>Ga0007809_10001199_pt1 | contig 10902 bp, 11 predicted proteins | sample CryBogCBE02Aug07_FD_60383 | JGI IMG/M metagenome (GOLD analysis project Ga0007809, IMG submission 60383) | Freshwater microbial communities from Crystal Bog, Wisconsin, USA - CBE02Aug07 | ecosystem: Environmental > Aquatic > Freshwater > Lake | place: Crystal Bog, Wisconsin, USA | collected...
TTATCGAACCGCAAGCTCGACGAGCAGATCGAAGGCGCGCGCGTGGCCGTGGAAGCGCATAAGCGCCATGCGGCGGATTTCGTCTTGTGGAAAGAATCCTCGCCTTCAGAACCCGGTTGGAACGGCGCGTTTGTTGAAGCTGGCGCTGAAATCTCAATCTATGGCCGACCCGGCTGGCATATTGAATGCTCGGCAATGAGCCATCGTTATCTAGGCGAGATGTTTGATATTCATGGCGGCGGAATCGATTTGGTGTTTCCGCATCATGAAAACGAAATCGCGCAAAGCTGCTGCGCCTTCGGCCAAGACGTGATGGCCAAGGTTTGGATGCATAATGGTTTTCTGCAGGTTGAAGGACAGAAAATGTCCAAGAGCTTGGGGAATTTTGTCACCATCAATGAATTGCTGGCGACGAATAAGTTTGGCGGGCGTTCTTGGCCCGGTGACGTGTTGCGGTTAGCGATGTTAAAAACGCATTATCGGCAGCCGATTGATTTTACCGTGAAGGCTTTGGAAGAGTCGGAAAAGACGCTTGCAAGTTGGAAAGAATTGATCGGTCGTCATAGGTTAGCGTCAACGTCTGGTCCGATTTCGTCCGCATTACTTGACGCGCTCAAAGATGATTTGAACACAGCTGCTGCCTTCGCTGTTCTCTCAGATCTAGCACGTAAGGCAAAGGTCAACTCCGAGGATGCGCAGAACCTTGCCATCTGTTTAGATTTTCTTGGCATAAATCTCGACGGTTGGTTCTTGAACAGCGAATTAGCTGACGTCATGAATAAACTAGATCCAGAATGGTTAGCTAACGTGAATTCGCTTATCGAATCCCGCCTCGAAGCGCGCCGCACTAAAAACTTCGCTGAATCAGATCGCATTCGTGATGAGCTGGTGGCGATGGGTATCCAGATTAAGGACGGCAAAGATGCTGATGGTAATCCCACAACCACTTGGGAGGTGAAGCGATGAAATACTATCGATTATCCGTCCTTGCGAGGAGCGCAGTGACGAAGCAATCCAGACCTTTTTTGCACCATCAACTGGGTTGCTTCACGTTCGTTCGCAATGACGGATTAAATGATCGAGGCTTCCTATGATCCTCTCCGCAACTCCCAAATGGTCGGCGCCTGCGCTGCGGCCTTATCTCCCAAAAGACCTTGCGATATTGCTTCGCATTGTGCGGGCGAGCATTGAGCAATTGGCGTCTGAGGATTATTCCGAGAACCAAATCAAAGCGTGGATCGAGGCCTTTGATGATGAGCCTGCTTTTGCCAAGCGGCTTGAGAGCGGATTAACGCTTGTTGCAACACTTGAAGGCTTGCCTGCAGGCTTTATTGCGCTGAAGGGCAAAGACCAGATTGATCTTTTATTTGTTGCCCCCGGCGTTGCGCGTCGCGGTGTCGCGACGACGCTGGTGGATGCGATTGAAAAGCTTGCGCAAGCGCGCGGTGTATCAGCGCTTAACGTCGAGGCGAGCGATTGCGCGGTGCCGCTTTTTTCTGTTCGGGGCTATGAGCCGCAACGGCGCAGCAGCGTGTCGCTGGGCGATGAATGGCTTGCCAATACTTCTATGACAAAAACCCTTGGCGCATCTCCTGCGCCGCTTCACTGATAGGCCTTGACCATGACGGATCGCCTTTATCTTTTCGACACAACCTTGCGCGACGGCGCGCAAACGACGGGCGTTGATTTCTCGCTTGAGGATAAGATCCAGATTGCGACCATGCTCGATGCGTTGGGTATTGATTATGTCGAAGGCGGTTATCCCGGTGCTAATCCGATGGATACAGATTTTTTCTCGAAAAAGCGCACGAAGAAGGCGCGTTTCACGGCCTTCGGTATGACGAAGAAAATCGGGCGCTCGATATCAAATGATCCTGGCATTGCAGGGCTTTTGGCGTCTGAGAGCGACGCGATTTGTTTTGTCGGTAAAGCGTGGGATTATCAGGTGCGTGTCGCGCTTGAAGCAACGCTTGAGGATAATCTCGATTCCGTGCGTGAGAGCATTGCCGCTGTTGTGGCCGCAGGGCGCGAGACGATGCTCGATTGCGAGCATTTTTTCGATGGCTATAAGGCCAATCCCGATTATGCGTTGCAGGTAGCCAAAGCAGCCTATGAAGCAGGCGCACGGTGGATTGTGTTATGCGATACCAATGGTGGAACACTTCCCCATGAAGTCGAACGCATTGTCGGGGAAGTCGCAAAGCACATTCCCGGTTCGCATCTTGGTATTCATGCCCATGATGATACGGGGCAGGCGGTTGCCAATTCTTTTGCAGCGGTCAGAGCAGGTGCACGGCAGATTCAAGGCACGTTAAATGGCTTGGGCGAACGGTGCGGCAATGCCAATCTTGCCACCATTATTCCGACGCTCAAATTGAAGCAGGAATTTTCAAAGGTTCTCTCTATCGGTGTCAGCGATGAGGCGTTGAAGACCTTGACCCAAATCTCCCGTGCTTTGGATGAAATTCTGAACCGTTCGCCTAATCGCCACGCTCCTTATGTGGGGGCTTCGGCCTTTGCGACGAAGGCGGGTATCCATGCTTCTGCGGTGATGAAAGATCCGCATACCTATGAGCATGTGGAGCCCGAAAGCGTCGGGAACAGACGCAAGGTTTTGGTGTCTGATCAAGCGGGGCGCTCGAATATTTTAGCAGAGCTCGAACGCCTCGGCATTGAGGTCAAAAAAGACGATCACCGCATTTCGCGCTTACTCGAAGAAGTCAAAGAACGTGAGGGCCTCGGCTATTCCTATGAAGGTGCCGATGCGAGTTTCTTTTTGTTGGCGCAGCGGATCTTGGGCGAAGTACCGGAATTTTTTCGAGTGCAGCGTTTCAGCGTGAATGTAGAACGCCGCTTCTCCGATGATGGACTTGCGGAGACGATTGCCGAAGCCTTTGTGAAGGTGGATGTGGATGGCGAAACGCTGATTTCGGCGGCCGAAGGCAATGGCCCGGTGAATGCGCTCGATCTCGCTTTGCGCAAAGACCTTGGCAAATATCAAACCCATATCAAAGGTCTGGAATTGGTGGATTATAAGGTTCGAATATTCCAAGGCGGATCGGATGCTGTGACACGCGTCTTGGTGGAAACTGCGGATGAGACCGGCGAGCGCTGGACGACAGTCGGCGTCAGCGGCAATATCATCGACGCATCCTTCCAAGCCCTGATCGACTCGATCACCTATAAGCTCGTTCGGGTAGGAGCGGTGGTTTGATGGTAAATGCAATCATTTTTTGATTGCATTTTAGATCGGTTTATGTTGAATGGTCAGCATGAATGCGCGCCATCGCAAGACGCTTGCCGCACTGTTTACGTACCCCACGCCAGCGTCGCTTGAATGGGGCGATATCGAGGCGCTGTTGATTGCAGCGGGATGTCGGGTGATTGAGGGGTCGGGCTCGCGTGTTCGTTTCGAGAAGAACGGAATGATCGCTATGTTTCATCGTCCTCATCCGGCGAAAGAAGCCAAGCGTTATCAGGTCCGTGACGCCCGAGACTATCTGGTGCGTTTGGGAGTAAAGCCATGAGTATCTTAAGTTATAAATCCTATATGGCTCGTGTTGAATTTGATGCCGACGACGAAGTTTTTGTCGGCCATATCGCCAATATTGATGATGTGGTCGGTTTCCATGCCGATAGCGTTAAGGGACTTAAAAAGGCCTTTCACGAGGCGGTTGATGACTATCTGGCTACATGCGCCAAAGCAGGAAAGGCGCCCGATAAGCCTTATTCCGGCAATTTAATGTTGCGGGTTTCACCTGCCATCCATGCCCGCGCGGCGCTTGCGGCTAAGCTCTCTGGCCAAAGCATGAATGAATGGGGCGCGGAAATTCTCGACGCTGCGGCGTCTCGCTTGCTGAAGGAACCGGCCTGACTAAGGCCAGTTCGGTTCCTGCACCCTTTAATTCGATCAGCTCTTCCGAACACCTTCTTTGATGAAGGTGCCGGAGCGTAATTCATTGACCGCTGTGATGAGTTCTTCGCGCGTGTTCATCACAATCGGGCCGTGCCATGCGACGGGTTCGCGGATCGGTGCGCCGGAGATGAGCAGGAAGCGTACGCCGTGTTCGCCGGCTTGCACCACCACTTCATCGCCTTTGTCGAACACAACAAGCGTACGATTACCGCTCATGTCACGGATGTGGATTTCTTCGCCTTCGATCTCTTTTTCAACCAATATACCGAACGGCTTTGATGCATCGCGGAAACTGGCTGAGCCTTCAAAAATATAGGCGAATGCCGAGCGATAGGTATCAACCGGAAACACTTTGCGTTTGCCCGGTGGCACATAAATATCGAGATATTGCGGATCGGCTGCGATGCCATCGACAGGACCCGTCTTGCCCCAGAAGGAACCGACGACAACGCGCACGCGGGTGCCGTCATCTTCGAAAATTTCCGGTATGTCTTTCGAGCCGACATCTTGATAGCGCGGCGTCGTCATTTTGAGGTTCGAGGGCAGGTTGGCCCAGAGCTGGAAGCCATGCATACGGCCCTTCGCGTCGCCTTTGGGCATTTCCTGATGCATGATGCCGGAACCGGCCGTCATCCATTGCACATCGCCCGCGCCCAATGTGCCATGATTGCCAAGGCTGTCGCCATGCTCAACTGTACCTGCAAGCACATAGGTGATCGTCTCAATGCCGCGATGCGGATGCCACGGGAAACCTTTGAGATAGTTTTCCGGCCTGTCATTGCGGAAGTCATCCATCATGAGAAAAGGGTCGGTCAGGCTTGGGTCACCGAAACCGAATACGCGTTGCAGGCTAACGCCAGCCCCTTCCATATGCGGGGTTGTGCCGGAGATGTGACGAACGGGACGGATGGACATGATGGATCCTGTTGAAAACGGTGCCGTATGATGGGTAAGAAATAGGAGGGAAAGTGTTGGGCTTAAAGGCCCATTTGTGCAAACGCTCGCTTGCAGGGCGAGTGGATCCTAATAAAATTGGGCCTCGCAGATTACAATTTTTCAACGACCGCAATATTTTCTGTGTCAGGCTTAGCTTGGCGGGCGGCGGCCATTAGCATGGGTACGATATCGTCAACCTGCTCAGCCACCAGATAATTGACGTGAAACCCGTCGCGAATAAAACGCGTTTCCCGCATATGATCGAACAGGGACAAAAGCGGCTTCCAGAAGCCGTTAATGTCGGCGATCAAAATCGGTTTGGTGTGACGGCCAAGTTGAGCCCATGTTAATTGCTCGACCAATTCCTCAAGCGTGCCAACGCCGCCGGGCAGGGCGACGAAGGCATCGGCCTTTTCAAACATTAATTGTTTGCGCGTGTGCATATCGGGCACGACGATCATTTCGTCGGCGTCCTTCAGCATCACTTCACGGTCTTTAAGAAAATCGGGAATGATGCCCGTTACCAAGCCGCCGTGATCGATAACCGAGCGGGCAACCCTTCCCATCAAGCCGGTATTGCCACCGCCATAAACGAGGCGAATACCCGCTTTCGCCATCGTCTTACCGAGAAGAAAGGCTGACTGTTCAAAGGCAGGGTCCGATCCGTTGCCGGAGCCGCAATAGACGCAAATTGATTTGATGATGTTCATAAAAGTTTTTTCGCACTGCAATAGAGATAGCGTCAAGGGTGTTGGGTCGAGGGATATAGCGATTCTCGTCGATTCGTGGTTGAGTATGGAAAATAGGCTTTTAGGGTGGGGACAGATTTCATGAGAAAGTGGCTCTTGCTTGGTATCGCGGCTGTGCTGCTGATTGGAATTGCCGCCTATTTGAATGTTCCCTCAAAAATGAATTCGGATGCCCAGAAGCCTATTGCTGCGGCTGCGCCTTCTGCACCTGTAGCGGCGTCCGCACCGGCCTCAGCCCCAGCTCCGGCCCCTGAACAGCCTGCGGCCAAAGCACCTTCTCTCACGCCACCGAGCTTTGATATTGTTCGGGTGGAGCCAACGGGTGAAATGGTGATTGGCGGCAGGGGCGAACCTGGCGCTGAAATGACCCTGCTCAGCGATGGCAAGCCGTTTGATGGAGCAAAAGTTGGCTCGAACGGTCAGTTTGCGATGGTGCCGAAGCCGCTCTCACCCGGCCCTCATAATTTGACACTCTCGATGAAGATGGCGGATGGTCAAACCGTGCTTTCAACGCAAAATGTCGCGGTTGATGTGCCTGAGACAAAAAAGGCCCCGTTGCTGGTTGCCAAGACAGAGGCTGGAAAGCCCACGCAAATTTTAACGCAAACGACGCCTGAAGCATCAGCTCAAGGAACAGCCACCAAATCGGCTGGTGCTAGCTCTTCTGGTGTTGCTGCGTCTGACGCCTCAACCAAAACGCCGGAAGCCTTAGCGGGCCGTGCCATCGTTGCCATTACCGTTGTCGAGGCGGAGGATACGGGAACGCTTTATGCGGCAGGTAAGGCTGCTGCAGGTGCGACAGTTCGTCTCTATCTCAATGATACCTATCTCGCGACAGCCGATGTTGGTCCGGATGCCGCTTGGTCGCTTAAAATCGCCAAGGGTGTTGTGCCAGGGCAATACAAAGTCCGTGTTGATGACGTGGATTCGACCACCGGCAAAGTGTTGTCGCGTGCGGAAGTGAATTTTGATTTTGCAGCTAAAATTGCACAAACGGCCGTTGCGCAAGCGTCCGAGGCTCCGGCTACTTCACCGGTTGCGGATGCGGTGCCAAAAGCATCGGCGGCAATTGTGGTTGATTCGATCGAGACGGCCACGGTGTCTCGCGGCGATAGCCTATGGCGGATCAGCCGGAAGACCTATGGCTCCGGCTATCGCTATACCGTGATCCATCAGGCCAATCAGGAGCAGATTCGCGACCCTGACTTGATTTATCCGGGTCAAATCTTCGTGCTTCCGAAATTAAATTAGTAAATTTGCACCTCCGCACGGAAAATTCTTCTCGTGCGGGTTGAACCTTTCGTCCGATTGACGCATCTCTCCCATAGGATCGGCGGATCATTTGGTGATCTTGTCCGGCAAAGTGCGTTTTCCGCGTGATCAGGATATTTAATGGCTCGTTCCATGTCTCGGGGTCGTTCGACCCCACCCGCTACCTCTTCGCGATCCGACTCCTCCATGTGGCGGACCATTCGTGGATTTTGGCCTTATCTGTGGCCGGAAGACCGCGCAGATTTGCGGATGCGCATTATCTGGGCGACGTTGCTGCTGGTTCTCGCCAAGCTTGTGACGATTGCGGTGCCCTATACGTTTAAATGGGCAACGGATGCTTTGGCGCCGTCGCTGATCTCTGGTGCCTCGGATTGGTGGTTGATCAGTATTCCAGTCGCTTTGACGGTCATGTACGGGTTTACGCGCGCTTTGATGGCGCTGCTGACCCAAGTCCGCGATGCGCTGTTCGCCGCTGTTGCCATGCATTCGGTTCGCCGCTTGGCCAATGAAACTTTCGAGCACATGCATCGTTTGTCCCTGCGCTTCCATTTGGAGCGGAAGACGGGTGGTTTGACGCGCGTGTTGGAGCGCGGGCGGGCGGGTATTGAATCCATCGTGCGTATGACGATGCTGACACTGTTCCCGACCATCATCGAGTTTGTGATGATTTTGGCGGTGCTGCTTTACGAATTCGATTGGCGCTACGCGATCATCACGGTGCTGATGATTGTTGCCTATATGTATTTTACGACCAAGGCGACGGAATGGCGTATCAATATTCGTCGTTCCATGAATGAGAGCGATACAGACGCCAGCGGTAAGGCCGTTGATAGTTTGCTGAATTTCGAGACGGTGAAATATTTCGGTTCTGAGGCGCGTGAAGCCTCGCGCTATGACAAGGCGATGGAGCGTTTTGAAAAAGCCAGTGTTAAGGCCTATATTTCGCTTGCGGTGCTAAACGCCGGACAGGCTATTATTTTCACGGGCGGTCTAACGATCTGCATGGTGTTGGTTGTCGATGGCATTCGCCAAGGTCGGCACACGATCGGTGATTTTGTGCTTGTGAATGCGATGTTATTGCAACTCTACCAACCCTTGAACTTCATGGGCATGGTGTATCGCGAAATTAAGCAAGCGATCATTGATATTGATCAGATGTTTGATGTTCTCGATCAAGAGCCCGAAATTGCTGATTTGCCAGGGGCAAAGCCTTTGCACATTTCAAATGGCGAAGTGGTGTTTGAAAATGTGCGGTTTGCCTATACCCCGCAGCGCACGATTTTGGACGGGATCAGCTTTACCGTTCCAGCCGGAAAGACGGTCGCGCTTGTTGGTCCATCGGGTGGTGGTAAATCGACGATCTCGCGTTTGCTGTTCCGCTTTTATGAGCCGCAATCGGGACGGATTTTGATCGATGGTCAAAACATCACGGAAGTAAAGCAAGTCTCTTTGCGTGCCGCGATTGGTATGGTGCCGCAAGATACGGTGCTGTTTAACGACACGATTTTGTACAATATCCGCTATGGGCGCTGGGATGCCTCGCATGAGGAAATTGAAGAGGCTGCCAAATTTGCGCAGATCGACCGTTTTATTAAATCTCTGCCGGATGGGTATGAGACGAGTGTGGGCGAGCGCGGGTTGAAATTATCGGGCGGCGAAAAGCAACGCGTTGCTATTGCCCGGACGATTTTGAAAGCCCCGCCGATTCTGGTTTTGGATGAGGCGACCTCGGCGCTCGACAGTTTCACGGAACGCGAGATCCAGAACGCGCTGGATACGATTTCGCGCGGACGGACCACGCTGGTGATTGCGCATCGCCTTTCCACGATCATCAATGCGGACGAGATTTTGGTGCTGGAAAAGGGTAAAATCGCCGAGCGCGGACGCCATCAGGAGCTGCTCGATGCCAAGGGTATCTATGCGAGCCTCTGGCAAAAGCAGCGTCAGGTGGATGAAGCGCGTCAAACGCTTGAAAATACGGGTGAAATATTGACGCCTGCGGCACTTTCAGCCGATAAGTGATCTTTAAACGGGTGTTCGCACCCATTGGAGCTTAAATGTCGATCCTTGATTCCATCCGCAAACCCTTCGTTCCCATCCATCGCGAGGGCTGGCCTTTTATTGCGATTTTTGCGGTTGTCGCCAATCTTTTGGCGTGGATTTGGGGACCTTTGGGCTGGATTGGCGCGATTCTGACCGCGTGGTGCGCCTATTTCTTCCGTGATCCTGTGCGCACGGTACCAGTGGGAGAAGGACTTGTTATTTCACCCGCCGATGGCGTCGTCTCGCTCATCATGCAGGCGCTACCGCCGCCGGAATTGGGGCTTTCGGATGTACCGATGACTAGGGTTTCGGTGTTTATGAATGTGTTCAATTGCCATGTGAACCGGGTGCCCGTGTCGGGCACGATCGAGAAGATTGCCTATCGTCCCGGCCTGTTTTTGAACGCGGATTTGGACAAAGCCAGTGAAGACAATGAACGCAATGCTATTGTGGTCGATACAGGCAAAGAGCGCTACGGTGTGGTGCAGATTGCCGGATTGGTGGCGCGCCGTATTGTGAGTTTTGTCGATGAAGGCGATCATCTCGATGTTGGGCAACGCTTTGGCCTGATCCGCTTTGGTTCGCGCGTGGATGTTTATTTGCCAGACGGCGTTGTGCCTGTGGTCGGTGTGGGGCAGACGATGGTCGCCGGCGAGACGGTGATTGCGATGAAGAGCAAGGCCGCGACCGCGCGGGAATTTACGCTGCAATGACCGATTTATTTCCGCCCTTCGAGCCTGATAAGCAATCTCGGCCGCGCCGGTTTAACACGGTGCCGCTTAGGCTTTTGGTGCCGAATGTCATTACGCTTTTGTCCCTTTGCGCGGGCTTGACCGGCATTCGCTTTGGGTTTGAAGGCCAATTGGGCGAGGCGATCATTTCGATTTTGGTCGCAGCGGTTCTCGATGGGCTTGATGGGCGTATCGCGCGGCTTTTAAAAGGTACGTCCCGCTTCGGTGCGGAGCTGGATAGTCTCGCGGATTTCATCAGTTTCGGCGTGGCGCCCGCGATTATTCTTTATACGTATGGGCTCAATAATCTGAAATCGATCGGTTGGATCGTGGCGCTGCTCTTTGCCTCCGCCGCAGCCCTACGGCTCGCGCGTTTCAATGTCATGATCGACGATCCCGAGCGGCCTGAGTGGCAAAAGAACTTTTTTGTCGGCATTCCGGCGCCTGCCGGCGCGTTGACGGGGCTTTTGCCTGCCTATGTGATTCAATTGGGTTTTACGCCGCCACCGCTATTTTCGGTCGTTGAGGCGCTTTATTTGCTGTTTATCGCCTATTTGATGATCAGCCGGATCCCGACTTTTGCCGGAAAGACCTTTGGCAGCCGTGTGCCGAGAGAGTGGGTTGTGCCGTTTTTCGTGATCGCGATTGCGATTGTAGGGCTTCTGGTCACCTATCCGTTCCAGTTTCTGGCCTCGGTGACGGTGATTTATCTGATTTTGATCCCCTTGGGGGCCAGCCGCTACCGCGCTTTGGAACAGGCGCAAAAAGCAGCGCATCCGGTAAACTGAAGCGGTTCACAAATAGGTTTGTTTCGTTTAGGGTCCGGCCATCTTGAAGGGGCGGGTTTTTCGCCCCCAATGTCGATTGAAGGTTTTGAATGGCGAAAGAAGAAGTTCTTGAATTTCCGGGCACGGTAACGGAATTGTTGCCGAATGCGATGTTCCGCGTGCAGCTTGAAAATGATCACGAGATCATTGCGCATACCGCGGGCAAAATGCGCAAGAACCGGATCCGTGTCTTGGCAGGTGACAAGGTGCTCGTTGAAATGACGCCTTATGATCTGACCAAAGGGCGGATTACCTATCGCTTCAAGTAATCTCATCTTGAAGGCGGAAGCCGCCATTGGTTCCTATCGAATAAGAGCATTGGGCGGGAAACGGCGTGCACTCTCTCAAACTTTTTTTGGCTTCCGCATCGCCTAGGCGTCTTGATCTGTTACGACAGATCGGGATTGAGCCTTTCGGATGTTTAGCTG
>Ga0007809_10001201_pt1 | contig 10896 bp, 13 predicted proteins | sample CryBogCBE02Aug07_FD_60383 | JGI IMG/M metagenome (GOLD analysis project Ga0007809, IMG submission 60383) | Freshwater microbial communities from Crystal Bog, Wisconsin, USA - CBE02Aug07 | ecosystem: Environmental > Aquatic > Freshwater > Lake | place: Crystal Bog, Wisconsin, USA | collected...
CTTTAATCAACCATTAGTTAATTTACCTAGTGGATTAAAAGTATTATTTCTAAATTGTTATGAATTTAATCAATCTATAGATAATTTACCTGTTAGATTAGAAACTCTAATAATTGAAAAAGGTAATGGTTCACTTATTAGAAATATTAAGCTCGATAATTTACCACCTAATTTAAAGCATTTATATATTCTTTGTGATGAGATTGAATACACAAAGGAATTATTACCCCCTTCTCTAGTTAGAATTTCATTGCCGGATTACCAATTATAATAATTTTAATGTAAATTTTTATCGTAAATTTTATTTTTTTTTTGTTAAAAAGGTTAATAAATGCGTTGCAAATATGTAAATATATATTAGAATAGGATAATTAAAAATTAGCTCGATAGAATGAAAAGCCTTGTAATTGTCCTGCTAGTTCTTGGCTTAATAATGATGGCTCTAGGCTATCAAAAAAAACTAATCCAAAATATGGAAACCAAGACAGTTATTGAATATAGGTTCATTCCTCGTAGTATATATGAAGACCAATTCGGTCCTATCAATCTAGAAGGTTCATTCCAAGATATGTTCGAAAAGCAAGATGTCTTTTTCCGAATGATATAATATAATTGATAATTTGATAAATTTGTTAAAAAAAAAGTAATAAAAACATAGAAAAAAAAATAGTTCTAGCGTTTATATCAGTTCCAGACATAACGCACTCACACCAACAAGCTTTGGCATTGGATTACATCAGCTTCTGCTCACGAAGCTTCTCAACTGCGGCACGGGCGCCGGCTTGATGGTCGCACCAGGCAACGTAGGGCTCGTTGGCAGGGTCATTGCTCCAGGTGAGGAAGTTCTTCACTTGCCACCATTCGCCCTTGACCACCTCGTCTTCGTCAGTAGCCTTGGCTAAGCGTGGGAGCTTGGTTGCGTCCTTGGGAATCACGAAATGCACGACTGCATTGGCGGTAGAACCGCGCTCGCAGCCGAAGGTGACGATGTCGCCAGCAGCGTTCTTGTAAGAGAACGGCATGTAGCGGGGTTCGCGACCGTGAGCATTGCGCTCGCCCAGTTCAATGACCTTGATGGTGTTGTCGCCAATGACGATGCCACCTTCTTCCTGCAACTCAGCAGCACGGCCTTGAGCCACAGTCATGCCTCCATTGAGAAAGCCACCAATGATGGCCCACGCACTGGGGTAGTCTGGACCAGCGGCCGCGCGCTTGATGAGGCGGATGTACAGCTCTCCTTGGAAGAGGCACATGATGTAAGTATCCACCGCAAATTGGGGGCTGGGCTTGGCACAAGCGTACGCCTTGAATGGCACGGCATCTCCATAATGCACCAAGACCTCGGTGTTGATGTCGGTGTTTTTGACAATCTCCACGTTGAGGGTGGCGCCGATGGGGATTCCCTTGAGGGAGAAGTTGGCCTTGGCGAAGGCACCACCCTTGCGGGTTCCGTCGGCATTCGTCTCCAGAGCAGAGCCCCAGTAATCTGCAGCTTCAGCCATATCCACATTGCTGTGGTCAGGCCAGGCTTCAGTTGCTGCGGTGTCGTCCACGGGCTTGGTGTTCTGCTTGGCGTTCTGGGGGAACGCATCGATGGGAAAGTAAAACGTCTGACCGATACTGTTGGTGGCCTTGACAACCACACCACAGTAGATGATGTCCACAACCTCACACAGAACGAAGGTAGAAGAAGGCAAAACAGGCATTGTTGCACGTTTGAAAAAATACAAAACAAACTATAAAAATATTAATTCAATTTTATTCAAAAAAATCTTTTTTTCCGGTTTTTGCTTTTTTTCTTATTAATTTATAAAATTACTTGCTTTCTAGATATGTTAGATATATCACCAAAACAGAAAGAAGCAAAGATTGCAAAAGTAAGAAATCTAATTCCAAAATATTATGATGAAGGGTCATTTGTTTCACCTATGAAATTAGTTTCTAGAATATCTAGAATGTTAAAACCAAACCAATGGTTAAGAGTTGAAGATGCTAAACACGGGGTATATGATTATAATAAATCAATTAAATATTTCCAAAAAATAGGATATGGTAAACCAATTGGAATATGGGCGTCAAAAGGTGAATGGAATTTATCAAGTAAGACTTTAACATTATTAGAAGTTGATTATTCTAGAATATTGGTTTTAACTACTAAAGCGGATTATCTAGAATTTGAAAATAAGTATTGTCATAAAAAGCTTATTAAACCTGATTGGCATCCTAAACGGCGTACTAGAATCAAATCATTCAATCAAAATGGTAGTGGCAAGAAAAGCTTGAGAAATTCAACAGGTTCAAAACTAGTATGTGAGTTAAGAATAGATTGGCCGGCTGTGGCAAAAGAATATGATGGTATTGCATTAGTTCCTAATCCTAGTCCATATTTTCCCACGGATGCTAGATATATTCAAGACCATTTATGGTTGAAAACATATGATGTATCTAGCTTAGTAATATGGAATCACCAACCTGATGGCGGTAATAAACCCATAACCAAACATATTATAGTAGGTGATATAACAGAAATGAAAAAACAATCCGGATATAAAGATATGGATGAGGATAACCTTCAAAAAGAAATTACCGCTAGAATGAAAACTGAAAAAAAATTTCATGATATAGTAATCAAAAATATTAAACAAGCACAAGATAAATTAGAACGTATTTAGGTACCGTCCTAAATTTAATTTATTACACCAATAAACTAATACACATTGAAAAAATTATAAATTTAAGCAGTTATGGTATGAAAAACTAGTTAGAATTAGATTGAGTTGACGCTGCTTGCTTACGTGAAAGCCAGATATCATCACTCTGCAGTTGGGCGCTTTCCTGGTCTAGAGAAGATTCCGGCGCATTGGGGTCATTAACTACTACCGACTGAGTTATTGGCTTATTTTCAGGTTCTTCTTGAATAGAAACAACAGTATCTAGGCTAGATGGCATTGTGCTATTCATATCAATAATACCCGTTAGGGGAGTGGAAATTAATCCAGTAGTGCCATCACTAGTTCCTAAGGCAGAAAGGCTAGAGGTAACGCTAGGTCCTGATTGAAGAGCCTTTAGTTCTTCACCAATTGCACGTGTTTCAGCTAAGCCTTGTTGATGCTTAACACGTTCCTCAGCACTTAGTGCATCCTTGGTGCGCTGAGTCTTTTGTTCTTGGTAGAATTGGTCCTTCTTTGCTTCATTAGCCTTATATTCCTTAACGAGTTTATTGAGGTCAGTGTTGAGATATTCAATATCTGCAATCTTGGTAGGGTTGGGGTCCCAAGGGCACCAATATCCAATCTGACCTACAAATACGTCGAATAGGGGGTCTTGACGTTGCAATACTGCTGCACGAACATCCGCCTCCCGCTTAGTATCAAATACACCACGCACCTTAACACCGCGAACACTAGTACGGAAGTTATTAGCTTTATCAAAGACTTCGCCAATTTTCTCTTCATCACGATAGCGAAAATCTTCGAATTTAGTTTTAAATTCCTCCCAGGCTACTTTTTCATCAGCACACGCGGCTAGGAGACTCTTCTTAAGCTTTACTACATCAGAAATATCTACCTTACCATCCTCACATCCATCAATCATGCTAGAAAGTGCAGATTCAGCAATCTTAGTAAACTTCTGATAAAAAGCTTGTTCGTAATGATAGTACATGAAGAGTTCCTTTTGCTCTAGAACCTTCTCCGGTGAAACAAAAGAAATGCAATAGTAATTTTGACCAGGAAGGGGCTTATCAACATCTAGATAATCTTCTTCAATATCTGCTGGTTTAATATCATTAGTTGAATCTTGGTCGCGACGATTACGAGGCATTCTAGAGAATATATAATATGCTTATTGCTATTTTATTTTATTTTAATTTAATATTTAGAACGCAGATGCCATTTATTATAAATTATTTAATATCTAGAAATTATTTAATTTCTGCTATTTTATTAGTAATTGGCAATTAGCTTGGTAAAATAGAATTAGAATGTCAAAAGATAAAACAGAGTTTTTAGATAAATCAGACACTAATAAAACAAATATGTTTACTACTGATAATGTATCTAAACTGGGAAATGGAAATGGAAAAGGAAATAAAACTGTAAATAAAAAAGAAAAACCAAAACGTAATAGGCGAAAGGCTGGAAAGATAACTGTTAAAAAGTATTGTGCTAATTATAAACACGATTCCCTTGGTAAACAAAATAAAGCACTTTATGATGCTTGCAAGATTAATCAATATTGTAGGAAAAATAAATGCAAAGACGTAGATGGAAAATTTGAAAAAATAAAAAGTAATAAGCTAGGTACTAATGGAAATATACTATTAATGACTTCAATAACTAGTAAGTGTCCGATTGAAATGTCTAATAAATCTAGAAAAAAATGTTTAAATAAAGCTACCAAAAGATTTTATGAAGAAAATGATATGGGCGATATCTATAATCAAGTTCTAGAGTGTGATAAAAAAACATGTGCTAAAGAACGACATATTTTCTTTACTAATCTTTTTCGGGCTAATAAAACAAAAAAACGTATTCGACAACCAGTGCAAGTTAGCTTAGAAAATATTCCAGATCAACAAATGATAGAAAGTAATTGACACCTTATGAAATAAATAATTCTTTCGGGATATCTTCGGGAAAGTCGTCATAATAATCGCAAATATAGCGTGCCATGATTAAAAATTCACGTTTATTTTCTAATTTGTCATCTGTTCCATCTGTTCCATCTGTTTTTAATCTTTTTATGCTTCCGTACAAACTCATCTTTAATTCTTGCATATTATGACAATTACGGCTTTTAGAATATCCAATTAATCGTTTATTATAGTCTTTAAAATTTTCAAAGTATATATTGATATTAGTTTGATATTTATGGAATTCATTGATTATATACCAATGAATGAATTTGAATTTAGGTTTTGCAGCATCATGCTCGGTATTTAGATAGTTAATTAGTAATTCAAAGTTAGGAAAGAAAATCTGTTTTTTTTGTATCTTCTTATGAATTAGTTTCCAAATGAAATTTATATTGGAATAGGTTTTCTTATCACCATAATGGCGAACTCCATAGAAGTTGCAAAATTCTTCAAATTTAATAGGTAAATTTGTCATATTATTAACGCTAGTCATCTTAAACACACGCAAATGCAATGCAATGCAATGATGCAATGATATAATGTCTGATTGATTTATAATAAATACAAAACACTAAAAAAAATCAATTTTTAATTTTAATTGGAATAATTATCTGAAACTGATATCAGAAATAGGTACCTGAAATGGATACTAGAAATTATGATGGTTAGTGTTCGTCATATTGTTCATTATCCTTATAAGCGACTTGGCATAATCCACTCGGGTCAGCAGATACATTCTCCCACTCCGTATTAGGTATCCAATATTTATACACATTACCGTGATTAGGAAAGAAAGACTCAAATATCAATCGGTAATAAAATGCTTCCTTTGTAGGTGGTGTATTTACAGGAAATAATACCTCCCGATTTTCAAATGCAATTGAATGTCGGTCATCTACTTGACGCTCTGCAAATGCTTTCAATGTATCACAATGATTTGTTCCACAATTGCTAAATTGACATTTCTGGCGATAGAGCACACTCTCTGGCAAATACATCTGACGGCCATCAGTATCAACGATGTCAAAAGCTTTTCGAACTATATATTTTTCAATACCTTTTTGACATTTTACATCCTTATGAAGATTAATACACAACTTAACAAAATCCAAATCCAAGAAGGGATAACGACCTTCAATGGAATTACCTAGCAGAGATTTATCCGTACGCAGACAATCAAAATATCCTAACTGCATAACGCGCATTTTGCATTCCATTTGATGGGCTTCATCACTCGGGGCTTGGTGAAAATACAAGTATCCGCCTAGCACTTCATCTGAACCTTCTCCACTCAACACCATCTTAATTCCATAAGACTGTACCTTCCGCGCTAGCAAATAATTACAAATAGATGCACGCACACTTGTAATATCTGCACTTTCAATATGATAAATAACATCTTCCATCGCATTCAGAGCTTCTTCTGGTGTGAAATGGATTTCGTGATGAACTGAACCAATATGTTTAGCTACTTCACGTGCATACACTAAATCACTCGATTCATCTTTAATACCAATACTAAATGTATGAAGAACGGGATTTGCACCGTATTTTTCCGGATGCGCGCGCATAATTCGCATAGTAATTGCGGCTACTAGCGAACTATCTAGCCCGCCACTGAGACACATTCCAAAAGGCACATCACTCATTAAACGTTTCTCTACAGCTCTTTCAAGAGTTTCGCGGATTTTAACTAGCAAAGGCGCCTGTTCCTCTAGAGATAAAAGGGAAGATGGTTCATAATAGTACTGGTCTCCAGTCTTAATCGCGGAATTTAGCCAACTACCTCCTGGGGTTTCTGCAAAATATCGCACCGGGGAGATAATAGGATGTTTGGCATCAAAATACATATATGAACCCGCTGGCATTACTTCCACACGAATACAATTCTCTAGAGCTTTCATCTCGCTAGCAACTTGCACATTACCATACTTATTGATTCCATAATACAATTGGGTGATTCCATACGGATCGCGTGCTACTAATACCATTCCGCTGCGAGTATCATGTAGGACAAAAGAAAATTGTCCGTCTAGCTGACCTAGAATTGCAACAATCCGGTCGTGAGTTAAACGTGGCTCTGGCGTTTCATTATAGTAATGGTCGTATAGCGCAAGGATGGATTCACAATCGCTCTTTGTTAGATAAGGATATGCCGGGTATTGAACCCGCAACTCCTTATAATTAAATATTTCACCATTAACACATAGGATTACTGTGCTATCCTTATTCTTTAATGGTTGATTTCCACCATCAGGGTCAATAATACTAAGACGTTCATGCGTAAAACATACGTGCTCGGTCTGACAATATCCAGTTCCATCAGGTCCACGATGTCGTAATTTTGAAGACATTCTTAAGGCATACTTACGCACCTTAGGAATGTTAGCAATAGGATATGCAGAAATGAGCGCAAATATACCACACATTTTGTTGTGCCTGCGGACTCTAGGGATTCTAGGAATTCTAGCTATTCTAGAATATATTAATCATTTCTTTTAAACCCATATTTCATTTTTATTATTCAATTTATTTATGAAATATCAAAATAAATGAATAAAAAGACTTATACTTACTCTAAGGTATTACAAGTTAAAATGACTGAACAAAATAATAATTACTTACACTATAATCTTTACCTAGATTCGCCAGTAGATTATTCTAGATACGAACAAATAAAAATTCTAAAAATAATAGAAAATCTTCCATTATCTGATAAATTACTGAAATATATAGAAGAATATCAAATTAAATATCTGGAGTTTGGTGTAGATTTTAATCATCCTATTGATAATCTACCTGCTTGTGTAGAACATATATTTTTCCATCCAGCTAGTAAATTTAATCAACCTCTTGTAAATCTTCCTGCAAATTTGAAGACTTTAATTCTAGGGAGTGAATATTGGGAGACAATGGAATATTTGCCTTGTTCTTTACTCTTTCTAGGTTATCATAAATCTAAACAAAATTTTATTAAAAAATATGGAGAATCGCAAATGAATTTAGATAAAGTAATAAATACAAATTTACCAAAATTATTATATATTTCTATTCCTTATGATGTTGCTACTAAAATAAATTTTTCATCTAGTATATATACCAAAAAAATATTAAAAACTTCATCTGACCTTTATGAAAGATTTATTGAATTGATTCAAGATAGGAAATATCTAGATTATTTTATGGTCCATGGCTAATTAGCCAACAAGTATTCTCTAACCACATGTGGCAATTCACTGTCTTCTAGGCGACCTTGTGAAGTGAAAAGTTCATTTTTGAAATAATTAAATTTCCATCCACCACCTTCTCTATCAAAATTTCTTTGTACGTTATTCTCACCAATAAGTAATTCCGCTTGTGGTATATATTCTAGATTACCACAACAACGCCAAGATAAGCTGCAATTGCATCCTGAGCCACACATAGTAATAACATACTTAAATATCTTTTCATAGTAGTAATCATTAGATTCTGATGATATGGTGATATCTAGCCATTCATCATGCGTTATGATTGCTACTGCTCCCTGGTCGTGCTCGTCGCAGTATACAAATAAACAATGCAGATGCTCGTTTGAAATTGGTGTCGATGCCATTTCACTATGTGATGTTTTTATGATGAAGTATTTATAAGATGCAATAAAATCAATTTTTTATTTTTTCGTAGTTGTATTTAGTGTGTTATTATATTAGTGAATAATTGAAGACATGTCTTCTAGAATACTTTCTAAACCTGCTTTTACTGCATGGGCTATTATAAACTTAGCTGCCGGGATTTGGGAAGTTTATGCTTATTTGAATCGCGCTCAACTTAAATTAGAAAGTGATACTATATGGGAAAAAATGTCAGTAGGAAAGATAAATTTAAGTAATTTCTGGATAGAAGGTTGGAGTGAATATTGTAAAGTTGATTCTAGATACATCCGGGATTTTTTTGCTGGTGGTTATGTATGGTGTTTTGAATTACTAAATGCTTTTCTAGCAGTTGTATTTATATTCACACTTGCATTCGGATGTACCGATATTATCAAGATTATTTTACTAATCGGAATAATTAATTGCTTAGGATATTTTGCTACTCTAGCGATTGAGACGTGGAAATGCCGGCTAGATACCAGTTTTGCTAAATGGTGGCAATATCCGGGATATTATCTCATATCAGGAATTTGGTTGCTTGTTCCATGGTGTTTGTATCAAATGTTTTCTAGAAAATAACACCGGAAGAATCAAGGACTATTTACAATTGGTTTTACATTAGTATTACTGGATGTAGTGTTGGAATTATCAGCTTTGAAAGGTACAGAAAAATTACTATCCCATGCTGGTGGATAAAATCCCTGTACTGGGTTAACATATTCATAGGTATAGAAATTTGGTTCAATAATAGGATAAAATCCTCTAGCAGGCCATTCTGGTTGGTTAAAGGCACCGGTAGGATAATATGCAACTGGAATATCACCACGAACATCATGTGATTGTAAGTGTGTAGGAAACCATTCACGTGTCCCTAGATTAAATATAGGATAAGAATAGTAATTCAGATTACGCCGACCTACAAATCCAGATGTAGAATTAAAGTATATTATTACACCTAGCAATAGAATTATTGCAACAATGAAACATAATAATGTATTGGATAATAGCATTTTCATCATAAAATAACTAAATAAAAACAACTAATTATATATAAGTTAGAAAAAGTAAAAACAATATTGCAATGTATGAAGGTATGAATTAGGTCTGGAAAAAATGCATTATAAGAATAAAGAATATAAAAAAGTAAAAAGAAAGAAAGCGACAAAGATGCATATATTTGCTGGCGATGGGATTCGAACCCATGCGGGCTTACGCCCAGTAGAACTTGAGTCTACCGCCTTAACCAACTCGGCCACACCAGCTCTATACACACCTTTGTACTTAGTAGTATTTTGAAGTCTTTAAGCCATTTTATTCGAAATTTATTTATTTTTTTTAATTAGTTATAAATTATAAAAAATTAAATTATTATTAGCCTGCGGCTAATTTATGACCGAAAACTAAATATATTATTACTCGTAAAAAGTAATATTTTAACTGTAAAAAGTATAAAAATATTAGTCCATTAACTCCCCTCCGAAAGACAAACCTTGTTAAGTTTGTCTTAGAGGAATGGTTTAGGGCTTAAAGCCCTAAACCTCCGGGTTATAGGGTTATTTTGTTGATAGGTATGATTAAGGTGTGATAGAATGATAATATGGTTTAAATCTTTGTGAAGAATCCATATTGCATGGCATAACAGATAATCCATCTCCATTAAGTTGCAAGCATTGTTCCCCATAACCTTCAGGATTCACTATATAAAATCCAAATATACTGGAATTAGGATCAGCTATTTTATAAGAAGCATTATTGGGGTCAGAAATAAGTGCATTATATTGAGCCATATTATTAACTTGTTGCATATTAAAACGCTGTCCTGAAAGATTAGAATTACATGCCTGAACTGACAATGATGCCGGTGTATTTCTTGAATTATCACTTGGTACATATTGTAAACATCCATTATTAGTGTAAATTAAATAATTAGGGTAAGTTGGTGCTCCATTTCCTGCATAATAACTGGGTAAACTAGTTTGAGTTGCAGGATCAGGATATGGTTCTACATTTAGACTTACGGATGTCTTAAAATTTTTTATTGAACGTATTGAATTATTTTGTTGTCCTGAATTTGTTGGAAATGATGCTATTTTTGATTGTAATTTTGCTATTTTATCATCCTGTAAATGAATATAAGCATCAAAATTAGCTTGAGACATACGATTAGGGTCATCTAACAATGCAACTGATTTATTGTATGCGGAAATATAATCATCTAATTCCTGTGAACCATTAGGGGGAATGTAAAGAGGTGTTTGATATAAATCTTGTGGTTGTTGTTGAATTGCAAAACCTTCAATATTTGATGATATAGGTGTAATTGAAGCACCTAATTTTATATTTCTTACAGAATTTGCGTTTGCTTGTGCTGCACTAATAATAGTATTTTGCAAGTTTATAATATTTTGTGCCAATTGTTGATCCATTGATGGATTAGTAGTTGTTGTTGGTAAAGTAGTTGTAGGCGAAGAAGTTACTGTTTGCATTAAAGTATTTGGTATAGTAGTTGATATTACTACTTGTTTCTGTGTAGATGTAGGTGGTGTAGATGCAGGTAGTGTAGTTGTTGGATTAGTTGAAAGCAAATTACCCATTTAAAATATTTTATTTCCTATTTACTATAAT
>Ga0007809_10001207_pt1 | contig 10873 bp, 6 predicted proteins | sample CryBogCBE02Aug07_FD_60383 | JGI IMG/M metagenome (GOLD analysis project Ga0007809, IMG submission 60383) | Freshwater microbial communities from Crystal Bog, Wisconsin, USA - CBE02Aug07 | ecosystem: Environmental > Aquatic > Freshwater > Lake | place: Crystal Bog, Wisconsin, USA | collected...
AGTGATTTCGTCGGGTTTTTCTGGGCGGAGACCATTGTCGCGGCCTCGCTGATCGCCTACTTGAATTGCTGGATGAAGCGCAAGACGCACGACTGAGCGGGGCGATGTTGCCTCGGGTGACGGTTGACCCTAAATTCAGGCATGCAGCGCCGCTGGATATTCCCATCGCTCCGTGACGCGACCTCTTCCCTGCTCGAGAGGGAGCTCGGCGTCACCGGGATCGTCGCGGCCCTGCTCTCCGCCCGGGGCCTTGTTTCCGCGGAAGAGGCGTCCCTGTTCCTCGACCCCAAGCTCGCCTCCCTGAGACCTCCGGAGGAGATCCCCGGCATCACCCGGGCCGCCGATCGGATTCTTGCCGCGATCGCTTCCGGCGAGCGGATCACCTTCTATGGCGATTACGACGTGGACGGTGTCACCTCGGTCACCATCCTGACACGCTACCTCCGCGCGGCAGGGGCCAGGGCCGAATGCTTCATCCCCGAACGCGCCACCGAGGGATACGGACTGAGTGCCGCCGGCGTGACCCGTTGCCTCGCGGAATCGCGGCCCGAGCTGGTCGTGTCCGTCGACTGCGGGACGAATTCCCGGTCGGAGGCTCTCCAACTCCGCGCCGCCGGGTGCGACCTGGTTGTCCTTGATCACCACGAACCGGACGCGGAAAACGTCGCGGACCTTTGCGACGCGATCGTGAATCCGAAGTTCGGCACGGAGTTCCATTACCTCTGCAGCGCGGGAATCGCGTTCAAACTCTGCCACGCACTGCAGAAAAGCCGACCAGTTCCGGGACTCGATCTCCGCGATTACCTCGACCTCGTCGCCGTCGGAACGGTCGCGGACATCGTCCCCCTGCTCGGCGAGAACCGCATCTTCGTGAAGGCCGGGCTCCGCCGTCTAGAACATTCCCGTTGGCCGGGACTTAAGGCCCTGCTGCACGTCTCCGGCGCCACCGCGCCGTTCGATCCCTCCGACATCGGATTCAAACTCGGCCCCAGGATCAACGCCGCGGGACGCCTTGCCAGCGCCGGGGAGGCCCTCTCCCTTCTTCTTACCGACGACATGGACGAGGCCTTCCGGATCGCGGCCCGGCTCGATCTCCAGAACCGCGAGCGGCAGGCGGTGGAGCGCGACGTGACCATGCAGGCCGAGCGATGGGTCGAGGAACACTTCGATCCCGCCCGCCACGCCACGATCGTCGCGGGCCGGCGCGACTGGCACCAGGGGGTCGTCGGGATCGTGGCCTCGCGCGTCTCCCGACGCTGGCACCGGCCGACGCTCATCATCGGGTTCGACGACTCGGGAGCCGGCAAGGGCAGCGGACGGAGCATCGAGGGACTTCCCCTCGTCGAGGCGCTCGGCCGCTGCTCCGGACTTCTCGATGCCTTCGGCGGACACGACATGGCCGCCGGCCTCAGCCTTCGGGAATCACGCCTCGACGACCTCAGGGAGCATTTCGAGCGAGCCGCGCGCGAGCTTCTCCGGGAGGAGGATCTCATCCCAAGACTCCGGCTCGACGCGGAGCTCGATCTCGGGCTCGCCGACGAGTCATGGCTGGAGACACAGGAGCAGCTCGCCCCCTTCGGGACCGCCAACGCCCAGCCGATCCTCTTCTCGCGCGGAGTCACCCCCCTCACCGCACCCAAGGTGCTGAAGGAAAAACACCTGCGTCTCGATCTCCGCAGCGCCGGGGGGCGCAGGCAGGCGATCTGGTTCAACGGGGCGCTCGACGAACTCCCCCGCCCCCCCTGGGACGTTGCCTACACGGTGAACCGCAACACCTGGCAGGGCCGGGACGAGGCCCAGATCCAGATCGTCGCCGTCCGTAGCTGCGTGGCGGACGCGGCGTGATGACACCGGAAACCCCGGGCGCGAAACCCGCCGCCCGTCGCTCCAAGTCAAAAACACTCCCCGCGACGCCTCCCCACGATCCCGAACTGCTGCTCGCCCGCCTCGGCTGGATCCGCCGTCCCCAGCTGAGCGCACTCGAAAAGCTCGGTATCACGACCCTGCGTGCCCTGCTTGAGCATTACCCGCGGCGGCACGAGGACCGCAGGCGCTTCGATCATTTCCCGGACACGGAGGGGGAGCGGACCTACTGCCTCAGCGGCATCGTCGGCAAGACGGTCTTCCGTCGCTTCGGACGGATGCGGAGCTTCGAGGCACAGCTGCAGGAGACTCCCGATTCACCCCTCGCCGCCGTCATCACCCTGCGGTGGTTCAATCTCTTCCATGTGCAGAAGACCGTCCTGACCGGATCACGCCTCATCGTTCACGGCAGGGTCCGTCTCCGGGGAAAGCGCCTCTGCATGGAGCATCCGGAATTCGAGATCGTCACCGAGGAGGATCGGGAGAGCATCCACCTCGATCGGGTCGTTCCCGTCCATCCTGCGGGCGAGGGCATCAGCGTCAGGGTGATCCGCGGCATCATCCACCGCGCCCTTGCGGAATGCGACTGGGACTGCTGGACCGATCCCTGCGCCGACCGCAAGGTCGACTGGGGGCGTGCCCTGCGCTCCATCCACTTCCCCGTGGAGCCCGAAGAGATCGAGCCCGCCCGACGCGAACTAGCCCTGCGCGAACTGCTCGGCATCCAGACCCTCGTGACGATCCGCAGGCAGGCGGTCCTGCGTCCCAGGGGATCGCCCAAGAAAGTCCCGGGAACCCTGCTGGGGCGCTGCCTCGACGCCCTCCCCTTCACCCCCACCGCAGCGCAGACGCGCGCCATCGCCGCGATCCGCGCCGACATGGAGCGTCCGCACCGGATGCATCGCCTGCTGCAGGGGGATGTCGGCTCGGGAAAGACCCTGGTGGCGGCCGCCTCGATGCTTCTTGCGCTCGAAGCCGGCCACCGTGCCGTCCTGATGGCCCCGACGCAGATCCTCGCCGAGCAGCATTTCCGCACGTTCGAGGCGTGGCTCGCCCCGCTCGGAATCCCGGTCACTCTCGTCACCTCCTCGGGCAGGAAATCCTCGGCATCCCGGGGCGAGCGCGCAGGCGCCGTGATCGGCACCCATGCCCTCCTCCATGACGACACCCTCCTCGAGGGGGCCGGGTTGATCGTCATCGACGAGCAGCACAAGTTCGGCGTCCTCCAGCGTGCCCGCCTCGCGACACTCCCCTCGGCTCCGGATGTGCTCGTGATGACCGCGACACCGATCCCGCGCACCCTGGCCCAGACCCTCTACGGAGACCTCGATTTCTCGGTTCTCGACGAGCGCCCTCCGGGACGCGGCGTCCTGCGCACCGCCGCACGCGGCCTGGAGAAACTTCCGGAGATCGTCGCCTACATGCGGGAGCGTCTGGAAAAGGGACGTCAGGCCTACGTGGTCTATCCGCTGGTGGAGCAATCCGAGAAACTCTCCGCCAAGGCCGCCGAGGAGGAAATCACCGCCTGGCGCGAACGCCTCTCCCCGATCCCCTGCGCCCTGCTCCATGGGAAAATGAAAGCCTCGGAGAAAGAGTCCGTCATGGAGGCGTTCCGATCCGGAAAAACCCGCGTGCTTGTCACCACCTCGGTGATCGAGGTCGGCGTCGACGTCCCCAACGCCACCCTGCTCCTGGTCGAGAACGCGGAGCGCTTCGGACTCGCCCAGCTTCACCAACTCCGCGGACGCATCGGCCGGGGAGAACAGGCCTCCACCTGCGTCCTGCTGGAGGGGAGCGGCAGCCCGGAGGCCCTGGAACGCCTGCGGATTCTGGAACGGAGCAACGATGGCTTCGTGATCGCCGAGGAGGACCTGCGCCTGCGCGGGGCTGGCGACATCCTAGGCACCGAGCAGAGCGGCCTTCCCCCGCTCCGCCTTGCCGACCTCCATCGTGATGCGGATCTCCTCCCGGTGGCCGCCGCCGAGGCGGCACGGATCCTCCGGGAGGATCCCCTGCTGGACCTCCCACGCCATACCCGTCTGAGCCAACTCAGGGATGCGAACGCCGAACTCCTCCGGGGGGCGGATTGACTCTTGGGAAAGCGCTTAGAACACCCCTTGTGTCACCCGAGGGCTTCTGCGTATGCTCTGAAATTCACCTGTGGTGAACGGCGGGGTAGCCAAGTGGTAAGGCCGGGCTCTGCAAAAGCCCCATGCGACGGTTCGATTCCGTCCCCCGCCTCCATCCCCATCCTTACTTTTGACGGATCGGGACCGTGCGTGCGCTGACCTTGTCGATCCCGATGCCGAGCAGGATGGAGGCCGCTTTGCGGTATTGTTCCATCTGCCCCTCGTATTCGCGGGCGATCGCCTCCGGAGTCGAGCGGTTCGTCTTGTAGTCGTAGATCTCGGCCTCGACTGCTTGGCCATTCTCCCTGCGGACATGGACCCGGTCGAAGCATCCGCTCACCCAACTCCCCTGAATCATCAGGTCGAATGCTTTCTCGTTCCAGAGATCCCACTCGCCTGAGGGCCTGATGAACACCTCCCTAGCCCGCTCCGAGCGCAGGAATTGTTCCAGCAGTTCCCTTGCCGGTGCGGAGCACTTGGAAAGATCGGCTTTGCTTGGATCCCATTCGATCCTCGAGAGCACCTCGTGGATCTCGGTACCGAGATCGGCTGCATCCGAGGAGAAGGCCGCACGGAGCGCACTCTCGGGTGATTGGGCGGAGGGTGAGGATTTCTTGTCAAGGGAGGACGGAGAGAGCGCGTGGGGAGTGCCCGCCGTGCAGGGCACGATGTGCGGTACGTTACTGGCGGCAGGTGCCGCTTCATCGGCTCGCAGGTCATGCTTCTCGAACCAAGTCTGGCTGCCAGATTGCACCACCTCGCTTCCCGGGTTCATGGTCAGCATCAGCAGGCGGGCAAAGTTCTTGGAGGTCGTATCGCTCTTAAGCTTTTTGGTCAGCACATAGAGCGCCTGCTTGGAGCGGGTCATTGCGACATAGGCCGCGCAGAGCTTTCCGTATTCCTGCTCCGCCTGAATTTCCTGGCGCGCCCCGCGCATGACCGGATCGGGATCGGCATCGTCCTTTGAGGGGAGGAGGCATCCCCAGGCCGGCGGTTCACCTCCCCCGAGATGGAGGATATCGGTGCTGTTGGCACCCCTTCCATCGAGTCCCGTCACCACGCTCATGTCGAAGGTCAGTCCCTTCGACTGGTGAAGCGTCATCACGCGGACCACCCCGGAGGCCTCGGACTCCTGCACGGCATGGCTCTCCAGGAAGGAGACAAACTCGGAAACGGCCCCCCTGTTCGATCCATCGTATTCGGCGGCTGCCGACAGAAAATCAGCAGCCCTTCTGGAGAGGAACGGATTGAGGTCCATCCCCTCGGTCCACATGCGGACAGCGGCCTCGTATCCTTTCTCCGCGATCACGGCGAGGGCAGCAGCACGGAACGATTCGACTCCCTCCTTGAGAAGAACGGCCAATGGTGAAGCTTGGAGCACTCCGAGCGAGAGGGAATCTTCAGGGAATGCGGCGACACGGAAGGCCGCCAGCAGCGCAAGTCCGAGTGGGTTATCGTTGCAGGGGTTAGACTTACCCTCAACCGAGACAGGAATGCCACGAGCCTGCAGCAGAGCTGCGATCGCAGATGCCTCATCGTTCTTGCGGGTTAGCACCCCGCAACTGAGCTTCCTCTTCCAGGGCTCCACCTCCTCGAGGATTTCCGCGATCCGTCGATGGATCGGGTTTTCATCCCCATCCTCGGCTTCCACAGCATCCCACCGGACATACCCTTCAAGATCCTTGTTCTTCTCGGCAGGGACATGATCTCTCCATGCTTCTTCCCATGAGGTGACGGCCCGGGATGGGATACCTAGCACACCGGCATGATCGTTGATCTTCCCGAAGACCTTATTGATGACATCGACAATCTCCTTGGCGGAGCGGTAGGAAACCTTCAGATCGCGGGCAAAGACCCGTTTCTCGGAGCCCTTGTTGTAGTGGTTGAAAATCTCGAAGAAGAGCCGCGGGTCACCGCCGCGCCACGAGTAGATCGCCTGCTTCGTATCCCCCACGTAGAAGAGAGAGCGCTCCCCGCCGCTGTCCTGAATCACCTCATCGATGAAGGAGCCGAGCACCTTCCACTGCACGCGGCTCGTGTCCTGGAACTCGTCGAGGAGCCAGTGATCCAGCTTCGCATCGAGGCGATAGCCGGCGCTCGCCATCCAGTCCAGGCTCCCGACCTGAGAGGAAAGAAGGTCCGTGACATCGGAGAAAGTCATCCGTCCGCGACGGCGGGTCAGCGCATGATAGGATGCCTCGAAGGCCTGCATGAAGCTCCTGAGCGAAGCACTCTTTTCCAGAAGCGATTCGTAGACCGGCTTCAGCAGCGCCAGCAGCAGCTTGCGACGGAGTTCCGGAATGGCACCTCTCAGGTAGACGCGCCCCTCGGCTGGACGACCCGTGGGGAGATACTCCTCCCCGGTCTTCCTGTCCTCGGAGCATTTGCAGAGCTTGCCGCGGATAAAGTCTTTCAGCTCCTTCGACCAGAAGCTCCCGGGCTTGTGATTGGAGGCATCGCCGAGGTTTGCGGTCCACTTCTCGCGAGCCTCTGGGGAGAGCGCGGGATGCTCCTTCAGAATCTCAGCCCAGAGCGCGTCGGCCACGGGCTGCACCTCGCCGGAGTTGAGGATCTCGCATCCGGTGGAGCCCCAGATCAGGTCGCGATCTCCCCACGGAAGGTCGATGTTCTCGAGGAACTTCTCATGGAAGTCTGTCGCGGAATCGAGAAGCGTGCGGAAGACCTCACGTTCCCCGCGCCTCCGGGCGATCCGTCTCACCTGATCGAGGAACTGCGACCCAGCGGCCGATCCAACGGACTCGCGGAAGATCGCGGCGAGGGCCTCCGTGCGGGCACGCTCGAGCTCTGATTCACCGATCATTGATAACTCTCCCGGCAGACCCGACTCCAGCGGGAACGAACGGGCGATCCGTGCAAAGAGACTGTCGATCGTCCCCATCGTGAGACGCCCGGAATCAGCAACCAGACGTGCCAGCAGTTCCCGGCATCGCTCAGCGTCGAGAGGGGAAAGAACCTCCTCCTCCGCGACCGAGTTAAGATCGTCGTTGAGCTCCCGGAGTTTGGCTGGCTTCAGGGCCGCCTCCGCCAGCCTCAGGAAGACGGCATCGAGGAACTCGCCTGCCGCCTTCTTCGTAAAGGTCAGGGCCGCGATCTTGCGCGGCTCCACACCGAGCACGAGGAGCTTCACCATGCGCGTCGTGAGCGCGTAGGTCTTTCCGCTGCCAGCATTGGCGACAAGCATCGTATGCCTGATCGGGGCGCTCATTGATGCACCTCCTTGCCTTTGAGGAATGTGATCGTCTCCTGATCGAGGCATTCCTCAGGCTTCCCTCCCTCGAGAAAGATCCCCTCGGGATCCTCCCACGATTGGGGAACCTGTCTGGGTGGCCAAAAGACCCCACGCGCGATCGCCGAGGTCGCCGCCTCCGCACAGGAGAGGGCCGAGGCGAGAAGATCCTCCGGCAGTTCGAAGTGCTTCACGTCGCTCTCCTCCGGATCTGCGGCCAGAAGGAAGTATCCGGTCTCGATCGTTTTCCCGGGAAAGAGCGTTTCGGCGATCTTGCGGTAGAGCGGAAGCTGGAGATCGACCCACGCCTTGGGCTTTCCTCGAAGGGTTGTCTCAGCTTGCTTCAGAAAAGCCCGTGAGATCGGCTCCAGATGGACCTCCTCGGGAGACTTCGCCGTGGAGTAGGTCTTGTAATCGAGCACGCGGACCCGGTCCCCGTTCACCTCGATCCGGTCGATCTTGGCCGAGAGTGGAATGCCCCCGAGAAGGAGATCACCGGAGGATTTGCATTCCACTTGCTGGATCGTCCATCCCTGGGCGACCTGATCGGCCTGCACCGCGGCAAAGGAGAGAAGCCTCACCCGGGCGGCCTCCGCCTGGACCCTTACCGCCGGAGAGGGATCCGCACCGAATCGGCGAGTGATTTCCTTCTCGAGACCCGCGAGCACCGCGGAGGCGATCTCGTCGCGATCGGTGAGTAGCGGGGTTTCCTTCCCGTAGCGCTCGAGCACCTTGTGAACGAGTGTTCCGAACTGCATCGCATCCATCTCCCGCTGCTCGGGATCGTGACTCCCGTATCCAAGAACCTTTGTGAGATAGAACCGGAAAGGGCACTTCAGGTAGGCGGCGAAGTCGGTGACGCTGATCTTCTCGAGAGGGCGCGAGACCTCCGGCAGCTTCCACTTCCAATCATGCTCGCGACGCGGAGGTGCGGCGACCTCGGCTGATTTGCCGAAGAGGGCGATCACCCGTCCGGGCAACACCTCCTCGTGGCATCGCATCAGGAGGGTCGAAGGAACCGAGGGGCTCCCGTCGGCAGCGAACTTTGAAAAGCTGCAGAGGAATTCCGACGGTTTACGTGCCCTGGCCAGGCATCCGAGCAGGTAGGCATCGCGAGCCCGGCGGGCGGCATTGTCGGGGACACCCAGCTCGCGGCGCTTCTGATCGGGGAGGAAGGGATGACCATCCGTCGAGGCAGGGAGACATCCCTCCACACATCCCGCGAGCACCAGACGCTGCGCCTCACTCCAGGGAGCCTCCAGCCATCCCGAGAGTTCCAGATCACCCTCCTTGGACGCGCCGAAGCTCTTGCGCCGCGCGAGCGCCCTCACGAGCGATGCCTCACGGGCCTTCGCGGGATCTGGCCAGGGCCTTAGAACGGGCGACACTTCCCCGCAGACATCGAGCACCTCCTCCACCCCGTCGGCGGGATTGTCTTTCCAGATTGCGGCGACCAGATCAGCCGGGTCTTTGTTCAGTTCGCGAAGGACAGTTTCCTGAAGCCGAGCGGCGTCACCCTGCACCTCCTTGTCGCGGATTCCTCCGGGAGGAATCGGATGCTCGGAGAGGGTTTCGGCAAGCAGTTCCAGGGTCAGGGCATCACAGGCCGCGAGCAACCGCTCATGGGATAGCGAGCACATCGCCCCGATCCAGGACGCAAAGCGTGGCGTCTCGAGCAACCGGCGCAACGTGCGCAGGGAACGGTCCCTCCGCAGGGAGATCCATTCACTTGCGACGATGGCGGCCTCGCTCCTTGCGAGAGGCTCACCCTCAGGAAGATAGGGACTTCCCCCACGGCGCAGCACCTCAGCCTGGAAAGCAGGCGAGAGCTTTTCATCGCCGATCACGAGAGCGTGATTGCCTCCCGCCTCCGCCAGGAAATCGAGTACGATCGAGGCCTCCTCCGCAGGATCGCGGGCCATCACGATCTGATCGGACTGCAGGGGAATCTCTGCGGCGATCCATTCCTGGGCAATGGGGCGGCCCCATCCGTCGAATCCCCCTCCCCATCCGGTTTCCGCGTCCGGCTTCCAGACGAGTACCGTCACGGGAATCCCCTGCTCCAGCAGAGCCGCAGCCCTCCTGCGGGCAGCCTCAGGCAGATCCGGGATGGAGGCGATCACGAGCGCCTTGGTAGAGCCGGGAGGGGTTTCCCATGCCTTGATACGGGCCTCGTTCGGGTCCCAGAGCGTATGCCGCTTGAGCTCGTCGAGATAGCGGCGGTAGAGCGGGGCGATTTCCCTCCAGCGCTCCTCGTCCTCCGAGCAGACTTCCGGGATGCGCGGCAGCAGCGGGGTGATCCCCCCCTCCGCGAGCAGATCGCAGAGATCGCACATCATGCCGGCGGTGCCGAGCAGCGCCTGCTCCCCCTCGAGGACCTCACCCTTCGGGAACAGATGCTCCATCGAGGAACGAGCAACCTCCTGGAGCACCAGACCCCACGCCGCTTCGCGATCACTCCGAGAAGCCAGAGGCCCCCGCGGCAGCAGCGCCTTCATCGGCGAGGAAAACTTCGGCGAGAGCACCCCACCCCCGCGCTTGGCGGAAAGCTCGGCAAGCTTGTGCCTGATCCTGCGAGCGGCACCCGCGGTCGGCACCCAGACCTCCGTCGAGGTCAGGTCGTAGGGATGCCCTTCCAACCCCTCGAGCAGCACCCCGGCCACCTGCTCCGCAAGGGAACCAGGCTGATCGAGGAAGATGACTTTGGGGTTAGCCATGTGGAGTTAAGACTAGGTTCCCGACCCTATCAGGGCAACCCGGTCCTAGAGTGTCCCACACCCTTCGGATAGGGTTATAGACTGAAGACTTTTAGGCTGTTAGTAGAAGGCAACAGAGAAGCAATACCCACCACTTCGAGTATCTTCTCCTATCTGTTACCATCTCGCGAAAGCTTGCGAAGGATGCTGCGAGCTAGGAATTCATTGATCTCAGTATGCCGTGGTATCGGCTGACTGATCCCCGTTTCCGGGTTTTGATACCAATCGTGTTTCCCACCATGTCGGATAAATACCGCGCCCGCCTTTTCCACGGCACGAACGAGATCCCGACGCTTCACGCGAGTTCCAACTCTGCGTGATGACGAATATTTGGAATCTCTCCCGAAGTGAGGTCCTTATAGAGATCTGCGAGATGCTCTTTGAGATCCTCAAGACTCTCACCCTGAGTCATGTAGTCCGGGTACTCGTCGAGATAACCAACCCAATGATCGTCTGACTTCCAGTAAGTGAACCCAGTCGCTTTCATGGACTATTCATTAAGGCGGTCGGGATCGGTTTTCAACCGACAAATTTTTTTACCCCCCTATCGGGCTTTTTAACCAGCCTTGGCTTTCAACTGGCTGAACGTCATCCCTGCATGCCCATGGAGTCAATCCGCCGAGGGCCATTCATTAGTAGTATCCTCCGGTTCCTTGTCGCTTTCCAGAAAGGCCTCGATGGCCGCGCGGATGATTTCCTCGGGGGTGCAGTCGTTGGCGATGGCCGTTGCCACCAGGAGATCTCGGGTTTCCAGGGGCAGGGGAATCTTGGTGATGGTGTCCATGGAGGGGATCCTGCCATGGCAGGGAGGACACAGAGCGTCCCACCCCGGCCGAACCTTCTTGAGCATGCCCGAGAAGCAGGACATAACGAGTCCT
>Ga0007809_10001209_pt1 | contig 10867 bp, 21 predicted proteins | sample CryBogCBE02Aug07_FD_60383 | JGI IMG/M metagenome (GOLD analysis project Ga0007809, IMG submission 60383) | Freshwater microbial communities from Crystal Bog, Wisconsin, USA - CBE02Aug07 | ecosystem: Environmental > Aquatic > Freshwater > Lake | place: Crystal Bog, Wisconsin, USA | collected...
CCCGAAGGGGGAAATAGTAACCGACATCATCAAAACAGAAGGTGATGAAGATATTACGTTTCACATCTACAATCAGGATGGACTTTTAGCCGAAATGATAAATTGCCCAGTGGTGGTGGTTTATTTCCAAGACGAAGAATAATTCATCAATTTTTACACGCCGCGTTCGACAAGTGGTTAAGTCGTCTCCCTTTCACGGAGAAGTCAGGGATTCGAATTCCCTACGCGGTACTATTTTTTTGGTTAATGACTGGGCATAGACTGGGGTCACTGGGTAACTGGTGACCCCTTTTATATGCACACATTTGTGTACATGGCTAGGTGCTGGCCAGCGTCAACCGACTAGCCATGACAAAAAAGCCCCAGAAGTTGGGGCAGATTAATTTATTTCTTTTTTCTAAGGATTATATCGATGCCTTTGAATAGGATAGCAAGACATATCATAGCCCATACCAGTGTAGCCAGTATTAAACGGGTTTGATTGGTATGCCAGTGTCTCATTAGTTTATCAATTTACCCTTTTTTCCGTGTTGAATACGTTTTAGTCTTTGTTTGGTAGCCCATCTATGTGCGGCTACGTAGTTATCGGATTCAGAGCCATATCTAGTATTTAATAAACCAACTACACCACCAAGAATTAAATCATATACAACACGAATGGATTTTGGGTTGATAGCTACAACACTGTGACCTTCAAGTTTAACCGTTCGTTCGAGATACTTTATTTTTGTTTCTATAGATATATTCATGGTTGATTGATTATCGATGCAATGATACGAATTAGTTTCGAATGCTACAAGCTTTTTTATGAAAAAAATACTTGAAAAAAAGTATTGCTGAAATTTGGAAAGTCCAAAAAGTTATATATCTTTGCCTTCATAATCAAATCAATCATGGTAGCAATAGACAATAACACATACGTACATAGCAAAGCAGTAGCTAAAGAAGACTGCCGTTACATGATATTTTCAGAGATACGAAAGATGTTTCCTAAATCTAAGGTCAAAACACTACGTACATTTACACTGGGTGGTATAGACCTAGAAATGGAAAAACTACTTAATATAACATATAAGCTATCGGGTATTTCGTATGAATTTAACCCAAAGACAGCTGAAATAGCTAGTAAAAATGCGCCTAGCGGAATTAGTGTTATAAATAAAAATATCTTCACTCACAAGTATTCAGGTGAAGACTTTATTTGGTTTGACTTTATGACTTGTTTGCGTCCCGAAAATATAGGTGAATTACTTGAATGGATAAGCAACAATCCATTAACAAAAGATACTATATTTGCAGTAACCTATACCCTACATAGCAGAACAGAAAATGAAGGTATAAGACAGCTATTTGACAATGAAGACGAACACGAAGAATATATGCAAGAAATGGGCTATTACATAGGCACAGCGTTGAATAACGAAGATGTCAGCGTTGACCCTAGCGTACACATGGTCGTATATAAGAATAAGCTAAAGTCTCTACCTATGGTGCAGTATATCTTTAGAGTACGTAAAAATAATTCATAAAAAGTTTGGTAGTCTCAAAAAAAGCACTATCTTTGTATCATTAATCAAATCAATCAAATTATGTCAGCAGAAATCAAAGACAAAGTAATCGAATACGCTAACAAAGGCAAAAAAGCCAAAGAAATTTCAGCTTCTTTGGGTCTTACATACCACAAGGTATGGAGTATCTTAACTAGCGCAAATCTCATGCCTAAGAGAGAAAAACTAAGTCCACAGCATAAGGCACACCTTACTATGGATAAGGATAGGCTAATCAGACAATACCTTGAAGCTAAGACAACAGGTATCAAAGCCAGTATATCAAGGGAGTATAAAAAAACCTTTGGTGGCGAACTAAAGCTAGATATACCTACCTTTGAGGGTCGAAATAAAGTAAAAGAAGCACTAAGGGTAAAAGAATTTAATATACTTGTACCCAAGCCAATCAGAGAGATGTTTGACGCTCAAAACAAACGTATTGAAGCATTGGAGAAAATGATAGCAAACCTATCAAAATAAAAAAAATATGATAAAAGGTTTGGAAATTCCAAACCTTTTATTATCTTTGTATCATTAATCAAAACACACATATCATGGCAAACAAATTAACACAAGAAGAAATGGATAACATAACTAAGTTATCAAACATAGGTAAATGCGCCGACCTTCTGGCACAAATAGCATACGAAAATGAAATAGACGTTAAAGTCGCTTCTAGTATGGTCATAGCAATTGCTGAGAAAAAACTAACAGACCTCAAGGCGAAAGCCATTACTGATAAATTTTGATTGATTAACCGAACCGCCTAGGGTTCGCGGGGGCATCCTTGCCCCCTTTTTTATTTTATGTAGTATTTAATATAGGGACGTAGTGGAGTATACCTCCCGCTTTGCAGCGTCCCGTCTGAATGACAAAACAAACATAAGCAAAAGACTTGAATTCACCAAGCATTTAACAAATTATTTTTATTTAGGTAAATGCTTGTTTTTTCGGATATTTATTCATAGATTTGCATTAAAATAAACCAACATGAAAAAGTTTAATATAAGGTTCAATTATCATTGTGATGAAGGGTTCACCACAGGAAATGTAACGGTTAAAGCCAGTGATGAAGAAATGGCAAGAAATGAATTTAATTCAACGATTGCGCCAGTGCTATCAAAACAATACGGTGCTGTTGTTGATATAATGGAAATAAAAGAAATCGAATAAGATTTGTTTTTTCAAAATTAATTAGTATATTTGCATCATAAATAAAATACTCATGCCAAAAACAAAAAGACAAATCCTACTTAAAGGCGAAGGTTCGCACCAACATACCCTTTATGGAAGCCTGACCGTAGACGAGAAACCTGCTGACTTCGCACCTATAAAGGTGAACGCAGATAGCATACTAAAGCACGAAAAGCCTGATGGTTCGCAAGCTGAACACATGGCTCTTTTCGTAAAAAAAGGAGACTATGTACTCGGAAAGCAAGTAGAATACAATCCTTTTGAGGGTAGCATTAGCCAAGTTTGGGATTAATTTTTAACAAATTAGTTCTTGCAAATTCAAATACTTTTTGTATCTTTGTCCTATCAATCAATCAAACATGGCAAATCCATACTTACATTCAAAGTCAAGCGTTAAGCGTTGGGGTGGTAAGCCCGAAGACTACCTTGCAATCCACGAACTAATTGATAGTCCGAAGGGTGCAATGAACAACAATACTTCACGTTTCCTGACACATAATACTTGGTTTGCATATAATATCATACCAAAGGTATTTGGCTACAACATAGTAAATTCAGATGGTCGTAGCGTTGATACGGTAGATATAGCAATGCTACATATTCTTGAAGACTTCCGTATGCGCTTTGTGCCTACTCCACAGGACTACCTAAAGCACATGACCGTTGAAGCATGGATGTGTAACGGTGTAAAAGATGTGGATAACCCCGAAGCAATCGAAATAGCAAACGAATTTAAAAATAAATTAAAACAAGAAAATGCGTAAAGAAGAAATAATCAGTCTTTGGAAAGAAAAAAACGTAGACCACGTAGACTTCACTTTTGACTGCGGTGGTGATAGCATGGGCGATACAGACATTACAATCCTCAATAAGGATGGAGAAGAAATACAAGTGCCTGAAATAGATGAATACATAAATGAAGTAATCTATGACAAGGTAGACTTCTATGTAAATTCAGATGGACACTACATAGGCGAAAATGGTGTGGTTATAATCGAATTGGACGAAGATGACCTGACCTTTAGCAAGGATGCTACATCTGAATTTAGCGAAACCTTCACCGAAGACACTACCGTAGAACTATCGAAAGAAGAAGCTGAATTTGTGGCTAATCATATCGGCAACATAAACGGTGATGATAATAACGAAGCGGTGCTATATAAGCATGACTTCATTATAACCGATGAAGACGAAGCAAGAGCCAAAAACATAGTGGATAAAATAAGAGACACAGCCGAAGGTTTCTGCCTAAAAGCGATTGAAGATGAATCAGGTGGTTGGTTCACCTTCACCACAGGCGAAGGAGATATTAAGTTATCTGACAATATGTTGACCATAAGCGTTAGCAAACAAGGCTACGTTTATAAAGAAAGCAACTAAAAAAAAATCATGGAAGTATTTGGAAATTCCGAATACTTCCTTATCTTTGCCTAACATAAAAAACATATAAATGAATATCATTGTAAACAGCCAAAAGTTTCCACACGAAATAGGAAGTCGTTTATTGAAGCTAAAAAACAGCGAGTGTCCTTTTCCTGAACTAAAAGATACTTGGGATAGTATCAAGCCTTTGACCTTCAAAGAAATAGCAAGGCTACCAAACCTTGAACAAAGAAGGGTAGGCGTAGTATGCTTGGGCTTGGAACGTCTCGTAAATGAAGTAAAGCCGAGACTAATCAGTCGCCAAAACATCGAAAAGACAACTAACTGGGTGAACGAAAAGGGCGAAAGGGTCGAACATAAGTTCAACGATATATACGAACTCTACGAAGTAGATGGGTCGTACTTCAACGAAGGCTTGGATTCATGGCAGACAATGAGAGACTGCTACTATGTGAAGTGCAAAGATACTTCGACAGATAGAACCTACTTTATTTGGGTTGACCCTGCAAGCGTATATACCACAAATGAAGATAGGTGGTTTTATAGCCTAAGTGATTGTCCGATAACTGCAATACAAGCTATTGCATGGACGATACAGACCAACGTGCCGAAGGGTCATATTAAAGAGGTACTAAGACAGGGAGACTGCATACTCATAAAGCCGAAAGGAAAGTATGAACCTCTGACAGCACCACGACATCTGACAGAAAAAGAATATATAGAGCTACTTGTAGCTGAAAGCTAGTGTTTTATTGATTGATTAAGAAGGGAGGTACAAGTACCTCCTTTTTTATTTAAAAAAAGTTGTGCTAGGATTTGGAAATACGAAAATAAGTCTTATCTTTGTCCTATCAATCAAAAACAAATACAATGATACTGGGAATAGCAAACACAAAAGTAAGCATCCGTTCAACAAGCCACAAGTTCATAACCATTGGCAATGACATAGAATTTGACGATGTTCTTTGTTGTCGAATAGACGAAAAGGAACAAGCAATATCAGATGTAGCTAGATACTACATGAAAACATTTGCTAATTTCAAAAAGAGCGTTTCAGGAATAGACCTAAGCGTTGAGGAACATGAGTATTTCCATATGCGCTTTGTAAATAAAGCAAAACAAAAAGCAAAGGATATAGTAGACCTAGCTATCGAAGAGAACGGATACATATTTTCTTATCTGCCTGAACAACTATAAAATTATTTCCAAATTAATTTGGAAATACGAAAATAAGTCTTATCTTTGTATCATTAATCAAAAACACATATCATGGCAACCAAAACATTCAAGATTGGCGAATACGCAAAGAATGGAGTTATCACCGCAATAACTACCAAAAACAAAGTAACCATAATCAGCAAGCTATGGGACGTATCAGCTGGCACAAATAAAAACAGCGACCAAAGCAACGCAAAAGAAGTTCATCGCATTGAAGTAACCATCAACCCTGACAATAACCCTGACAATAATAGTGGCAAGGCTGAAAGAGCATTGCTGGACTACCTGTGCGAAGAAACTACAAGCTACTACGCTGACGAAATACTCAAATGGGTCAAAAGTAAGGTAAAATTTCCTAGTCTTTATTGGTAATTCGGAAAAGTCTTTTATCTTTGTATCATTAATCAAAAAACAATAAATCATGTCAACAACAACAAGCCCAAAAAAAGCACTGCAAGCTTCAGCGCAAGCATACGGTGTAAACGCAAGCTATTCAGGTGGTACGAATACCATGTACATCAAAGGCACTGACGAAAGGGTCAAGTCCTTCATCCGCGTATGCAATCTCAAAGGCAAGAAAGCATATCCGTTTAGCTTCGCACAAAGTAATTAACTCACAACTCTGAAAAATGGCACGAAACAAAGGCAGTCCCAGTAAATAAGTAACTGGAATATCAAGAGAATTAATGTTAAAATTTATAAGTATTAATTAACCCCAAAACTCTATAAGGTATGAAATAAAACATCTTGTCATAAGCATTGAAATTTTAGTAATAAAAAGGAACGAAACTCTCAAAGAAATTTGGGAGTTTCGTTTTTTATGCTTATATTTGTACCATAAATCAATCAAACATGAAAAGAATACTTGAGTTCATTAAGTTGAACATACACATGATGTACCGCGAGGCTAAAAACGCTAAAGAAGCTGGTCAAGACCTCATAGTCATTATTGACGCTCAAACACAACTGCCTGTTATTATGCAGTATAATCGTATATCAGAGTCGCCAAAAGATACTCTACGTATCAAAACAGAATTCATCTCTTCTATGGAGAACTTCGTTGAAATCACTAATTACTACACTCATAAATCATAATCATGCAAACAAATTTAATCGAGAATCAAGAAATCGAAAAAGCCCACAGACAAGGCTTAAACGAAGGCTTCAATGTAGGTCTTATAATCGGTGCAACTGGCACCATAATAGTATTCGGTCTGCTCCTTCATTTCTTCCCAATGCCCTAGTATACACAATTGTGTACACGAACCTCGGACAGCGAAGGCTCGGCTAGATATCAAACAAAAAAGCCCGAAGAAATTCGGGCCTTTTCATTTTAATTAAGATAACTCTCGATGTCTCGGTAGCGATACTTGTGACTGACCAATACCTGACCATTCTTATAAACGATATAGTACTGAAGCTGACAATCAAAGATAGCTGTTATCTCTGGGTTTTTACCTAGTAGTAACATATTGATTGATTTATGATGCAAATATATGAAAAAGAAATGGGACTACCAAATAGTAGCCCCACTTTTTTTGAAGTTATTTAGACCTCCAGTAATGATAGGATTTCGCTCTACGCTTCGCTCGGTCATAGTTATACATACCATGCTCATCTAGGACATTCATCCCGATATGGACTTGATAAACCGCTTTCATCGTCTTCTTTTGTGCTTTGCTCATATATTATGTGTTTTGATTGATAGGGCAAAGATAAATTAATTAATTTAAAAACCAAACCAATTAACACTTTTTAACAAATTTAAAAATTACCTTATATAGGGACGTAGCGGAGTATACCTCAAGTCGGTGACGACCTCCTGTCTGAATGACCCAACAAAGATAGCTATTTATTTGAGACTACCAAAGTATTTAACAATTTATCTTAAAAAAAAATAAATTCATTTTAATTTGGAAATACCAAAAAAAGCATTATCTTTGTATCATTAATCAATCAAAAAATAACACACAATGGAAATCTACGTACAAGCTAAAAGCAAAAAAGCAATCAATGAAGCATTAACTGCTAAACAAAAGGTATACGGCACAAACTATTCCATGTTTGGCGGTGGTGGTAGATATGAACTAAATTCAGACTTGCCACAAGGCACGGTTATAAAGGTATTTGAAAAATATTCAGGTGGTAATCCATACGCTAAAGCATACGGCACATGGGACGGCACCAAAGTAAAATAGTGTGTGTTTATAGGTTAAGAAAGGACTACGAAAGTAGTCCTTTTTTTTAACAAATATTATTTGGTGGTTTAAATTACTTTATTTATATTTGTCCTATCAATCAAAACACACATCATGGTATACGAATTTTATTACTACGAAACAAATAAGAGCAAAGAAAATATTGTAGGGTCACAAACTTGTAAACGTCCAAAACAAACGAAGATATGGAAACATCTTCGTATGTGTATAAATCATGGTACGGTATACTCAGTAGGTTATAGACCTAAAAAATTAACAAATTAATTCTTGCAAGTATCAAATTAATTACTATCTTTGTCCTATTAATCACTCAAAAAAAACACACAAATGAAAAATTTAGTATTGGTAAAAATCTTCGTATTGGTAGTTGTTCTGTCTCTCATTGCCCTATCTGCTTCAGCACATACCAAAGAATCTCCATGCTACTCAAACGGAGGACATGGCGCAAAATTGGTACATGGACACGAAAGTCTTTTTAGTGGTCGTTTCTCAAAAACTCCCTATGCAACGCCACATATTAAACAAAAACACTATCACTACCGCAATGCAAATAAATAAGGTCTTTTAACATCTATTAACAAAAAGGATTTGGTAATTCCAAATCCTTTTTTTATATTTGTATTGTCAATCAGACGGGACGCTGCGAAGCGGGAGGTATACTCCACTACGCCTATACATATACATAAAAAAATTAACATATACATTAAATTACTAATATGTTAAAAATGTTAAGGGACTTGTTTGGTAATTTTAAATTACTATCTTTGCCCTACAAATCAAACGAAATGAAAAACACACTATTAACACTAGCTTTAATACTTGTATCAATAACAAGCTACGCCACAGCACCGACAATAATAAGCAGAGATACACTCACACATAGTACTATATTGGTACGTACTCAAACAGGCGTTTATGTACGTACTACGAACGTAAATATAGCACAAGCTATCGAAGATAGCCACAGCTATAAAAGCAAGCTACACGAAGATAAAACGGTAGTATTTTATTATGGAAAAAAAGAATATGATAAGATAAAGCAATTTATCAAAAATCTTTGATTTTTTAACAAATAAAATTTGCTATTCTAATTTAATTAACCTATATTTGTATCATTAATCAATCAAAAAACACACAATATGAACAACAAAACACAAGTTATCGAGACACTCATTAATGATGGCGGTTCAGCGAAATTCGCTCAAATGATAGCCGAAGTTGAACAAAAACAACTTAAAACTGGCAATCCTTTCGCAAAGTCAAAAGTGACCAAGCTAGTTAGCTACAATATGCTTCTCAATGCTAACTATGCTAACATGGTAAACAACAGACTAGCTAAAGAGGGCAAAGAAGCTAACTTCACAGCTAAAGAAAATTGGTTTCAAAAGGTTAATGATAGCTTTAACGGTTCGATAGTAGCCAAAAAAAGCGACACAACAGAATTATACTTACTATTTGCTTGTAATACGTCCGAGACGCTGAAATACTACATAGATGGTATAGAAGCAAGCGAGAGCGAAATTGCCACTATAAAGCAATTCAGACCCAAAACAACAGCACCGACCAATCAAGGCACAGACGAAGCAATAATTGTCCGTACTGTTAAAATGGACAATATCAAACTAATCAAATGTGGAGTTACTGTAATGTTTGGCTAAGATAAAAATTAACATCTATTAACAAAAAAAGGTTTGGAAATCCAAGCCTTTTTTTTATCTTTGTATTGTCATTCAGACGGGACGACACTAAGGGTCGGGAGGTATACTCCACTACGTCTATACATATAAATAAAAAAATTAACATATATGTTAAATTACTAATATGTTAAAAAGTAAATTAAAACGAAATTAATTAAGATGGTACTTGCATAATTAAATTAATTTACTTACATTTGCATTATTAATTAATCAAAAAAAACACACAACAATGGAAATTCTTAATTTTCTTGAAACACAAGGTTCACACATTGCAAACCTCAAAAGCCAAGTATTTAACGCTAAAAAAATACAGCTACATACAGGCTTAGAAGGCTTTAACAGCCCTAAAAGCTACGGTATATATAAGCACACAGGCGGGGACTGTTTGGGCGTGGTGGGAGACGTTTTTGAGCCTACCAATTTGTCCCTTTTTCTGGACGCTATCGAAAATAGCGTATTGGCTTCAGGTATAGATGTTGACCTGTCTAAATTAACATACAACGAATACCAAAATGGGTCAAAGGTAGTATTTCGCCTCCCATTAAAAAAATATGAAATACAATCGCCTATGGTAGGTGATACCCTCGAAACAGCCCTAGAATTTCGCACAGGCTTTGATGGTAAGACCAAAATGTCACTAGGCTTCTACGCCCTGCGTCTATGGTGCGCGAACGGTGCTAAAAACTGGAAAAAAGACGTTGATATAGCTATGAAAAACACGACCAATAACCAGGCCCGTTTGCTAACTTTTACCAACGAAATTCTAAAGGTAGTAGCCGAAACGGAAAACTATGTAAATTTGCTCAATACAGCGTCTCTAAAGGCAGTAACGCAAAAACAGATAGATAGCTTCATAACCGAGTTAACAGGCTATAATGTATCCGAATACAGCGAATTAAAAAGCAATCAAAGAAAGATATTAGACGCTATAAACGGCGCGGTGGCTATCGAGATATTTAATACAGGCGCGAATATGTTTAGCTTATTGCAAGGCGTTACAAGGTATACGACCCACGAAGTAGCGAACGGAGATATGGAAAAAATACTATATGCAACTGCGAACAAACTAAACACAACCGCCCACCAGCTTGTGTATGAGAATCTTAACTAATATGTTTTTTAACATATCTTTAACAAAAAGCCCCTTGCAAATGTGAGGGGCTTTTTTTATCTTTGTCCTATGAATAACCCCTCCCCCGTTAGACCCCCCTACGTACCCCTCCCCCCGTTACCCCCCTTACATACCCCCCCGTACCATGCCTATATAGGGGGCATGATGATTTACGCGAAATTTTCCTGGAATTTTTTTTGACCTTAAAAAGAGGCCTACCCCATTTCAAAAAAAAATTTTTTTAGGATTTTTGACCTTAAAAATAAGACCACCCCCCCATTTCAAAAAAAAATTTTTTTAGGATTTTTGACCTTAAAAATAAGACCACCCCTATTTCAAAAAAAAATATTTCTAGAAATTTTGCTCTAGGATTTAGAACATGGTTGTTTGGTTAGGGGAGATTTGTTTTTCCCATATACTGATTTGTTTTTCCACCTCTTTGATTTGAGCGTTAATAGCGTTTCTTTCAGCAATTAATCGGTCTTTTTTTTGCATTAG
>Ga0007809_10001213_pt1 | contig 10855 bp, 13 predicted proteins | sample CryBogCBE02Aug07_FD_60383 | JGI IMG/M metagenome (GOLD analysis project Ga0007809, IMG submission 60383) | Freshwater microbial communities from Crystal Bog, Wisconsin, USA - CBE02Aug07 | ecosystem: Environmental > Aquatic > Freshwater > Lake | place: Crystal Bog, Wisconsin, USA | collected...
CCTGCTAGTGCTACAGGGAACTTTCCGATGAAGCTAGCGCCGATTGCTGTTGAGATAAAACCCTTACCATCACCAACTACACCAGCATTACCATTTGTACGATAAAAATCTGCCATTTTATTTCTCCAAAAATTGCGTTTACTATTACGCTAAAGGTATTTATACAGACTTAAGAAATATTATTAGTTATGCAGATGTTTTTTGAGTTGGAATAATACCAGATTTTTGTTTTATTTTTTGCAATAACTTTTCAATGTCAGATTTATTAGATAATGAATCTAATTTATTAACAAATGCTTGTGTAAATGCAGCATTACCTAATTGCGGATTTACTCCAAAAACATCCGGATCAGATAAAGCTTGATTTTGAATTGATAATCCGCCACTGCCGTAACTGCCTACACCACCGCTACTCATACTATTGCCGCTGGCCATTCCACTACCGCCTGTCATTTTTGCATAAAGTGTTGGGTTTTGCGTTTTAAGCTGTCGGTTTTGATACCAAACCTGTGTTGCACGAGTCGCTAATCCATCAATTTCAGTTGGAGTAAGAATTACTGCATTCTTGGTTAAGTTTAATACTGCTTCTTCAATAGATTCACCAGTTGCTTTCTTTTTGTTTTGTTTTTCTAGTGCAGCCGCCATAGATGCGTATCTAGGATCATCAGGCTTAATTCCCATTATTGATGGAGCAGTTGCGTTTGTTTGAGATTGAGCGGATTGATTATTAGCATTAGTAGATGCTGTAGCAGATGCTGCTGCATTTGGCATTTGTTTAAGTTTTTTTTGCCCACTACTAAATTTAATTTTGTTTAATCCTATGCTATTAAAATCTCTATCAGTGATAAAGTTGTTTCCTCTAGCTATTAATGTTTTAGATAGTTTTTGTTGAAAATCTGAAACCATTGCTTGGCGGTTTTGAGTTAATTTTTTATAATCTGCAGGTGCCATTGATTTCATATCATTTAATTCTGTAGTATAATCTTTTGTAAATTTATTAATTATTTCTATAAATGATTTTTTGCTTTTTTCAAACTCAGGATCGCCTGGTTTTGGCGGCACCGATTTTGGGTCTGTTACTTCAGGTAAAAATTCACTTGCTCTCATTGATTTTTCTCAATCCACGAACAAACTTTTGCGGTTCTTGTGTGCGTATACTATTTAATAACCGACGTTCTAATTCTTCTGCCTCTGGAGTATCATAGGATTCACGAATTTGGTTGATTAAATTTATAGCACTATTGATGATATGATTGGCACGACTCTCCAATGCAAATCCAGAATTCTTATTGATTGTTAATGAACTCAATTCATCTAGTATACTACGAGTTTGTTTACGCAAAATAGTTACCTCATAGTATTATTTATGGGAAATTATGCAGTTAAAACTTTTCAATGTATATCATCGTAACAAATTTTATATTTTTTTATAGAAGTTTGTATGTTATTTAAATAAACATATGCCTACTAAATTTTTAATAACTCTTTGCAATCCAGATAACATTGACAATGAATATGTTTTAGATTTTAATTTAATTGATAGTTTAATAGTAAAAAAATGGCATTTAAAAGTATGTGACGCAATTACAAAAGGTTATGGTATAGATGACCCACAAAGATTTTATGGATTAAATAATTTACAAGAAGATACAAAAATTGCAATTGACAAAATTAATAATTGTATCGCTGTAATTAACTCACATGAAAAAATTATAAATCGAACGTTAACTGATATAGCTGATACTGATACATTAAATTATTTACATCACATATTTGAAAAATATCACGGTTTATTAGATAAACAAACTGGTAATTTTTTTGTAAATTCTCCACCTATAGTAAAAAAAGCATTGGCTGATTTAAATATAGCAGTTCATCGTGTAGAAAATGTCTTGTATGGTAATCCAGCAAGATTGGTAACAACATACTTTAGTTTACCAAAAACAGATACTCTTGAAATAAAAGATTTTGAATATATGACATGCAAATACAAGTTTGGTGATTTATATTTAAATTATGTTGAAATTGGCAAAACACTTGAAGATTTAGTTCGTGATAATGATGAATACATTGATGATGATGCTTTTAAACCGTGGAATTATTACAGTGCAGATTTTACTGTAAGATTTAGTGATATTGCTAATGAAGATGCAGAATGGATAAGCAAAGAGTGCACAAATTATTATACTAAAAATTACTATTTTTTTAAAAAATTAGGTTATTCAGAATACAATAATCAATTGAAACCAGGCAAAATCAAACTTGGGGAACTAGTATACGATGATCGTGAACTAATTATAAAAAAGATAAAACAGCATCAGTATGTAAAAAGTGTTAGGTTTTCTTAATATTAGCCAACATTTGTTTTAACTTACTGCTATTAACATCTGCTACAATTTTGCCGCTTTCTTCTGGTTCTGTCACACTTGGTGTTACAGTGCTTTTATTCTTTACACCATCAAAGATGCTGCTAACAGGCTTCTTAAACTGGTGAGTATCACCATCATCTGGCAAATCACGAATGCGCAAACTATCGATATCAAACTCAAGTTCAATCTTTTGACCAACGCCACTACTGCTACGAGTTTTCATTAATTGCAATTGATACTTGCCATGTTCACGCATACTACGACTTGTAAAAATACCAAATAAATTATCAGCAGTGTTAATTTTTGAAATACCACCACTAATATGCGAATGGTCAAACTCTACTTCTTCAACACTTGCACGATTTAACTGCGATGCAGTAACAAGTAGAATATCCATTTCCTTTGCAAAGTTACGAATTTCTTCACTTACATACTTGTCTTTTACAAACAGGTCACTTGGGCTTACCTTTGCACTCACTGGCATCAACAGGTCAAGATAGTCAATCATGATAAAGTCAAGTTTACTGCCTGTACGAACTTGAAGTTCTTTGCAATATGAACGAACATCATTGATAGTACTTTGTGCTGGCAAATACTTGATTTGAAACTTACCACTTTTTTTGCCAACCATTCTAACTTTAATTTCAATATCTTCAATGCTCTTAAAAATATCTTTGCTTGCAGTATTTGTAAGCATACTATCAATGCGCATAGCAGTTAGTTCTTCACTCAATTCAAGTGTGATATAAACGCCATTAAGACCCATCAATACCCAATTACATGCAATATTCTGCATGAAAAGTGATTTGCCCGAACCTGATCCGCCAGCAAAAATGTTAAGTTCACCACGATTAAATCCACCATATAACTTTTGGTCAAGTGCATTCCAACCTGTACTAGTTTGCCCGTTATTATCTTTAATCTTTGTAAGACGAGCAATTGGATCAAGAAAATAGTCTGTGCCAAGGTCTTTGGTTAAACTAATTTGAACAGCATCTTTAATTAATTTTTCAACAGGATCAAAGTCACCTTTTTCAAGTAAGTCTGCTGCTTTAAGAATAGCACGTTCAAGTTCTTTTTGTTTGGTAAAATCTTCAAACTCTTCTAGAAACCACGCAGTATGATCATCTGTCATACCAGGTATAGGCTGAAAAGTATTGTTTGTAGCAGCATTGATTTGTTCAAGTAGTGGCATAACAGTATGCTGTTCACAGTGTTCTTTGATGAACTCTGCTGCACTCTTCAAACTACGGTCAAAGTTGTTTGGGTTAAAGATGTTTTGAACACGCACATAACTTTGCGGATCACTTAACATCATCTCAACGAATAACTTCTGTATTGCGCTATCGTATGTTTTTGCCATTATGTAATTATATACTTTTCATCTGAGATTGTCAAAACCATTTTTTAGTATGGAGTTGAATTTTCAATCTATTAGTTTGAACACTGTCTAAAATACTGCGCATAGTAAACAACTGACCATACTTGGCAACTGCATCTGCAGTATCTTTAATGCCGTTTTCCCAATCAGGAAACGCCACTCCCCACCCATATTTTAATGCAGCATTGACCATTGCCATGCCAGCTTTATCACGGTCAGGCACAACAATGATATCACGGTCAAGTGTTTCAATAACTTGAGCCTGTCCATCATTGATTTCATTACTACAAATTGCTAACGCATTAATGGCAACAGCATCTAGCAATCCTTCAACCACAATACAAAACTTTGCATCACGGTGCTGACAATCATAGCCCCATATCATATTACTTGGATAGTTAGAGAAGTATTTTATCTTCTTCTTGCCATCCTCAAATAATCGCCCACTGAAACCCATTGGTTTGTTTTTCCAAGTAAATGGAACAAGCACACGGTTTCTTAAAGCAGGGTCGTCTGTCCAGTAAAAATCAGATAGCTTATCGCTAAAACCTCTACTATCAAGATAATTAATAGCCATTTCAAGACTGTTATAATCGTTTTCATTGATATATCCATCATTTAACCAACTTGTAATAGGACGACCAGGACAAGGTTCACGTGGTTCATAGGTAGGCAACTCACGTGCTTCTACCTTTGGTGCATCTGGCGTAGATTGTGCTAGCGCAAATAAACTAAGGCGAGATATAGTATCATCGCCCATGCCAAGCCAACTCATCCAACGTCGCATTTTATAGGATAAACGATTGCCTGGTTGCCAAGAAGCAGTATAATGGCAGTTAAAGCAGTGGGCAGTGATGCCGCCTTCTGGCGTAGGCATAACGCCACCACGACCACGAGTATCTACACTGTGTCCATTGTGATGACAGCAAACAGCATTGAAACTAACCCACTTACTAGGCGTGGATTTTCGCTTCCATGGCAAATGCTGCATGATTTGGTCAGTGATTTCCATGAACTTATTATAACAGTTTTAATACAAAAGTCAAGGGCGAAATAGTATATAGTTTACCGCACCAAGTGTTTGGGTAATCTTAAATTTAATTGCGCTGTACTTGCCTTGAAAATTAAAGTACTGATTTCCAGAAGCATTTGATAACACTGCAGTATTAATTGTAACCCAATTGTTAGCATTGCTAACACTTATAGTATCCTGACTTGCTTGGCATTCAATATTGCCAGAAAATCCATTTGTGTTGTATTGAACTGTTTGATATACTGCACGACCCTTAACTCGGTCAGCAGTTAATGTTGTACTAGTAAATGCAACATTATGGTAGTTAGTGCTTACATCATTTGTATAATTTTGAATTGTAACATTTGCGCTTGGAACAAATGCAGGATATACACCATCATTAAGTCTAACTTGTCCTTGTGCGCTGTAATTATCGTCTGAAAAAACTATTTGTGCTTCGCCTTCTGGACTTGTAACTACAATGCTGTAATTATATAGACCTGAATTAATATCATCCAGTAGCGTTCCTTCAATAAGAGTAGTTGCGCTGCCTTTGTCTGAATAAACAACTTGTAAAACTCTGCTAAAAACTAATTCTTTTGTAGTAGGATCAATCAAGTTAAATAGAATTGTACTATCTAACAGACTAACAGGTTTTTGGTCTTGATTTTTAATTAAGAACTGAAATCTATTATCTACACCTTTAAATAGTTGTAATGGTTTTGCATACACGAGTTGGTTTTCCCTATGAGGTGTGTAGTCAGCATTCTTAACAACTGTAATGATTTGTGGATATAAATAACCGACGATTTGCTGCACAGAATGGACTCCTTGCTTATTTATTATGATTTCTATTGAACAAATGCTTGAACAATACCCTTTTCTAACTTATATAAAATACACTCACAGTGACTATATTGGCATTATACAAAATTATGATGTAGATATTGTTTCAATGTATGCATTTAACAAACTAAGAACAGAAGAAGATAAACGTGGTTTCTTAGAAATGGCAGAAATATGGTGGTGGGAATCTAATCGTTTAATACCCATTAATATATTTTTAAAAAACAGTTGGAACCCTTTTCGTTATAGTACAGTTACACTAACAACTAAAGATATAAAAGATCAACAGGGTCACATTGTAAGTATTGCAAAACTTGCAGAACGCAGAACCAAACGTCGTGTAGTTCAGCTAGTCAAGCGTCTCGGTTAACAAGTTCATATGCACCATTACTAATTGCGCATAAGAATATGCATGCGCACGTTTAAAATAGTAACCATCATCTGACTTAAGCCAAATTTGTTCGGCTATCTCCTTCCATCGTTTTCCGATAAGATATCGTTTTGATGGACGTATAATAGCCAAAACCATAGCCAGCTTATCCATTGTATCAGGAAAGTGTTGCTGTATAATATCATAATGATTTGATAAGTGAATAAGTTTGGCAACAAAATTCCTTTCTTTTAATAATTCCCACTGAGGTTCACGGCTACAGAGTTCGTCAAGATGCTCGTTACTGCGAACTGAATTATAAACATGAACATTCAATAGGTCTAGCTTCATATAACCAAGTTCTTCGGCGTCATTATAATCAACATTACTTAATCCAGTAAATGGATTTTGGGGGATGGGATTGACATAGACTCCAGTGTTATGCTTGATAACCGTACCATCACGGCGTATAGACGCAGGTATATGCTTGATTAGTTTCAAGATATCCTCACGGTTTCCAAAGTCTATGTCAATGTCCATATTGTTAATATATCAGATAGTGCAATTTTATGCAATAAATAATTCTATGCTAGACATTATTAACCATCATCAAATTTTATATCACGAAAAAAATTTACAAGGAAAATTTTGTTCTGATCCATGGGCAAAAATTACAATAGATAACAACGGCGATGTTTATTCTTGTCCATGTGTTGATTGGACTAGATTAGTAGTTGGCAATGTTTTAAAAACACCGCTTGAAGAAATCTATAGCAATAGTGAAAATCTGCAAAAATTACGTAATAGCGTGCTAGATGGAAAATTTGGATGGTGTAAAGTTGGTCAATGTGATAAGATTAATAATCTTCCTAACACAACTAAATTAGATTTATTAAAAGTAAAATCTAAAAAACATTTTTACTTACCGACATACATTAATTTGGGAATTGAATATAATTGTAACCTAAAATGCGGAAGTTGCAGAAGTGAATTGCATTATAAGAATGAAGAAAATGTGCAAGTTACTCAAATATTATCAAGTTTAGTAAATTCATACAAAGATTACAAGAACATTACTGAAATTGCATGCGATGGATACGGAGATATTTTTGTAAGTAAAAGTTACATGAATCTTATCTTCAGTGATAAAGTTCCAGATTGTTGGAGATTTATGTTACAAACAAATGGCAATTTATTAAGCAAACGCAAAAGTCAAATATTACAAATTAAAGATAGAATTAATTTAATTAATATTAGTATTGATGCTTCTACTCCTGAAACTTACAAAATTGTGCGAGGTGGAAATTGGGGGATAGTGATGGATGGCATTGAAATGATCCATGAACTAGGAATTAAAGGCATGATACAGTTAGTGTTACAAAGAGAAAACTATCAAGATTTGTTAGGTTTCAAAGAACTTGCTAATAAGTTTGATTTTTGGTATCAAGTACAGTTTATGGATAGACGACAACATATGACTGAAAAATATTGGAATCATAATCGAATTGATAATAATCCTGATGTTGATTATGCGCAATTAAAAGAGTACTTAAATATTTTAAAACAAGATAAAAATTGCAACTTTGATGGAGGAGTGCAAGAACTTTATAAATCTCTATGACCATCTCATCAAAAAAAGTGTGCGTTCTTCATCATTAACAAAACCTAATATCATGCCTTTTTGTGACCATGAAGTAAGTGAAGAATCGCACCATGCTTTAATATCCCCTTCATTGGCCACCCACCATGATACGTTACTAATAACAAGTATACTTTTGTTTTGTATTAAATCTATGATATAGATATCATCACTTAGTTCACGAACTTCACTCAGCGATAAACCATTGCCTACTATAAAACGTTGTGACATTAAAAACCAGCTTGTGATAATATATGCTTTGTCATTTCAGCATCAGCAGGGTAATCTTTTAACTTTCGTTGCCAAAATTCTGGATCAATCCATGGCATAAGCAGCGTGACTTGTTCTTCACTTAAGGTTCCAAGTTTATCAATGCCATTGTCGCAGCAATAGATTGCCCAACAACTTATACGACCATTTAGTATATGCTGAACAAAACGATTGGAACTTACTGTCGTAAAATATGCAGCAATGTCATTGCCGCTTTCCTCACTCCATTCTTGCATAGTCAAGATAGAGCGTTCTAGTGCATCGCTTGAACTTTCGCTGCGCAGAATGCCATAAAGATATTCTTCATAAACTTTATCTTTGCACCAGTTATCAATCTTAATTTGATTCTTTAACACATAATCTATAAATTGTTTAACATTGACTGCACTAATTGCAATACAATATCGCCCAAACTTTACAAATGCATTATAGAAATTGTTATTGCAAAAGTCCTCATATGTCTTTAACTTTGCTGAACCTTGTGTAAGTTCATAGAACCGTAACCATGTTTGAAAACCAATGATGACACCTTTTTCGCCACGTTGTTGGTCACGACGTTTAGGTTCACATTGATGAACTTGTAAAGTGCTTTCACGAACAAAACCCTGATTACAGTACTTGCATACATGTGTGCCAGGTTTCATGTCACGTCTAGCTTCTTTTGCAATTTGTTGAAGTTCATTCATTTTTTTATTGTATCATAAAATTTTTAATTTGGCAATATCAATTGTCATAACTATCAAGAACATTTTGTAAATTATAAACTGATATTTTATAATTATTTCTTTCCCAAAATTGCAATATTTTTTGATTGTTTACAAACCTTTCAATATTATTTTGTTTAAATTTGCGACAATCCTCTAATTTCCAATTACAAATTTTGTGTAATTGTTCAACACACATTAAAATTCTTGTTAAAGGATCGGGTTCATTATCATAGCTATGATCAATTAAATCGTCAAATAAGTCAAATCCATACTCACGTAAATATTTTACATTGTGGTAAAATGATACAAATATTGGAACTTGACCATATGCAAATGGTTTAACTGATTTTTCACTTACAAGCGGAAAATAATTTTCCCATGATGGTAATTTTATTTCTGGGTCTAAAATTCTTTCAAATGTTGTTTCTAAAACAAAATTAATAAATGCTGTAGTTATTTTTTCATCGGTAGTATCCATCATTTTTTTATTATTTTCGTTAAAATTATCTACTTTTTCATCGATATACATTGGAAAAACATTATCATATTTTCTATGATATGTAAGGCGAAAATAGTTTCTAAATTTTAATGGTAAAAAATGGTGCAATGTTTCATCTATAGGATTTTCACCTGTAATAAAATATTGACCACTGCCTAAACTCATATTGCCATAAGATTGTAAATTACGATTTAATATTTCTACTGTGGCTATAATTCTATGTTCTCTTGGTATTCTTGCTAAACTTACAAAATGATAATTTGGTAGTATACCGCAATCATTCTTAAAAATATCTCTATATGCAAAAGTAATATTTGGAGAAAAACAATATTTACAGAAATTATCATTTTGATAGGGCATAGCACTAATTAATAAAAAATCTTTTGCTTGCATATTTGTTTGCTGTGCTATATAATCTAAATTTTTTTGCATAAAATTATAATTAAAAGAAGCACCAATTGCATCAATCGCAAAAATAAATGTTTTTCCATTTTGCAATGCACGAGATTTATATTCATTAATTTCATCAATTATCCAAGAAAGTTCTGAATAATCAACATTATGAATATCATACTCAAAAACAACATAGATAAATTTATTTTCAAGATTTGTACAATGATCTAAAAAATACTGAATAACATTTCGTTCTTGAGGATTTATTTTTTTTGATCTTATTATAGAATGTAAACCTATATCATCATAGTTTAATTTAATATCCATATTTGCTAATTGAAAAAATAAAGGATTAGTATCTTTTGAAAATTCAATTGACAAACCATCCATAAAGGTTAAAAAAGTTTGTGGCTGAACATTATTGTCAATTGGTGTAATATTATTATCAATTGGTGTAATATTATTATCAATTGGTGTAATATTATTATCAATTGGTGTAATATTATTTTTTACTGATATGTAATTTTTTAGAAGTGTTTGTTTAATATCTTCTGTTGAAACTAAATTTATAGATTTATCTGAGGTGGTATATAAATTATTTTGAAAAACATTATCTATAATAGGAAAAGGTTCAGATTGTAATGGTTCAGAAGCTTCTTCAATGCTTGAATATATTGGGCTATCTGAAAGATTTGTTGCATTTTTTGCCGTATAATACTGATTAAGGTCAAGCCCTCGTTTTAAAATTTTATTAATATGACTCATTGAAATACTCATTAAACTTTATGTAAGAGTATTTACTTTATTATTTGCTAATTTCGTGTAATACCTTGGCTTGTTTAAGTGCATCCATAACGCTTGGGTCTTTGTTTGCAAATACTGGTTTCCATTCTTGCCACCATGTAACCAATTCAGTTATTTCAGGTGTAAAATTTATCTGCAAATTTTGACCACCAAAAGTATCAAGGAGATTGATTGATGCTATTATTCTATAATCATTAGTAGTTGAACTCTTAATCGTCATTTCAACGCCTCTTTAATTTCTTTGTCGCTATATCCACGTTCAACTAACATGTTTTTATATTGTTCATCGGTAATAGTATTGCTCAACAGTTCTGCTTCATCATTTTTAATATGCGGATATAATTCTAACAATTTTTGTGCGCGTTTGTTCTTAACAGTCTTACTACTATATGCCATCCATTCATGACGATGCTTGCCCATGTTGGGAGAAACAGTGGTCAGCAAGAGCCATTGTAGCTTAGGATGCTTACCAAGGTCAAAGAAACGTTTATTAACACGCTCATTCATTGCTTGCAGATAATATTGCTGCAACATAGGCTCACCACCTACCGCACTACCCCAACGC
>Ga0007809_10001218_pt1 | contig 10808 bp, 20 predicted proteins | sample CryBogCBE02Aug07_FD_60383 | JGI IMG/M metagenome (GOLD analysis project Ga0007809, IMG submission 60383) | Freshwater microbial communities from Crystal Bog, Wisconsin, USA - CBE02Aug07 | ecosystem: Environmental > Aquatic > Freshwater > Lake | place: Crystal Bog, Wisconsin, USA | collected...
ACATATTCCAAATCAGGTGTTGGTTTATTTGCAGGCCATAATCTAAACTGCTTACGTTTGATAATACCAGCTTGCTCTGGATCTAGGATTTCACCATAGATCTCTTGACGACCAATGTCTGTGCCATCGTATGTCTCTAACTGTTTAAAGAAGGTTTCAGATAAATGTTGTTTGTTATCGTATGATGATGCGTTGACGACATACACATCACCACCAACTTTACCTTCGTTTAAGTCAACGATCAGTTCTTTTGGTTTTGGTGTTGTGGTAATAATCTGCTGAACGCGAGGGATTCTTGGATCTTTAAGACGGAGCGTAAACTGAACGCCGTCATATGCCTCATCTAAATACTCAAATGCACACAACTCGTCAAACCACGCGCCATGAAATTGTTTACCACGATAACGTTCTGGTTCTGAACCAGGGATACCTTGGATCAATGATCCATTGGTTAAGGTAATCTCAAATAATGATTTATTGTAGTCTTTGATTAAAGTTGGCGGTATAATATTAAGAAGGCCTGAGTCACCTTCAAAACATGTAGCTCTGATATCGTTTGAGGTTGGTGCCGTGACTAACCAACGAGTGTTATCATACTTCCATGCACGGATGCCGATCCAGTGAGAGGCAGTGTGAGTTTTACCTGATCCCCGTCCTGCTAACATGAGGAACGTATCAAACTCGCCGTCTTCTGGTTCGCGTTGATGGGGGAGTGCTTGAAGCGCCCACTTGACTTGCCACAATGCTGCATCAAGCTGTGCCTTAGGCCAATGCTTATGAGACTCTGCAAACTTCTTCAATATGGCTTCTTGTTTATCTGTTAACATGCTTGTATGAATCCTTCTCCAACGAGGATCGAGTTGTCTTTACCTTCCGTTTCAATATGCACACACATTTGAGCTGGGATGGGATTAATCTTTTTTATATACCTACGACTAAGATGGACTTTAATCTTTGGTGACTTTTGATGTTCCATTAATTGTAGGCGTGATTTAAAAAATAGCTTGTATGTTTTAACGGACTCATCGTATTGCAAAACTGTTTTGCTGCCTAATGATTCGACAAGATTTTGCACACGCTTGGCGGTGCCATAATGTTTTGTGCCAAATCTAAACATGTCGGTGGTTTGAGAATATTGTCTTGTCTTAGCATACATGATACCGGACAATAATTCAACTCTTTCTTCAACCGATCCAAATAAATAATTTGCAGGTATTCTATTTGGGATGTCTGGGGCTAATTGAGATTCTAAAGATGGCATTACAGTAAAGTAACGTCCTCTATTATTTTTACGTCCTTCTTTAATTTGATAACCGTGGTCTTTAAATTTTTGGTATATGTATTCTGATAAGCCAGGTTGTGAAATATATTTAGTGCGGGCTCTTTTATTAAAGAACCAGAATCCAAAAATAAATGGTGGTATAGATGGGAGCTGATATGGAAATTGGATAGGCTGTGTTGTGGGGATAGAATAGACTGACCTTGATCTTTTATCTTTAAGTGATAATCCTAAAAAGTCTTGGATCTTGGTAAACTTTAATGGACGTCTAAACTTTTTTTGAATGCCTTTATATTGCAATAATCGATCTCGGTATTTTTTATCTTCAACCAAGAAACCTAAATGCTTATCACCTTCAACAGTGAGGTGATCATCAAACTCAACTTCATAACATTCTTCTGATCGATAGAGTTGGACTAATTTAACTTTGGTCGGTTTGCCCTCTTTGTTAAAAATATAATCCCCAACCTGAACTTTGTCGGCTGGTTTCCAATAATCTAAGGTCAATACTTTTTGTGTTGCCGTTAATGCCATCTAAACTTAATCCTAAGTTTGTATAAAAAAAGAAGGGACGTTTTAAGCCCCTTCCAGAAAGTTACATTAAATGCAACTTTTTGATTACTTATTCATTACGTACATTGTTACTTCAAAGCCAAAACGCATTTCAGTAGCTGCTGGTTTAGTCCACATGTTTAAATCTCCTAAAAATAAGTACACGTCATTGTGTACATGTTTACTAATGCGAGTTTTATAAACATATGGCTACGGATTTCCATGAATCCAAGGTAAGTATACTAATGCAAATTTTAACTATTTCCTACCTATTATTTTTACATATAATTAAATCAATGACTTACAGATTTAGATTAAACCAAAGTATTAAAAAAGACATAGAAGACACAGAAGACAGGGTACGGTTTTTGTTGTTTTTTTGCAACATTGATTTTTTAACCCATTGATTTAATTAATATTATTTTTCTAAAAGACACAGAAGACACAGAAGACACCCTTTATTCCATATTTTTATTATTTTTAAAAAATAAAAAATAAAAGATAGAGACAAACTGTGTTTATACTGTGTCTTCTATGTCTTCTATGTCTTTTGTGTATAGTATATTATACATTTATTTGACCTGTTAATTATCGTAAGTATTTGATTCATATAGAAAATGTCCAGATTTTTTAAAAAAAATTTTTAGGAATCGACTTTTTTTAAAAATACGGCAAATTATAAAAACTTGAGATCTGTGTGGGGGGCCCCAGCCCGCCCCCTCGATGGCACCAAAATGGGGTTATACGCCTTCAGCAAAGACCCCCTCAGCCTAAAAGGAGATCCTATTTCCCACACTGCCAAGCCGCACATTGCCTAGCATACTATCACGCGCCGGTCAAGTAGCTAATACCCCTACTGCCATTGTGGTTATTAGTCCGCGCTGGCACGATTCTTGCTTGCGTGACCATCGCGCCGCAATACCCCTACTGCCAGTGTGGTTATTGCGGCGGGCTACCAAAGAGGCAACGACCCGAGCTGGCACGCTTCTTGCTTTCCCACACAATCACACTAGGACGCACGCATCATGTTGCGAGGTAGCTTGTGACATCAACCACACTGCGATCGTGTCTTGTAGGCACGTTGCTGATGCGCACGCGAGGGGGTGTGAGGGTGGCGCGCACCAATCCAATCTAAAAGGGTAAAACAGCGCCCCTAAAAAAGTGCTTGACACATTCCAAAAGATCAACGACAATTAGGCTGTATCATTTATAAACCACCACGAAAGGAAAGCAATATGGAAACAACAACACTCAACATCATCGACTCACTCGGAGTCATTGACAAGCAAATCAAAGAGCTCGAAGAGTCAGCACGCAGACTCAAAAAAGAACTGATCGCAAAAGGTGTAGGCAAGTATGAAGGCGACTCATTCGTCGCTGAAGTGCAACACTATACCAAGAGCATCATCTCACCTAAGCTAGTGCGTGAACTCGCAGACGAAGACTTCGTGAACTTAGTCACACAAGTGCAAGAGGTCGATGCTGTTGTAGTAAGATCACTTTAATTTCAACCACCACGAAAGGAAAAGCAACATGTATATAACAACACTTAACTTAGATAACACTAAGCCATACACACAACCACACGATCATGCGATGAAGACACCACTCGTGATCGTCGAGGGCTACTACGATGACGTTGGTCGATATAGCGTCAAGGTGCCTGAGTCATTCACGTTCGTTGAATTTAAAAGCGGATGGGATCAGGACGAATACATCCACAACAACAAAGCTGAGAACGTAGCACGTCGCATCGGTCTCGAGCGCGGTGACTATAGTGTTATGCACGACTATCCACGTTACAGCGAAGGTCACTGCCAAGACGCGCTCAGATTTTACTTCAAGGATATACGCAACGCGAAGGACTTCATTATTGCAATGCGCTTCGAACTTATGATGGCGCGCCGTGAACGTGAAGAAGCTCAACGTGACGCCATGAAGGAGGTTGCATAATGGACTTCTTTACATCTCAGCAACAACCCATTGAGACGGCCGGCTCGCACGGCATTGGCGTTATCGAAGCATCTTACAACATGATCAAGACGGCCTTCGGCGATCCATGCGGTAGCGATGACTACAAGGTGCAAGTCGAGTGGGCTATCCAATTTGAAGACGGCACGATCGCCACGATCTATGATTGGAAGCAAGGCGATCTATACAACGGCGAGGGCAACGGAACGCATTTTAGCAAGGTCGAAGAGTGGCACATCGGCGGATTCAGTGACAAGGCAGAGCTCAGAGTGCTCGAAGTGCTCACAGGTATTCAAGACATGGTCGATGCCGGAACGCCGATCGAAGATATACCGCCAAGGATTTTTACCGAGAATCAAAAAGAAGAGCTAAGACAAAGACTCATCGATCTCGATGTACAGATCGAACAGCTTCAAGTCGAACGCGATAAATTAGAAGATGAATACTATTCAATGGAAGGAGAATCAACATATGTCTAAACAAGACTTAATCGAGTACACAACCGAGCACTTCGGAAAAGCGCAATCACTCGAGCTTCACCTCAGCGCTAACTTCTACCCACCGCTTCCAAGTTATGTTAAGAAGATATTCGTCGATGCATTCAACTTGTATTGGAGTGGCATGACTGATATCAACGGGCTACAAAAAGAATTATCACGAGTTTATCGTGGCACGCTCGATCAATACGGCTTCTACAATTATCTCAACGAAGATGATCTCGTGGAGGACTATTAATCATGAAAGAAAGAAAAGTAATTACAGGCTACGATCTGGTCGCAACATGGAACGACGGCGAGACTCAGATCATTGACATACCGAATCATATCGCTAGCGACATTGATTATCTTTTAACACTTATCGAGGACGAAGAGAACGAAGACCTCGACAACGAAGAGGAGGACGACGATGAGTAACCAACTACAAAGCATGCCATTAAAACAACTCAGAGCTATGCTCAAGCAATTTAAAAGCGGTTATGTAGGCATGGGTATCAAAGATATTTTTTTAATGCACACAATCGAAGACGAAATTTTAAGAAGGGAGTCAAAATGAGCTTATTACAAGAGATGGAAAAGCATGGACTAGCAAACTGCGAATTCAATCGCAACCTAGTAAAAGAATCTTACGGCACGCTATGTCACATAAGCGAATACTACAACGATAAAAACAATGGCTATCAGCACGGCATCAATCTTTATGATAATGAAGATCTCGACGAACCAATAGAATGTATATGGTTCAAAACAGAATCAGAGCGCCAAAAATTTATCGATGATGAAAACATAACCATTATGGAAGGAGAGTAAAAAATGAGCACCAATAAACAACTCGAAGTATTAGCAAAGTTCGGTATCGATACATTGACCGAAGATGAATATGAAGTCCAAGAGTGGACGCTGTGCGATGGGTGGACTAATACTTGGTCAACATACGATGACGAAGGCAACGAAGCACCTAGCACGTTTAGATCCAAAGAAGATGCACAAGCTGAGCTCGATGACTTCTTTTATCAATGCGAGCAAGCTGTAAAAGATGGCAACATGGAAGACGTTCCAGATCGAGAAGACTTTCAGATCGTGAAAGTAGAGTGATGGAACAACTTTTATTTTTTATTTTTGTGATCTTTTATATAATAATCTGTGATAAAATCTAGTTTTTAAACCACCACTAAAAAGGAAAATATATGAAAACAAAACCAACGATACCTTACGCTGAGTTACTCAACGAAGCTATAAACAAAGAAGGCGTGCTATCAGACTGCTATTCACGCTTCCATAATTTCAGCATCGGCAATCAACTATGGGCGTGGCTTCAAGCTAAAGAAAAGAAGCTCGAGCTCGGTGCAATCGCAACCATGAAGCAATGGAACGAACTCGGTCGCAAGGTTAAAAAGGGTTCAGAAGCTATCTATCTTACAATGCCATTGACGCTTAATAGAAAAGACAGCAACGGCAAAAAGACCGAAGAGACCTACCGCATCTTCGTTCCAAAAAAGAACTGGTTTTTACTATCTCAAACAGAAGGCGATGACTACACACCGCAAACAAAGATCGCTGAGTGGGACAAAGATAAAGCCCTAGCTGAACTAAAAATTGAAGAGATCGACTACGATATGGCCGATGGCAATTGTCAGGGCTATGCAGTGGCACGCAAGGTGGCAATCAATCCAATTGCAGTGCTACCACACAAAACACTCTTCCATGAGATCGCGCACGTTGTATTAGGTCACACCCTCGAGCACACGATGGCTGACTCTGAGATCACACCACGCGATATTCGTGAGGTCGAAGCTGAGTCAGTTGCTTACATCCTATGCTCAGTGCTAGGTCTTAAAGGACTCGTTGAATCACGCGGTTATATCCAATCATGGCTCAAAGATCAGACCATCGACGATAAAACAGCGCAACGTATATTTTCAACAGCAAACAAAATTTTAAACGCAGGGAAGGATACACAAAATGCTTAAAGATACTTACCTAACGCGCGAAGAGTTAAAGCGCAAACATCGCACAGACATGATTTTATATACCGCAACAGCCTTCGTGCTTGGATTCACAAGCGCGATGGCTTTTTTTATGCATCATCTATTTAAGGTGATGCCATGAACCGAGACAACATGAAGCAATCAAAAGAATACGACGACTTTGATTTCGATTATGATATCAAGCATAAAATTGATCACAAGCCAGTTGATATACCTATTTGGATCGCTATCGTGATCATCTCATTAATTTTATTTTACTTTGGAGTATTTAAATGACAGCCATGAAATTAGAACTTACCATCGATGCAGATCAATCAGACGCTATCTTCGTGCACATCGCTAAAGAACGTTACGAGCTTCTACAGAACGACAAAATAAAATGGGCTGATGAACCCCTCATCGATGAGACGATCGAAGCGTATAAGCTCATTCTGCAAGACTCAATGACCGAGAAAGACTTCAAGACCTACATGCATTCAATCGCAAAGAAGGTTAAAAAGTATGATTCCAAAAGAATGACCGATGCAAATAACGGACTATAAAATACCGCACAAATTTGAGCTACAGGATGAAGACGGCGTCTCAATACGTCGTTTTCATTCACGTATCCAAGCTGAAAGATTTTTAACTGAGGGCTACAAGCTCATAAGACTCAAAATAACTCCACCACCAAGTGATTATTCAATTGCATTATCATTTTGTGGGGAGTCACCTTTTTGAACGAAGATCAATACGAATCACACTCAGACATCCTGTCTGACTATTTAAAATCATTATTTGGCATTGAGCCACTCACTACAGAAGAAGAGCACGCGCTTGCAGAACGAATACAGCAAGGCGACGAGAACGCACTCAACAAGCTAGTGAAGCATAACCTACGCTTCGTGGTGTATCTGCTACGCAATACAACAGCGTGGCGATATGGTAAGACGCCACCAGAGGACTTGCTTGCGATGGGTAACGAGCAGTTGGTGATATCAGCGCGTCGATGGATACCAACCAACAACGCACGCTTTGCGACCTACGCACGATCATTCATACTAAGAGGAGTTACACGCGAATTGGATAACACTGAGAAGCTCATACGCTTACCTATCAACATCATGGAAGCAATTAAAAAAATGAACTACAACGAACGCGCGCTTGCACAAGTGCTCAATCGTAAACCAAAAATATCCGAGATCGCGACGATGATGGGCGTCAGCGTGGAGAAGGTTCGTCAGTTGCAGTTTCATCTGATGCGCGAGCCAATATCGATCGACGGCAGAAACAACGAAGAAGCAATACACGAGGATGACATTGAATAAAAAATGGATCGACAGTAGTACCTTCCAGTAAAATCCTCAAATAAAAATGGATCGACAGTAGTACCTTTTGACAAATTAACGGAGATTTTTATGAGAATACAAGTTATAACTCCAACCATAGGAACGAAATACCTACAGCAGGCAATTGATAGTGTATACAATCAAACCATACCTGTAGAACATCTCATTGTGGCAGATGGTGGTTTTGAGGCAGAATTAAAATTATATAATAACTGCAAGATGGTATTGCTGCCAGAAAATACAGGACGCAATGGCTGGAATGGTCACAGAGTATATGCAACGATGCCGCTTCTGTCCAATGCAGATTACATATTATTTTTAGATGAAGATAATTGGTTTGAACCTGACCATGTAGAAAAGATGATCAACTTTATTAAAGAACATGATCTCACTTGGTGTTATAGCCTTCGTAAAATTGTAGACACTGACGGCAATTATGTTGCAGATGATAATTGTGACAGCCTGGGCAAATGGCCACCAGTGGATTCTGTTGCTAAAAAATATGTGGATACCAATTGCTATTGCTTCAAGCGTAAATACTTAGCACGATTCGCACATCACTTCTATACGAATTCATATTATGCAGATAGAGATTTCTTTGAAGGTGTATCAACCAATTTACCAGACTATGAATGCAATGGTGAATATTCTGTCAATTATAGAATGCGTGATAAACTAATTAAAATTATCACGAACAATAACAAAGTGACATTGGATAGGTATAATGGTAATTATCCATGGACTCAATTAAGGACAACAAAATGAATTTTACAACAGACTGGTTTTCATTCAATATTCCAAACATGGAACTTTGCATGAAAACATTAAACAATAAAACAAGATTTTTAGAGATAGGATGTTTTGAAGGTCGAGCTACAACGTGGCTCATTCAAAATGGATTAGAACCATATGGTTCGAGCATCACCTGCATCGATACATTTGAAGGCAGTGTAGAACATGAGCATATGAATCTAACTCACCTCTATCAAACATTCGTAGGTAATGTATCTGAAGTGATTGGTGTAGGTCAAAAATACATAGCCATACCAAAAATGTCATACCATGGATTAACAGATCTTATTAAGCAAGATGCCAAGTTTGATTTCATTTACATTGATGGATCACATACTGGCTACGATACACTCACCGATGCGTGCATGGCATGGCCAATGTTAAACAAGGGTGGTATCATGTTGTTTGATGATTACCTTTGGACTGACATCCCGGGTGAATTAAACCAACCAAAGATTGGCGTCGATGCCTTCTTAAAAGTATTTGCAAAGCAGTACGAAATCATTATTAATAATTATCAACTAGGAGTAATAAAAATATGAAACCGCAAGACGCCAAGATATTTGTAGCAACGCCCATGTATGGTGGTATGTGTACTGGCACGCATGCTATTGGTTTAGCCAATCTGGTTCACATGATGATGACGCAAGGTATCAAGATGCACTACTCATTCATGATGAACGAATCACTCATTACAAGAGCGCGTGATAGTTTAGCGCACGACTTTATCAAGAGCGACTGCTCACACTTATTATTCATCGACGCAGATATTGGATTCGATCCAAAACATATCCCTGATATGATTTCAGCAGACAAAGACATTGTGTGCGGTTTGTATCCAAAGAAAGAGATTAACTGGATCAAAGTTGAGAAGGCAGTCAAGGATGGTGTACCTTTTGCAGATTTACATAAACACACAGGCGAATTTGTTGTGTTGCTAGTTGATAACAAATCAGCAACAGGGAAAATTAACGAGCCATTGGAAATCGTGAGTGGTGGTACAGGCTACATGTTAATCAAGCGTAAAGTATTTGAAGGACTGATGAAGCATGTACCGACATACACATCAGACATGTACGCTGCGATTGATACAGAACGCAAACCAAAGATCATCCATCAATTCTTTGACACATCGATTGATCCTGATGATAATAAACTACTATCAGAAGATTACCACTTCTGTAAATTGGCAAGGAAGCATGGCTATAAAGTTTGGGCAGCACCTTGGGTATCTTTAACACACACTGGCACGTATACGTTCAGTGGTTCAATAGTGAGCAATTAATATGACAGAGCAAAGATTAACAGCAGACATCATTGAGGAATTGACCGCACCGAAAGGTGTGGCGATTCCCACAGATATATTTGACCCAGTGACAAAACACCTACTCAAAATAGAATTTCATGATGAAAAGGGTGAATTTATCATTCAGGCATTATGGGATGATAGGGATGAGCATAACGACGAGAACAATGAAGCGTTTAAGAAGTGGGCATATAATTTAATGGGGGACAAAGGCTATGAAGTTAGACGATGAAAAGACATGGTGGCAGGTCGCTAAATGGTACGTCATCATTTTGTCGGTGTATTTTGCTTGTAGGATCATATTTCCCTACATTGAATGTTACTATAATGAATTTGGAGACACAGAAGACATAGAAGACACAGTATAAACGCACTTTATCCGTATCTTTTATTTTTTATTTTATTAAAAAAACTAAAAAACTGGAATAAAGGGTGTCTTCTGTGTCTTCTATGGCTCGGTAAAAAATAAGATGATATTAATCAATCACTTGGAAAATGAAAAATTGGAAAACTATCCAAAAAGCGACAAAACACGTACCCTGTCTTCTATGTCTTCTGTGTCTTTTTGGCTTAACATCTGATTAAAAAATAGGCAAATGCAAAATGATTGTGTACCAAATTAGAAAATTGTGTGGTAGACTCCTGTTTAATGGCAGACATATAAAAAAGCGTACGTCTGACAAAAATAAGAGAATATATGACAAAATGCGCAATTTAAAAGGTAAATATAAATGAAACTTACTAGAAAACAAAAAATGAATCTAATAGAAGGAAAGCTTGAATTAAGTATGTTGCAATTTCATGCAAGTTTACCTTGGATTATTAGAAAGTTATTTAGCAAACAAGCTTTAAATTGGTATGACAAGGGTAAAGGTGACGCAATGGCTGATTATCTTTGGCTCAAAAAGAAAATAGCAAAAGTGGAGAAACAAAATAAAACAACATAAATGGCATAAGGGAGAAGATAAATGAATGAATATCGAATAAAAACATTTGTGCATAGACTCAATAAATTAGGTATAGATGTAACCTTTGCTGCCAATTATCCTTGGATTTATTTTGATACTATTAACGGTAAAAAGGTTACAGGAACAT
>Ga0007809_10001219_pt1 | contig 10804 bp, 12 predicted proteins | sample CryBogCBE02Aug07_FD_60383 | JGI IMG/M metagenome (GOLD analysis project Ga0007809, IMG submission 60383) | Freshwater microbial communities from Crystal Bog, Wisconsin, USA - CBE02Aug07 | ecosystem: Environmental > Aquatic > Freshwater > Lake | place: Crystal Bog, Wisconsin, USA | collected...
CTCCATTCCTATGGATATCATTTAACTACCCTACGCGACGGATATGATGGCCTAATTCAACTGATTATTCTGTGCATTATATGGAGAGCTTAAACTAGTAAACATATAATCCTCTAATGCTATCGGAATATGTAGATCTATGTCGCCTTGTAGGATCGTGGCCCGATTGGGTCCAGGGACCTGGAGGGAACATTTCTATCAAGGAATGCAACCGACTACTTGTGAAGCGGTCTGGTGCTCTTATTGCTGACACTACCGATAAAAAAGGCTGGGTGATCTGCGATATATCGCAGATTCAGGTGGCTCTCAATGAAGGCCGCGAAGACATTGCCGCTACCGTTCTAGAAGGGGAAGGCAAGCCCAGTATTGAGGCCTTTCTACACACCTTTCCGTCTCGCATAATTGTTCATTTACATCCCGCACCTCTTATGAAATATCTGTGTTCTAATGATTCAGATCCCTATTCTAGAATCCCGAATCGCACGGTGGAATATTTCAAGCCTGGAATCCCTCTAATGCGCGCTCTCCAATCAGTCTATGATCCATTGATACCCCTCTACTTTCTAAAGAATCACGGCCTCATTCTGATGGCGGATACAACGGATACAATTCTATCTTTTATGACACGAATTCAAGAGGATCTCTTTGATATAACACAACTTTCTACCAATATTCAACTTACAAATCAACTCTATCAGTCCATAAAAACAATCACTGGTCAGTCCAAACTCATTCGTCCCTATCTACAAACAAATCATCGTTCTCAAGAACGTATCTTTTTCCCTTTTAGTCCCGATATAGCAGTATTTCTACAAAGGGCGTCTCTGGTAATAGAAAATCCGCAGAAAGATGTGGCCTCCGTTCTAAATGAGTATATTCAACTCTACAATACCATTCCATCGGTCATTAGCACAACCAGCACTATTTACACGGTCGGAAATTCAATGGAAGCCTGTCATTCCATCTATGAAATATTAATGGCCTACTACAGTATTCCACTGCAATCCAATGTGTTAACGGATGACCAGTATGATGAATTAGTTCACTGGGATAAGGAGAAGGCACGAAAAGCCTAGTTAGTTATATAGTGTTGTTTGGTGCAGATAGCATCTAGGACAATTCCATTGTCCTTACAGTAAGCTAAATACTCCTCCCGTTTTTCAGGTTGTCCTTGGAGTTCAGGAGAGACCAGGCAGATACGAAGGCCAAGTGTTCTGGCCTGTTCAACGAGTGTTGGTGTTATGGGCAGTTTGGTAAATACGTCTATCCAGATCCAAGATACAAAGGGGGCAACTGCCGCAACTGTTTCAAAGGACTCGTATTCTGAAAAACGAACAGCGAGGCGCGGTTCTCCTTTTCGTCCTAAGCGAATAATGGAAGGCATTCCGCAGTCCAGTAAAAAGAAGTTGTGAATTCCTCGCTCTGTAAGTAGTTTAATGGCCAACTCCTCAACTCCCTCGGCCTTTACATTTACAATATAGAACTTACTGGGTGGACAGAACTCCAGAAATTCAGAGAATGGTTGCCCTCCTTGAAAAGCATCGTGCTGCACAATCAGTTGGCCATTTGAATCTCGAATATCAAATTCTATACCATCTGCACTGGAGAATATATCATCGGCAATCTGTGAATTTAGGAAATTAATTCGGTGCGAAATTAGCATATAAAGTCATATAGTGATATTACTTTATATGCGCGTAAAATATCTTCGGGATATTTCAAATGCAATCATTGAAACTCCACGATACCCTATTTGTAGGGTAAATGGACAAAGCCCCTACGACGAACAGGTGATGTCAATGCCAACGATTATTGCCGACATAGATCAGGCAGAGACCCCTAGTGCCACATCTTTTCATTTGGGCCACTTCTTCTTTTTCATTTTTAATTTAGACAACTACTATCATTTTATCTACGACACTCTTCCCTATTTGACACACTACTTTGAACTTATAAAACAAACACCTTCCTGTAAACTCCTAATTCCAGTATCACACGCCTTTCTCCCCTTTCAACTGGAATTTCTGGAACGGCTCGGAATTACAGAGTCGCAAATTGTCCGTTCTTCACATCTAGGGTCCTATGAACACCTCTATATTCCTTCCTCCCTTACACACGGAAAGGATATGGAGGGAATGCCCCTGTCAAATGAGATCTATTCACTGGAAGCACGATCCATATGGGATCGGCTTCGTCCTTCCACTAAGTTTTATATTAGTCGTCGCACTCATATTCATAACGATATGACCAATATAGGAACGAACTATACACTCAGGCGCCGCTGTATAAATGAAGATGCAGTGGTGAATGCAGTAGAACATCGAGGATATAAGGAGATCTTTTGCGAGCTTCTATCCACCCAAGAAAAAATTGAACTCTTTGCCAGAGCCACGCACATTATTGGATTTATTGGTGGCGGTCTGGCAAATCTTCTATTTAGCAGGCCAGATACGCAGGTAGGCTGTATTGAAACCCCCGATTTTTTACGAATCAATCAGCGCTTCAAGCATTCTATGGATCATACACAGATCACCTACTTGCCGATCACGAAACACGCGGCCTATGATGGACCCTATTCGTTATATACCCGGGTTCGTGCAATATCTGGGCCCTATAAGGATCGGATCGGTGAACTATTGGAATGGAGCGACGAACAGGGTTATAGAGTAAATGTATCCAATAATGATATTGCCGGATTCGCCCATAATCAGATCTTTACAGAGGTATGGATCTCTGTAAAAGATCTAGAACCCCTTGACAGAGGCCTTAATAGCCCCTTTGAATGTGATATTGCGAGTTTAAACTGCTATTTAGATGGTCTAGAAGAATAAGGAATGAAGATTATTATCCCAATGTCGGGACAGGGAAAACGCTTTGTTGCGGCCGGCTATACAGATCCTAAGCCACTGATCCAGGTAGATGGGCAACCGATCATCAAGCACGTAATAGATCTTTTTCCAGGTGAAACCGAGATTCATTGCATTTGCAACAGGGGACATATTGAAACGACGAATATGCGATCGGTTCTAGAAGGATATGGGGCAACTGTTCACAGTATTGAGCCCCATACATTGGGTCCAGTCTATGCATCTCTGCAGATTGCCGATCTCATAGCAGATGACGAAGAGGTGATTGTGTCCTATTGTGACTATGGGACTATCTGGGACTACGCTGCATTTCTGAAACAGGTCCGAGAATCGGGCGTTGATGGGGCCATTGCAGCGTATCGCGGATTTCATCCCCATATGCTCGGCACAGATAACTATGCCTTCCTGCGACTGAAAGAGGATGGCACTGTTGCAGAGGTCCGAGAAAAAGAGCCCTTCACTGAGAATCGTATGGAAGAATACGCTTCCAATGGAACCTACTATTTTCGCCGTGGATTTAAGCGCTATTTCCAGGAACTCATTGACCTCGGAATTCAGAAGAACGGTGAATACTACGTCAGCCTCGTCTATAATTTGCTTCTTCGCGATGCAAAAAAGGTCGGCGTCTTTGAGATTCAGAAAATGCTCCAATGGGGCACGCCCAAAGATTTGAGCGAATATCAGGTATGGAGTGATCATTTTCGTAGGGCGATTCAACAGCAGACTCCGTGTGAAAGTTCCGCTACTCTCATCCTACCTCTAGCAGGGCGCGGCAGTCGTTTTTTGATGAATGGATTTACTGTGCCAAAACCCCTACTGGATATTAATGGAAAACCGATGATTCTTAGGGCCGTGGAAAGTATTCCTAAATGTAAATCCCAAGTATTTATTTGCCTAAAAGAACATATGGCCGCCTATCCCCTGGAGAAAACACTAACAGGTGAGTTCTCAGGTTCCAGGGTCATAGGCATTGACGAAGTCACAGAGGGACAGGCCTGCACCTGTGAAATTGGACTTCAAGGCATTGATCCAGCCACTCCAATTCTGATTAGTGCCTGCGATAACGGCGTGGATTATGACAAGGAGGCCTATTTGCGCCTTGAAAATGATCCTAGTGTGGACGTGATCGTCTGGTCGTTCACGAACAACCCCACGGGACAGCTATATCCCCATATGTATGCCTGGCTAGATGTGGACGCGGATAATAACATTAAATATGTCAGTGTGAAGAAGCCACTACCAGGGGCAAGTCACGCGATCATAGGGACGATGTTTTTTCGCACAGCCTCCCTATATCTTAAAGGACTTAAAGAAATTTATGAAAAACAGATTCGGACCAATGGTGAATTCTACGTAGATAATCTGCTTAATCCACTGATACAGGCCGGATACAAAGTGAAGGTGTTTCCCGTTGATGCGTATATCTGCTGGGGAACACCCAATGATTATAGGACCTATCAGTATTGGCTAGAACACTTTTCAAAGGTCTGGGGGCCACCTCTTCTTATGTAATAAAGTCTAGACCTCTATTCGTCGTTCAATTACTTTCATTCCCTTCCTGTAAATAGTAGAATATTCATCCCATCTAGCATTTGATCCAAAGAGCCACTTGTCAGGTGCAATAACGGTTGGATTCTGGAACACGGATAGGAATGACATCCACCAATGAAAGGTGGAATTTGCAATAATATAATTCTTGAAGAGACATCCTACTAAGAGCTGTGTTAGATCGTCCTGAATGTCAAAGAATACAAACTGTGGACCTTGAAAGTGCTGTTTACACCAGGCAATATCATCGGATCCAATATAGTATCGGATAGATGGCAGAGCGGCCAAGGCCTTCGTATAATAATCTGGGCCACAAGGATTATGAAAGGCTGCTTTGGCGACATAATCTCCACGTCGCACTCCTATAAAACAGAAGTCGTGATCGCTAAAGAGTTCCGGGAACTGATCAAAAATGGAACTGTGGGTTTTTAGCCAGTGCGGAATGCCTCCTTCGGGCGTAAAAAGCTGCTTTATTTCAGGACTGTATTCTTGAAAATACTGTTCTGATTGAAAATATCCGTCCAATTGAAGAATAGTATTCGGTTGCACAGATTCTAGGATGAGTGTATGTGTCCATTTGTGTTCTTTGTAGACACGGACAGGTGTTGGATTTGTGCTGTTTGTGATTCTTGGAACTCGTTGAAAAAGATTGGTATAGTATTTGGAGGGATGAGATCCAGTTCCTGCCCCATCAAACTGTTGGTCAATAATAGCAAAAGACACATCCTGCTGTTTGGCCAGGGCATAGGTCGTCGCTATTTGAAAGAGCTGATTTCCGATTCCGCCTTTCAGATTACATGTAATCATTGAATTCTAGACTATAGGATTGATTGTGGTTTAGATTCTAAAGTGATCCAGTTAGTTCTATAGAATCCCAGGCCTGCTGCTTTTGGAGGGCAATTCGTTCTTCCATATCCATCTGGGTCGGCACGTGTGTAGATGCGAGTTGAACGAGAGTGCCCGGACTGGTGCCAAAGTATTCCACGCGATTTAGGATTTTACTGCAGATTACAAGAAAAAGGAGAAATGCCGCAATAATCAGGACAATTCCGAAATAGTCCACGGAATACAGATACAAATAGGATACGATAACATATATCACAAATACGAGGACACATAAAATAATTGCGAAGATACCCATCTACTGGGTCTTGGGACTTTTCGTATCCTTGTTTACAATAATTTTTACACGATCTTTTCTTTGTGATTGCTGCTGTGATTGCTGCTGTGATTGCTGTGATTGTTGTTTTGATAATAGTTGTATTTGTTTATCTTTTTCAGCATCCACATTACTCCAAGTTGTCTGTGTCGGAATCCGAATAACGGAACACCAGTCTGGACCTGTAGATTTATTATATCCTGTATTCATTGCTTCTAAGTAATGAATGCGGTATTAATCAATTTTATCTGTATCAATGCAGTTTTTCTAGCACCCAGTCGCGATCGGCTTTAAACACACGAGCAACGGAAGGATTGGTCTTGCGATTATACACATAGACTGCATTGAGCTTTCTACTCACGGACAGGGCGCCATAGGCGCGAATGGCCTTATTGAGCGCAGTATGTCTCTGGATCACGGATAGGGATGTGACATCCTGGTAGCCGTATTTGGCCAAGAGACCCTTTCGGAGTGTTCCAATCAGACTTCGCTTTTTCATTTTACGCGTTTGCATTGCCATACTAATGAGAATAGGTATAAAAAACAGAATGGGCTTTTCGGATCAGCTGGTATTCGGTTATGAAATTGTTGATGGAGAATCCTTGTCTTATAGGGATGGGCTGAACTGTTGTCTGAGGACGATGGAATATTTCAAAGATGTAATGGTGAGTTCCTGAGGGTGGTGTAGGAGGTTTATAGGGCGTGATTGTCTGGAGTTGTCCATTGGAATCCGTTAAAGCAATCCAGTGTAAATAGCTCGGACTGGGCGCATCGGGATCGTGCATCACAATTAGAGAATTCGGTTGAGAGACTGTTGGGGCCTTCTGAACGCGACTGTTCCCTGTTAGATCCTGGCTATTCACGGATAGGTTGTTGTATTGGATAAGGCCGCCTCCTTTGATTGTTTTTATTGTTTTTTTTGTTTTTCTTGTGTTTCTTGTGTTTCGTTTTCTTGTATTTCTTGTTTTTGTTGGTTTTCGTTTGATTCGGGTGCGCATCTTCTATTACGATATTTTTTAATACGCTGTGCTGTCATAAATTTACTTGCTAGTTCTTTTAGTTTAGCCTCATCTGTTCTATGAGTGTTCAAGGATTCCACGAAGTCAGTCCATCGTTTTATCCATTTTGGATTATTAGGAGATTCGTTTGTATGGGTTTCTGTATAGGCTTTGAATGCATCCAACTTTCCCTCCAAGAATGCCCTTGCAACTGTTGTGGAAGGCCAGATCAACCGATCTTCTTTTTCAAGGATATTGTTTGACTGTTGTTGCAATTCATTATGACGAAGGCGGCGTAGATTTTCTACAAAGGCCCTTATAATAGGCTCAGAATGTTCAAAGGATTTTCCTTGGACCCCTGTAATAAAGGTGGACCAGATCTCATTCCAGTTCTCTTGAATAGTATTATGATCTTCACAGAATAATTTGTATTGAGATTCTTTGCCCTCCTGTATACATCGGTAGATCTGTTTTGATTTCCATTGTTTAGGGATGATGGCTGGTTTTTTTAGTAGTTCTTGGATGTATTCTGGCACTGGTTCTCTAGGTATAATAATTTCATTGAGTGGTTTGAGTTCTATTAACTCTCGTTCTGGTGATAAGGGGGTTTCCACTTTTGCCCTCGCTTCTGTTTTAGATAGGCGCACTGGAATACTCTTTTTAGATATGGATTCTGTTAGAGACGAATAGGATTGAGCGATTCTTGTTGCCTTATCGGTAAGATCTGCGTATGACATATCTCGTTTTAGTAAATTACAATGACCACAACACGCTCTACAATTCTCCAATTCGTAGCCTGCTGAGTTATTGAACCTGTCAATTCCATTCTTATTGGTTTCGGATACAGTCAAGCCGCATAGATAGCAGGATTGTTTGATAATATTAGCAAATTCAGCCTCTGAAAGACTGAATTTGATGTTGCGGCTATTTGCGGATTTGGCATATGATTTATAGAGCGGATCCGATTTTGACGAATAGGTTGTGTTCCACTTCTCTATTCGTTCTTTTTCAATCGGTGTATTTGATGTCCTATAGTTATGGATTGCCTGCATTTTATCAATGAACTCCTGAGGATGTTGGGATGCTTTCAAATTATTACACAGTTCACAGCAACTGACAACATTATCCTCAACATAACCCGCATTGTTATTTAGTCGGTCAAGTCCATTTACCAGTCCCTCCTTATGATAGCTACAATAGAAACAGGGTTTAACAATTAGTTCCTGGAATACTGCCTTGGAAATTGCAAAGTCTATCCTGCGTTTTTGGGCACTTTTGACATAGTGATTCCAGAGAACATGTTTATTTGTAAATGCCTCCGCCTTATAATTCCGCTCTCTCAGTGGTCGCTGGCTTTCAACCTTCTGTAACTTCGCATAACAGGGAACACATCGTCGTAGCAATTTATCGTATTTTCCCTTGGCTGTGGTCTGCTCTGTGAGTTTGGTGCCACAGTCCAAACATAGTGTCGGATCTTGGCGCTTCTGGTCATTGCGTTTTCTTTCACTTATACGGGCCTTGTGTAAGCAGTGTGTGCACTTTGCTTGATGGTCTTCTAGCACTGTATAACAGCCTCGTGCAATATCACAGAGTCTTGTATTTTCTTTTGTGGCCTTGTCCACAATGGCTTGTCGTTTATGCTTGGCACAATAGGTGCCGTCTGTTTCATTTGTGCAAGGTTGGCCTTTTTGCTGGCCATTTTGAATCAGGGCCTGACACAAGGGCATTCTTGTATATGCCGGAGAAGATAAGATGCGCGGTTGGTCAAATTTAAAAATAGATACGGCTATATATTCATTCAAATAGCTTAATTATATTATTATATGAATTAGTTAATGATTCTATTATTTTAATTTTATCTTCATTTTGAGGATTCAAATAGGGATACATAATATAATATTGTTGTAGTTGCTCTTTAGCTGCTTTTAATTTATCCTGTAGAGTTATATTCTTAGCACTTGTAGTTTTCCATTTAATATTCTCCGTTTTTAAATCAATTCCAAAACGATCTCCATGTGAACCATTTGCTTTTATATACCAAATATGTTTTGGAATTTCTTCTACTTTAACTCCTAATTCAGGAGGGAGTTCTACTCGTCGTTCTTTCTGTTTCTGATTTAAATTCTGTTCTGTTTGAGTAATTAGACGTAGATTTTCTTTACGATTATCCAGACCATTACGATTAATATGATCAATAGAGTTGGTAGAGCCTTTCCCAGGAAATCCCAATCGCCCCATTATTAAATTATGAAGATATAATTCTCTTCGTGTTTCATCAACTTGAATTGTGTGGCCAATATATCCACTAGATATATAATGCCAGCTATAATCTTTTATTTTTGAAAAGTCTTCTCTATCAATTACAGAATATATATAACTATCGTTTGATTTTATTTGCATAATAGTATATTCTTTATTATTATAAAGACAATGTTTATATATAATATCATTTGCAGGTTTTCCGATACGCCCTTTAAATGTAACTATTTCTAATGATTTTATATCTACTTCCATTTTGTTTATATAACTATATACAAAATAGAATTATTTTTTTTCAAATTTTACACATATATAAAAATAATACTCCAATAAATGAATTCCATACCGGGAGGAATGGAAACACTTTAATTTGAGTATGCTAACCCGCCCCAAGCGGCTCTTTTTTGTTTCCAAAAAAGCTGGACTGTACCTTAAGCATTCTCAGGCTGATTAGACCTTCATTGAATACCGATGCCTTTGCAGTCTCTGAAACGGTTCCATAGTCTATCATTGCGACATTAGGAACTCGCCTGCGGATTGCCCAATCCTTCACGTTTTTACTTTGTCCGAGGTCATTACCCTGGATTCCTGTTCGTGTTTCCACGATCAGGTAGTAGTGAAGGCTGTAAGGGGTTTCCCGCAACCAGGTCATCTTGCAGTCTTGGAGTTTTCCAAAACCACTAGCTAGTTACACTGTTTATCCCTGTGGTTTTTACACAAGGCAGCTAGCTGTTTGGCACAGGCGGTTTGCAATTGCAACCGAGCAGATGTTCATCATCGTGAGATAGATGTGCATCAAGCAGTTAATGCCAGACATAATTCTTAGAACGTTGTAGTTTGTAGCATACACGCGGACAGTAGAGCTCAAGTTCAAGCCAACAGCGTTGTTGGAGACAGTCAGCAACAGGGTAGTGTTATCAATACGAGACAAGTTGCAGGTGCCGCTGGGCTGGTGCTGTTCGGGTTGTAAGGCAAAGGAGTATACATTGATACCAACTGCAGGGCAGTTGGTGTGGTGCTGGTAGGGCTGCACCAAGTTGAAGTAGGCACCCTCACGAACAGAGAAGCGATCGTGGCCGTTGAGCTGCAAGAGAGCAGTGATAACGGGGTTCTTACCAGCCATACCTTCAATGCGAGTCACAGAGTAACCAGACTCCAACACAGAGCGATCCCACCAGTCGGAGTAGTTGAAGGGCTGTTGTCCCTTGTAGGGGCCAACGACAGTGTCATCGCAGCTGGTGAAAGAATCACGCTGGACGACCCACACGAGCTCCTTGCAAGGGTGGTTGAAGTTGAGCTTCAACTTGTTGCTAGAGCTGGTGATGGATTCACCGCCAGTGAACTGCAGCACATCGATCAGGTATTCGTGAGAAACCTGGGCGAACTTGCGGCGCTCATCAGTATCCAAGTAGATGTAGTCGATGTAGAGGGAGGCAGCGGCCAAGCCAGTCTGGGCAACGCGGTTGCGGACAGAGTGGGGGTCGGAGCCAGTGGCCTGGTCCCAGCACAAGTTGTTCAAGGCGTTGAACTCCAAGTTGAATCGGACCTCGTGATACTGGAGAGCAATCAATGGCAAGGAGAGACCAGGGTTGCGGCAGAACCAGAACTGAAGGGGCACATACAGGGTATACATAGGGGTGCAGGATCCAACGACCTCGGAGGTGTTGGGTTCGCCACCATAGCAGTAGTTGTCGCAAGGAGCACCGCCTGCATAGATGAGGTTGGTGAGCTCGGGCACATTGCCAACCATCTTGGCATAACCGGCCTGCTTACCAGGCTCCTGGGTGAGTTCGTTCCAGATGTGGAGCCAATCACCGTAGTGCTTGTCAATGCGCTGACCACCGATTTCGAGTTCAACATAGGCGATGAGATTCTCACCGACCCAGTTGAGCCAACGGAACTGTCCTCCAGAACCATCAACGGCAGGGTTGATGACCACCTGGGGAAGGGTGGCCTGCAAGTAGACACGGTGG
>Ga0007809_10001222_pt1 | contig 10795 bp, 8 predicted proteins | sample CryBogCBE02Aug07_FD_60383 | JGI IMG/M metagenome (GOLD analysis project Ga0007809, IMG submission 60383) | Freshwater microbial communities from Crystal Bog, Wisconsin, USA - CBE02Aug07 | ecosystem: Environmental > Aquatic > Freshwater > Lake | place: Crystal Bog, Wisconsin, USA | collected...
AATTGAACAGCCTGTTCAGGAATACCGCATTCAGGATATAGTGCCAGAAGTTCTTCAACAGCGCCCTGCTCAAGGGCGTCTTCCAAAATCTTTTTTGCCATCTTAAAATCACCAGCAGCGATAAACCCTTTTGCAAATAACTTCACCCATAGCGGATTGTTTTGCCCTTCACTTGCAAAATCACGCCACTGCTTTAATAATTCCTCACTCGAATAATTGCCACTACGCACCCATTGCGTCAGTGCTTCATGAATACGCGCGCTCGCAATCAAAGGTGGTAAATAGCTTTTTTTTGATAAGTTATTTGCAATTTTTAACATCTGGGGCCACTGTCCAAGAAGCTGATGCGCACGCATCGCTAAAGATTGCGCCACAAATTGTCGGGCACCGCCTTGCTGGAGATGATTTAAAACATCTAAAGCCTCCGAGGCGCGATGTTCCTCAATCAGCATCTGGGCTTTTAAAATCGCCTGTGCCGTTTGATGATTTGGCTGTGTAATTCCTTCCAGCAAACGGTCCCGCTCTTCATATTGCTTCAGGTGATGATTTGCTGAAGCTGCAAGCATCATGGCAACTGGCGCAGTTTCTTTGAAGTGAGTGCCTAATTTTGCTGATTTCAGTGACTTTGCATATCGACCAGCAAATAAGTGTTCGATCGCATTTTTTAACTCTTGATAGGAGCGCAACTCGACTTGGGTTGCGCGATAATGTTTGGCTCGATTTGGCAATTCAACAAGGGTAAGAAACAGATTGAAAACATAAAAAATCAGCCAAAAGCTCACAAATCCCAACACCAAAAAGAGATTCATCGAGAGGTCGATGCGGTAGACATTCCAATACAATATGACATGACCATGATTCATCGTAAATAACCAAGCAATACCAATTGCGCCCAACGCAAGAATCGCTAACCAGAAAATAAATCGCATCATGAGGGCTTATTCTCCGCCAGATTTTTCTGAGTTTGCTTTTTTTCTATTTCCTCTAGATCACTCAACACGATCTGCAGATCTGCCAAAAAGACTTGTGTTCCTTTACTTTGGCTAGCACAATTCAATTCAATCAATCTTTTAACTTGTGTAAGTTCGGTCGCAGTTTGATGCAATAATCCATGTAAAGCCAAACCTCGGGCTGTAAAAATCCGCAACATTATCTCTTCTCGTAATAATTTTTGACTATTCACGGTCATAGCGAGTTCGTTAACTGGCATGTCCAGGACTTGAATTTTGACTAAGTTAGAAAAAAATGATTGCACTGGCAAAAAGACTAAATGACCCACTTTCCCCCACCAACGCATTTCAGGATTTGCCGAAGTCTTGATCGATGGTTCCTGTGCGACTGCGGGGATTTGGGCATGAACCATTTGCGTACTGGGTTGCATATCCAATGTGTTGACTTGCAAAAGTAAGCTTGAAATCTTATCGAACATTTCAAGCGAGATCTTTTCATCCATATTCGAAAAATTATTACTTGGCTCTTGGTTATCCAAAGATTGCCCTAATATCTGATTAAATTTCGTTAGTTGCTGATGATCCTGTTGGGTCCGTTGTTCCATGAGACTTAACTTGATACTCGCTTGATTCAAGCGAATCCCAAAAAAAATCGTTGTCCCTAACAATGCCACTAGGCAAAGCAAAATGAAATAATTCAATCGATTGGGATAAGTGGGCTGTTTTACTGGTTGGTGGTCTGTCATGCGGCTCGATTCAATTAGAAGGGGATGCTTTATTTAGAATCATAATCCTGTTTGAAAAACCTGCGCCAGAGAGCGAAACAACTCATCATCTCCAGGCAAAATCATACGTACTTCTTTAAAGCCGAGTTCCAGGACACTCTCCTCAATTCTAGGATGGGATACAAAGGCAAGCGAATTCTCTAGAAAATGGTGCGGCACGCTCAGCTGTTTACTGCCATGAGCTAAAGATTGGGCTGCCTGCGAGGAACTAAACATCCATACATCAGCTTGAACTTGGTAACCAGGTGGAGTCCCCAGCAGGTCTAGCCAAGCAGAATCATCCACTGGCAATGCCAAGCGCTGATAAACAGCAAACTCCGTGACTTGTGCGCCAGCACTTTGTAAGTGATCCGTTAAAAACGTACGTCCCCCCTCGCCATGAACCATGACCACACGACTGTGCTGCCAATTGGTCTGGACTTGGTTCAGAGCTTGCCATAACCCCTCAGAATCCCAAGCGGTATTGTTCTCAGGCTTTACCATTAGTGCGTAATCTAAACCAGAGTCCCGAATACTTTGTTCACTACCCCCTCCAACGACGGCAATTTTTAGACCCTTTGGCCAAGAAAAACCGAACTGCTGCAATAACGTATTTGCCATGAGAAAGGCATTAGGACTAACAAAACTAACCCAATCGGCTTGCGATAAAGCCTGATGAAGAGAAACTGCAAGCTGCTGATCTACAAGCGGCACAATTTCAAGTAAAGGCAGTAAAACCATCGGGATTTGCATGCCATTTTCTTGCATCAACTTGTCTAGTTTGTTTTTTAATTTGAGGTTCTGAACCCTAGGTCGGGTCAAGATGATGCGGTTATAGGCATGACTTTGCAATTGATTCTCCCCTGATCACCAGACGCGGGATTGCATCTTGGCCCTGGTGGAATTGCTTTACCCCAAGGGGGTGCAAGGCGATTCCAATGCATTTATTTTACATAGCCCTTCGAATCTCTGTAAAATCATGCTTATGTGTTTGGCTTGCCACATTGCAAGTCTTCTATGATGAGAAGTTATTACAAACTTCTCAGGTACCAATATACTTCTAGTCATGTCAACATCCAATAACTCTCTTGATAACAAAGCACAGGCTTGGTCTGCGCGCTTTTCCGAACCGGTTTCAGAGCTTGTGCAACGCTATACAGCCTCTATCACTTTTGACTACCGTCTAGCAAGTGTCGACATTCAAGGCTCACTTGCACACGCCCAAATGCTCTGTGAACAAAAAATCATTAGTGCAGATGACTTTGGAAAAATTCAAGCTGGTTTACAACAGATTTTGCGAGAGATTGAGCAGGGTCATTTTCATTGGCAAGTCTCCTTGGAGGATGTGCATTTAAACATTGAGGCGCAATTAACCCGATTGATTGGCGACGCAGGTAAACGTCTCCACACTGCACGCTCACGAAATGATCAGGTTGCTACCGATATTCGACTATGGCTACGTACCGCGATAGACCATACCTTAAGCGAACTGAATCATCTCCGCAAAGGTTTATGTGATCTTGCCGAGCAACATGCCGGCGTGATCATGCCAGGCTTTACCCACTTACAAGTTGCTCAACCCATTACTGTGGGTCATCATCTCATGGCTTATACAGAGATGTTTGGGAGAGATTACTCCAGACTTACAGACTGTCGCAAACGGCTCAATCAGTTACCCCTCGGTGCTGCTGCCTTAGCGGGCACCAGTTATCCGATCAATCGTGAACGTGTAGCAGAGTTACTTGGCTTTGATGGTGTTTGTGAGAACTCCCTAGACGCAGTGTCTGATCGGGATTTCGCCATTGAATTTTGTGCTTGTGCCGCGTTGATTATGACCCATATTTCACGCTTTTCCGAAGAGCTCGTGTTGTGGATGAGCCCACAATTTGGTTTTATTGTCCTCCCAGACCGATTCTGTACCGGAAGCTCGATCATGCCGCAAAAAAAGAATCCCGATGTCCCGGAACTCGCTCGCGGAAAAACGGGCCGAGTCAATGGCAATTTGGTGAGTCTACTCACGTTGATGAAGGGTCAAGCCCTCGCTTATAACAAAGACAACCAAGAAGACAAAGAACCTTTATTCGATTCGGCTGATACTGTACTGGATACACTACGTATTTTTGCCGATATGGTGCCCCATATCCAATTTAATGCGCAAGCACTCCAGTCAGCTGTCCAAAAAGGATTTGCCACAGCAACCGATCTCGCAGATTATTTAGTAAAAAAGGGCATGGCATTTAGGGATGCGCATGAAGCCGTCGCAAATGCAGTGAAGGTCTGCGCAGAAAAAAACCTCGACTTGGCTAATTTATCTCTAGAGGAATTAAAACAGGCGTGTCAGATACAAAACCAATCGCTCATGGATGCCGATGTATTCCAAGTATTAACCCTCAAAGGCTCAGTCGAGTCTCGCAATCATATTGGAGGAACCGCACCTGATAGAGTGCTTGCAGCAATTCAAAAAGTACGTGCGAGCCTACCTCAGGATTAACCCCTTGGGGTTAATCCTTCATTTTTCAGTACTGCGCACACAGTCTACAAAATACTCTTTGCGTCCATGGCTTTCTTGCTTCACCAAGCCGTGAATATCTGTCTCAAAACCTGGAAATTTTTCATTAAAGTCCCGCGCAAATTGTAAATATTTCACAATCCGTTGATTAAACCGCTCTCCCGGGATCAACAGTGGAATACCTGGTGGATAAGGAGTGACCAACATGGCGGTAATTCGTCCTTCTAAATCATCAATACTAACGCGCTCAATATCCCGATGCGCCATTTTGGTGAAGGCTTCATAGGGTGGCATTGCTGGGATCATATCGGAAAGATACATCTCAGTAGTCATTCGAGCGACATCATGGCTGCGATAAAAGTCATGAATCTTATTTGCCACATCTTTTAAACCCATTCGTTCGTATTGCGGGAACTTTGCGGCAAATTCTGGCAAAACGCGCCAAATTGGCATGTTTTTATCATAGTGATCTTTAAATTGCTGTAATTCTGCGACTAAGGTATTCCAGCGACCTTTGGTAATACCAATGGTGAACATAATGAAAAAAGAATACAAACCGGTCTTCTCAACAATCACGCCATGTTCAGCCAAGTATTTGGTCACAATGCTAGCAGGAATCCCAGTACTACCAAAATTGCCTTCAATATCAATTCCTGGTGTGACTACCGTCGCTTTAATGGGATCCAACATATTAAAACCTTCAGCTAGATTGCCGAAGTTGTGCCACGTATCATTTTTGTGCAAAATCCAATCATCTTGCTGACCAATCCCCGTATCAGACACTAAATCTGGCCCCCAAACCTTAAACCACCAATCATGTCCATACTCTTCATCGACTTTTAACATCGCCCGACGAAAATCGATCGCTTCAGCAATTGACTCTTCAACTAAAGCAGTTCCACCCGGTGGCTCCATCATCGCTGCAGCCACATCACATGAAGCAATGATGGCATATTGCGGACTTGTCGATGTATGCATCAAGTAAGACTCATTGAAGCAAGTAGGATCGAGCTTACGTTCCTCAGAATCTTGAACCAAAATTTGCGAAGCTTGTGAAAGTCCTGCCAGCAACTTGTGGGTAGACTGTGTAGCAAACACCAAGCTTTTCTTGGGTCGGGCGCGATCACGGCCAACTGCATGCATGTTTTTATAAAAATCATGGAATGTGGCATGCGGTAACCAGGCCTCGTCAAAGTGCAACGAGTCAACTCGACCATCGAGCATTTCTTTGATCATTTCTACGTTATACACAATGCCATCATAAGTACTTTGAGTAATCGTCAACACCCGCGGCATCACTGTTTTATCTTTAATAAATGGATTGTTATCAATTTTTTTCTGAATATTCGCCCACTCAAACTCTTCTTTTGGTATTGGTCCAATGATGCCGAAATTATTTCGGGTAGGCATCAAAAATACGGGTATCGCGCCCATCATCATGATCGAATGAAGAACAGATTTATGACAATTCCGATCGACAATCACCACATCACCTGGAGCAACAGTGGAATGCCAAACAATCTTATTCGAGGTTGAGGTTCCATTGGTTACAAAATATAAGTGATCCACTCCAAAGATACGCGCTGCATTGCGTTCTGAGGCTGCCACAGGGCCGGTGTGATCAAGTAATTGACCAAGTTCCTCAACTGCATTACAGACATCGGCACGCAACATATTTTCACCAAAAAACTGATGAAAAATTTGACCAACCGGGCTCTTTAAAAATGCCACACCTCCGGAGTGACCAGGGCAGTGCCATGAGTAGGAACCCTCTGAAGCATAGTGAATGAGGGACTTAAAAAAAGGTGGGGCAAGGGAATCTAAGTAAACTTTGGCCTCGCGAATAATATGCCGTGCCACAAACTCTGGAGTATCTTCATTCATATGAATGAATCCATGCAACTCCCTGAGAATGTCATTCGGAATATGGCGGGAAGTCTTCGTCTCACCGTATAAAAAAATTGGAATGTCTTCATTGCGCTTGCGCACTGCGCGAACAAACAAACGAATCTCTTCAATTGCTTGGGTAATTCCGTCCAAATCAGGGTTGAGAAACTCTTCATCGTCAATCGAGACAATAAAACACGATGCCCGAGCAGCTTGTTGCGCAAAAGACGTCAAGTCTCCATAATGGGTTAAACCCAAAACTTCCATACCCTCGGTTTCAATCGCCTCTGCTAAATCGCGAATTCCGGAACCAGAAATATTTTCGGAACGAAAGTCTTCGTCGATCACCACGATTGGAAATTTTAGTTTCATAAATAGCCCAGTTGTCATTTTTTACAAAAAGAATTTCTTATTATCAACGCGAATCGATTACATGCTAAAAGACCCAAGGATGATCATTGACTATCCTTCAGAAATTTTCAAATCAACCAATTACGTTTTCGGCAAAGTGACGCCAACCTGCCCTTGATATTTTCCATTTCGGTCTTTATAGGATGTTTCACACACCTCATCGCTTTCAAAGAAGAGTACCTGAGCACACCCTTCTCCAGCATAAATTTTGGCTGGCAACGGGGTTGTGTTCGAAAACTCAAGAGTCACATACCCCTCCCACTCTGGTTCAAAGGGAGTGACGTTGACGATGATGCCGCAACGTGCATAGGTACTTTTGCCAACACAAATCGTCAAGACATTACGGGGAATTCGAAAATATTCAACTGTTCTGGCAAGAGCAAATGAATTGGGCGGAATGATACATACATCGCCAGAAAAATCAACGAAGGATTTTTCGTCAAAGTTCTTGGGATCAACGATGGTGCTGTTAATGTTCGTGAAAATCTTGAATTCTGGAGCGCAACGGATATCGTAGCCATAACTGGAAGTACCATAACTTACAATCTTGCCCCCGCTTTCATTGACGCGAATTTGACCAGCTTCAAAGGGTTCAATCATGCCCATTTCCGCCGCCATTTTTCTAATCCATCGATCTGATTTAATCGCCATATTTCATCTAACTTAAAGAATGTTTGAAGCAGTTATGATACTTCGACTCGTCGGAATCATAAAAAAAACCCGCAAGAAGACATTTCTTCTTGCGGGCTAAGGGATGTAAAAAATAATTATGCAAATAACTTCATGGCACTCACGATGGTTTTATAGACACCCCATGACAAAGGAAGCACAACAGCAGCCCAGGCCAAAACCACCGTCAAGGTGGCAGTTTGTTCATCGCCACCTTTGCCAGTGACAACTGAACTTAAGGCTTTTTCGTGGGAGAGTTGTTTTTCCTTAGCAAGTTCTTCATCCGACATAAACCACTTGTCAGCAACTGGACGAATCATCAAATTACAAACAAAGCCAAGCAACAACATGCCAGTCAAAATATACATTGTTTGGTTATACACTTGACTGCGGGGTAGACCTAAACTTAATTGATAGTCGCGCATATAATTGACGATCACTGGACCTAAAATTCCAGCAGTAGCCCAGGCAGTTAATAAACGCCCGTGTATAGCACCCACCATTTGCGTTCCGAACAAGTCGGCTAAGTAGGCAGGAACAGTGGCAAATCCACCACCGTACATACTCAAAATCACACAAAAAGCACCCACAAATAGAATTAAGCTGCCAGCACCTGCACTATTTGGCACACTAAAGTACATGAGGCCACCAAGAATGAAAAAGATTGAATAAGTGACCTTACGACCAAATTTATCGGATAAAGTTGCCCAGAAAAACCGTCCACCAATATTAAATAAACTCAGCAATGCCGTAAAACCGGCGGCAATCCCGGCAATTGCAGCTAATTGACCTTTGTCTAACTCTGAAAAAGTTTGTGAAATCCCGATTAACTTACCACCAAAAACCTCTTGTAGCATCGGTGAAGCCATACCAATTACGCCGATACCTGCCGATACATTCATGGTGAGGACCATCCAAACCAACCAAAATTGTGGGATACCCCAGACCTTGCTCACATGCACACTACGCGTGGTGATCATGGCATTAGTTTGATCTTTTGCAGGAGGTGTCCAGCCCGCTGGCTTCCAATCACTGGCCGGGATTCTGTAACCAAATGCGCCACACATCATGTAGATAAAGTAAACCACTCCCATGACAATAAAGGTCTGTGTAACACCATTATTCGTTGCTGAGGAAAAATGCTTCATCAACATCGCTGCCAATGGCGAACCAATCATAGCCCCACCCCCAAAACCCATGATTGCCATGCCAGTTGCCATTCCCCGGCGATCTGGAAACCATTTAATCAAGGTCGAAACTGGCGAGATGTATCCAAGCCCTAAACCAATGCCACCAATCACTCCAGACCCTAACATCATGATCCAAAATTGATGTAAATAAATCCCCAAAGCAGAAAGTAACATCCCGCCACACCAACACATCGCAGATACTACGCCTGCTTTACGTGGCCCTACCCGCTCTAACCAGCCGCCCCAAATGGCTGCTGACGATCCTAAAAGAACAAAAAACATGGTGTACATCCAACCTAGAGTCGAAATTTGCCAATCGCAACTGGTTGTAAAAAGTTGTCCAAAAAAACCAACTTCTGGACCACATTTAATCGCCTCAGTTAAACCCTGGGAGACTCCGAGAGATTTTGATAAGGGCAACCAAAATACAGAAAAGCCATATGCCATTCCAATACATAAATGGATTGCCAGGGCTGCAGGTGGAAATAACCATCGGTTGAACCCAGGACCTGCTACAGTTTTTTCTTTGTCGAGTAGCGCAAACATATTTTCCTTTTTTTAAAAGTTAAATTAAATAACATTCGTAGGATTATTTTTATAACATTTAATTATCAACTGGAAGTGAACAAAATACCATCCGTATTTACCCTTCGATCCATACAGATCTAATTAAAAAAAGAAAGCGTTTGATCGATTGACTTCGTCATGTGTTCTCGAGGTGAATGTGTAGGTGTGCCAATACCAATCCAACCAACCAAGACCTCTCCTGTCGTACAAAACGCTTTGCTAATTTCTGGATCCCTGACTTTGCCACCACTGAGCATCTTTCCAGCAAAACCTAAGGCATGCAAGCAATTTAAAATATTCGTAATTGCGCCACCGACACACATCCATTGTTCATGAGCTGGCACAAGCGGATGATGCATGTCAATGCGGGCAATCACTGCGAGAGTGGTCGGCACCAAGCTTGCCCGCTCTCGTTCGATCAGGATCGACTCGGATGACTTTCCACTGCGTTTAGCATAGTCTACAAATAACGCGGCCAGTCGGCTTCGGGCCTGTCCTTGGATCGCGCAAATTCGAAAGGGGGTCAGTTCACCATGATCTGGCGCTCGCAAAGCTGCTTGGACGATCCATTGTAATTCCTGCGCCGTTGGTCCAGGATCGACCAAATATCTGCCACCTAGGGAGTAGCGGCTCAGTAATGCTTCGATGGGCGACAAAGAGCCTACCCGATTGCCACTCGATGCGTCAGAATGGCATCTCTAACGAAAGGGTCTAATGAGGTATCCAATTTCGCATCAATTGCCTCTAAAAATGCTTTACGCATACGCGGATCCCAAAATTTTTTGATGTGATTGGCAATTCCGGCTTGCGCTTCTTCTTGATTTGGCATGGACTCAAAAAACGCCCCAATCTGATTTGCCATCTTCATTAAGTTCTCAGCATCCATCAAAGTTTCTTTCATATTGATCATTTCTCAATGAGATACTGAGCATTAATGCTGGTGTTTGCAATCGATTTTCTTGAGTCATGGATAGATCCTTAATTGGCACTCGCCACTGGCAAGCCTTGGGAAAGTTTCAATTGCATCTCGTCAAACTTCTTAAAGTCTTTTTGCCATTGGGATGGTTGGGTCACCGGCATGACTTGTACCGCAGTCACCTTATACTCAGGGCAATTCGTCGCCCAATCGGAGTTATCGGTCGTAATCACGTTAGCGCCAGACTCAGGGAAGTGAAAGGTTGTGTAAACCACCCCTGGTTGAACATTCTCAGTCACTTTAGCGCGCAATACAGTAGTCCCTGAACGAGATTCAATGCCAACCCAATCGGCTTCTTTGATATTGCGTTCAGCAGCGTCGTGAGGGTGAATTTCTAACAGATCTTCGCTATGCCAACGTACATTTTCCGTTCGACGGGTTTGGGCACCCACATTGTATTGTGAGAGAATGCGACCCGTTGTCAGAATTAAAGGGAACTTTTGAGTCACTTTTTCTAAACTAGGGACATATTTTGTGATGATAAATTTCCCCTTTCCACGCACAAATTGCTCAATGTGCATGGTAGGCGTGCCTTCTGGGGCAGATTCATTACATGGCCACTGAATACTTTCAAGGGCATCAATGCGCTCAAAGCTTACACCCTGAAAGGTTGGGGTTAAGCGGGCAATTTCATCCATGATTTCAGAAGGGTGTGAGTAATGCATCGGATATCCAAGGGCGTTGGAGAAAGCTTGCGTTGTTTCCCAATCAGACATACCAGACTTTGCGGGCATGACTTTACGCACCCGCGAAATCCGTCGCTCGGCGTTTGTAAAGGTACCGTCTTTTTCTAAAAAAGACGATCCTGGTAAAAAGACATGTGCGTATTTGGCCGTTTCATTGAGGAATAAATCCTGCACAACAATACATTC
>Ga0007809_10001226_pt1 | contig 10773 bp, 7 predicted proteins | sample CryBogCBE02Aug07_FD_60383 | JGI IMG/M metagenome (GOLD analysis project Ga0007809, IMG submission 60383) | Freshwater microbial communities from Crystal Bog, Wisconsin, USA - CBE02Aug07 | ecosystem: Environmental > Aquatic > Freshwater > Lake | place: Crystal Bog, Wisconsin, USA | collected...
AATGCCTACAAGCCGTAGTATTAACCGTGTAAACAGTGAGCGTGGTGACACAATCGCTACTTACGAAGGTGACTTTAACTACACTTATGAGATTTTTGACTCATGGATCATGGACCAAGTTGGTTCTGGTAACCAAATTTACTTCTTGAACGAAGAAGTTCTACAATGGGGTTCATTGCGTGATCTAGGACCAAACAACGAAGTATTCTCAAATGCTGACGCTAGTTTGGACCAGTTCATTCTAGAAGGGACGCTGATTGTTCGTAACCCAGCTGGTGTTGCTGTTCTACACGACATCTCTGCAAGCGGTCAGTCTGTATCTTTTGGATCAGGCAACGGTGGCGCTTCAACAATTATTGGTGGTACTCGTGCTGCTTCTAATGTTGTACGCTTAAATGCTTGGGACAACACAAGCTTCTAATCTTAACAATTAGTAGTCGAAATAGGCAAGGCCCCGCAAGGGGCTTTGTCATTGTGACTAAATACTATTATGAATGAATTTGACAACTACAACGATAAAAGCTATCTTAATGATAGCGATGAACCTGTGTTTAACCCCAACAGTTTTAGACAAGATGCTGGTGGAATGGTGACAACAGACAATGGAATTGCCGATCGCTTGCTGCAAAATGACAAACTTTACAAAATTTTAAAGGGTGATTGGAAGCGAGAAGGTTGGAATGGAAGCAAAAACATAAAAGTTACCACTGGACGCGAAGGTGGCAAGTTTTATATTAACCGAGAGCAAATGAATATTCCATATATTATGGAAATTTGCGCCGATTATCGTAAAAGAGCCGAGGCAGGATACATAGATCCCTTAGCACCCTTAATGCCCGATGGCAAAATTGGATACAAATGGATGGAATTACCCGATGTTATCGCCATTGAAATCAGTAATAACTATTTTGGTGGCATGCCATGGCAAGCACTTAAACATGATAAAACACTAAAAGCACAATTTTACCGAGTTGTAGAACGAGAATACAATGCTTTTGTTTGTTATCCTGGTGGAAAATTGCCAATTCCAATTGAAGTGCCATATCCAGCTAAAGTGGGCAGTGACAAATTTTTTAAAGGCCATAGAGCATGAGCAATTTATTACCAGTCAGCACAGGCGATGATTTAGTCACTTTTGTGCAACAGTTTACAGGTAGCAGTGATAATGCAGAAATTCAGCAATGTGTATATCTAACTGAATTAATGATGCGTAATATTGAATTACCTGCATTAAGAACCAATCCTTGGACCACAATAGGAACAGCAAACAGCTATGGACAAGTTCCAATTCCTGCTGACATGAATCGTCCCATATTGTTTTTTAATCAAGGATCGGGCGGAACAAGTCCCAATGCAAATGGAGCTGGTCCCTGGATTGTGTATGATCGTATTGGCGATCGTGACATGATTACAGAAAGTCTAAATCAAAACTTGTTTTTAGCACCATACAATACTCCTGAAGTATACCGCGGTAATTTTAGTGAGGTTGGACAGTACTATGAGTTTATTCCAACTTTGGCTGCTGGTGCACAAATCAACATGTATTATTTTACAACTTGGCCCTTGTTGTTTACAACAGACAGCAATGGTAATACTGTAGAAACAAATGTGGTATTAAGCTCATGGCCAGAAGGTTATGTATATGGAACATTACATAACTATTATTACAAACGAAAAATGATGGAAGATGCTGACAAATGGTTGGCAAAATTTAATCTTGCCTGGGACACTGTAGAAGATCAAAACAACAAAGGCAAATGGAGTGGTGGCCATAATAAATTATGGAGTGTTTTCCAACCACGCAAAAATAGACGCTTCGGAACACGATAATTTAAGGACAACAAGATGGCGAATGTATCAGTAGGTAGCACCACAGGTTTATATGGTATAGGTGGTAATACACAAATTTTAAATAATGCGCAGACATTATATAATTTGCTGGCCAATAGCGCCAGCGTTGGTTTTTATTTAACAAACTCCAATCAAGATGTCTCTGCCACAGTATTGGCCAGTGGGGTTACTCCAAGAACATATGGTGACAATAATGATATTCCTGTTGTTACTGTTGGTGCCGATGGTCGTATCACAAACATTACAACTGTTTCTATTCCTACACAATCTGGAACTTATAGCAATAGCAATGTTGCTGCTTATCTGACTGGTACAGTTACTGTAGGTAATTTGATTACTACTGCTGGCGTATATTGGGCAAATGGTCAACCGTATAGTACCGGAGGTGGTAGCAGTAGCATTTATGGTAATGCTAATGTGGCTGCTTACTTGCCAACTTACACTGGAACACTAAACAATAGTACAACAATTATTGGTATCAATGCCAATGTTGCAGGAGCAAATTCTGCTATTGCTAGTGTTCAAGCAAATTTAACGGCATTTGAAATATATGCAAATAGCACATTTTCAACTGGTGGTAGTAGCAGTTATGGTAACAGTAATGTGGCTGCTTATTTGCCAATATATAATGGCACACTAAACAATAGCACAACAATTATTGGAATTAACAGTAATGTAACTGCTGCCAATGTTGCAATTGCTACATTGACGGCCAATGTAGGTGCATTTGAAAGTTATGCAAATATATTCTTTGGTAATTTACAAGCCAATGCAGTTGCACAACAAGGACAAATTAACACAATTAATGCCAATTTAAGTGCATTTGAAACTTATGCTAACGCAACTTATGCAACTGCTGCAAATTTAAGTTCATTTGAAACTTATGCCAATATTACATACCAAAAAATTTCCGGAGCATACAGTAATGTTAATGTGGCTGCATACCTTAGTGGTAGTGTTACTGTTGGTAATATTGCTTCAACAAATGGCTTTTTCTGGGCCAATGGTACACCATATTCAACTGGTTCAGGAACAAGTACAGCAAGTTTTACCGGTAATCTAGCTGGCAATGTTTTATATGATGGCATAAACAATGCCATTATTGCAAACGCATATCCTTTCTCAACGCCAAGTCAAAGTGTTGGCGGAAGCTATTACACAACATATTTGTTACAAAATAAACCAGTTTATTCTAATGGCGTGTTGCAACCACCAACTGCTACCAGTGCAGGCGGACAACCAGTAACTGCTGATTTAATGTCCAATGTGGCATTACAATCCAATTATGGTGTGGGTGGATTTAAAGGCAGTTATAATTTAATTAATTACATGCAGGTTTGGCCCACAACTGCCAATTCGATGAATGCCAACGATCGAGTTCGTGGTGGATTAAATGCAGTTGAAGTTAATTTAAATGGTAAATCTTGGGGTACCAATGCAGGAGCTTACAACACCAGCGCAGTTGGTCAACAAGGCGTAGCAAGTATTATTGGAACAGGTAGTATCAACCAAGCGGTGGGAGCATTTGGACAAGTTCAAGTGGTGCCTGCGCAAGGCAGTGCCAATGTGGCATACAGTAGTGGTATGTTTTCAACTATTACCTATACTGCCAATGCTAGTAATAATTATAGCATCAGTGTTATGGGCAATGCTTCATTATTTTCGGGATGTATTGCTGCAACTTCTGGTAATTTAACAATTACAAATGCACAAGGTGTATTCTTACCTGGTGGATGGGCTGGCACAAGTGGTATTAACAATAGATACAGTTTAAGAAGTGAAGATATTAACACTGTGTTATTGCATGCCGGTAACATTGTATTACAATCAGGCACCGGAGCATATCTAGTATTTGCCGATGGATCAAGTCAAAATAGTGCAGGTTTAACAGCATCAGGCTTGGCAACCGTAACATCAAATTTTGGTGGTAATATTTCAACGGTGTCTGGAAATGCCCGCATTGCAGCCACTAGTCAAGTTGTAGATTTGAGTGTTAACAGTGGCAGTTTAAATTTACCAATTGGTGGTAATAGCCAAAGACCAGTGACGCCTGCTCCAGGATCAATTCGTTTTAACCTAGATAGAAGCAATCCTGAATGGTATGATGCCAAAGATAATTTGTGGAAATTGTTTAGTGAAATTTATACTCCAGCCCCGGCAACTTATTCGGCACAGTATCTAGTTGTTGCTGGAGGAGGCGGAGCAGGTGCAAGTGATGGTGGCGGTGGCGGAGCAGGCGGATTCTTGACCGGCAACACTAGTGTGACCGTGGGAACAACTTACACCATCACTGTTGGAGCTGGTGGATCAGGATCAAGTTCGACTGGAACTTCAGGATCTAATTCAACATTGACCACTATTACAACTGCATTAGGTGGTGGCGCTGGCGGTGGTAATGGCGGCACAACTGGTGCATCAGGTGGATCAGGTGGTGGTGCAGGTAATCAAGGTTCGGGCGGTTCGGGCGGTTCGGGCACAACCGGACAAGGTAATGCTGGCGGTAACACTGTGCCAGAAACTGATTCTGACTTTCCTGGTGGCGGTGGCGGCGGAGCTGGTGGAGCCGGCACTGCTGGTGTAACTAATGCTGCAGGTAATGGTGGAGTTGGATTATCTAGTTCAATAACAGGTTCTTTAGTTTATTATGCCGGTGGCGGCGGCGGAGCTATCTTCAACACAGGATCAGCCGGAACCGGCGGAACCGGTGGCGGTGGTAATGGTGGATCAAATTCAGGTGGCGCTACTGGTGGCAACGGAACTGCAGGCACTGGAGGTGGAGCAGGTGGTGGAGCAGGTGGTGGAGCATCTGGAGGCAATGGCGGAAGTGGTGTTGTGATACTTTCTGTACCAACTGCTTATTATTCAGGGACTACAACAGGTTCTCCCACAATTACCACAAGTGGTTCCAATACAATAATTACATTTACTGCAAGTGGCAGTTATACAGCCTAAGGAAAAAAACAATGAGTCATTATGCAAAAGTATTAAATGGAACTGTAGTTGATGTTATAGTTGCCGAAGATGATTTTTTTAAAACATTTATAGATTCTAGTCCAGGAACTTGGATACAAACCAGCTATAATACACGGGCAAATGTACATTTGCTTGGTGGGACACCATTGCGTGGTAATTATGCTGGTGTTGGATATGCATATGATAACACTTATGATGTATTTTATCCACCAAAGCCCACAACAGATGCTACACTAGATACTAGTACTTGGACTTGGATTGTACCAAATATTGCAATTGCTAGTAATACAACAACAACCGGCAATACAATACAAGGATAAACCATGGCAGTTACCCCAATTAGAACGCCTTTTACAAACATGAGTTTTACACCTGATGTGCCCAGTAGTGCACTTCAGGCCACAGAATATAACGCAGGTTATAATGTTGAAACAGATGTGCGTTCAATTAAATCAGTGGCAGGTGATGAATACATTCTAAGCCAAATACCTGGTAATATTATATTTGTTACAGGTGGCTTTTTAGAAACCACCAATTGGTATTTTATTTGTGCAACTGCACAAGGACAATGGTACTTGATCGATGATGTGGGTTACAGTAATATAACTCCTCCAGTGGGCACATTTACCGGATACAGCACCAGCACAGTTATTACAGCAACTTGGAATGGAAATGTTGTGTTTTTCAATGACATGATTAATCCTCCAATGTTTTTTGTTTATGGACAACCCTATTTGTATTTGTATGATTTGACTGCAAACATAGGTGGCCCAGGAGCCAATGGCAGTTATATTTGGAACTATGATGTAACTGTGCCAACAAGTGGTCCACAATCGGGCAATATCATACCCTTATACTCTAGTTTGACAGCAGGATTTGTTAGAGATTACAACAGTCCCAATGTTGGTAGTTTGTTGGTTGCTGGCAACTTGTCAGGAGAAATTGCTGCCAATGTAACTGCTTACACTCCAGGAACAATATTGAATTTACCAACTACAATTCGTTGGAGTCAAAACTTTGGTTTGAATTCAGGCCCTGAAAATTGGACTCCAACACTGACCAATGTGGCCAACCAATTGGAAATCAATGTGCGTGGACCTGCCATTGATGGATATACTCTAAACGGTAATTTTTATATTCACAGTTATTGGGATTGTGTGCTAATGGCACCAATTGGATATACCTCAACAACTGCTCCGGTATTTGCCTTTACCAAGGTTACCGATGGAAGGGGCCTGATAAATGAAAACTGTTTTGCAGTGGTTGACAGCACCGCCTACGGTGTTGATGCTAGAGATATTTGGAGTTTTAATGGCAGCACCTTTACTCCTATTGGTGATCAGCGTGTTAAGAATTATTTTTACTCTAATCTAAATGCCAATTACACCAATCAAATTTTTATGGTACACAATAGCAAAAAGTATCAAGTGGAAATTTATTATCCTGATTTAAATTCAACAGGACAGTGTAACCAAATGTTAAGCTACAGATATGATTTGGCTATTTGGAATCCGCCAAGACAAGTCACACGAGCAACAATGGCATGCGAAAGTCCTTTCTGGACTGGCAATGTTGCCAATTTGGCCAATAGAACCATTGTTTACAGTAGCTACGCTGGTAATGTTGCCCTGGTGCAAAAAGATGTAGGCACAAGTTTTTTAGGCAACACTGCAATCAGCAGTTTGTTTCAAAGAAACAACATCAGCTTTGGTCAAGACTATTCAGCAAGTATTCAAGTGCATCGTGTTTATCCTGAAATATATGGAACAGGCAATATCAATATTGCTGTTGGTGGTGCCGACAGTGTGGCCAATACTGCTGTGTACCAAACCACAGTGACCATGCCAATCACAACTGGTAATCCTTGGGTACAAATTAGTCAAAATGAAGCTCGTATCACTAGTGTACAATTTGGCGCAAATAGCAATGTCAATAGTTGGCAATTGACTGCTGCCAATTGGCAAATCACCAAGGTACAGGATACCAGATAATGTCAACAAATTTTGCTTTAACAGCCGCAAGTCCCAATGTCAATGTAATTCAATCATTAAATTATTTGTTGGCCACACAGGCCAATTCTGCCGCTACAACTGCAAATGTTAATTATAATGGTAATGTTTTGGTTGCCAATACTGTTACAGGAACAATTACCGGAGTATCCAGTACCGGACAACCGCAAACAAATACCATTAGTTATTTGTATGGTTACATTGATGTTGCGTATGCCAATACTTCAACTGGTGGAGGTTTTACTAGTAATTGTACTAATCAGCAATATTTTGGTGTACACAATTCACAAACTCCCTCATTTGACACCAATCCCGTTGATTATCAATGGACACAAGTTGCTGGTGGATTTGGAACAAACAAATATTTGTATTACACTACAGGTGGCGGTAATACTATCAATTTTAGTGTTGGCACAAGTGTACCAAGCATTTATTATAGTCCGGTAATTGATAGCACACCTATTTTGCTTGCAAGTTTAGCAAATAGTATTGTCACAACCACAAGCATTTTACCTGGTGCGGTTGTTGGTAATGTTATTGCTGCTAATACTATTACTGGATATAATGTTGAAGTTGGCAGTTTATATGCAAATTTATTTGTGGCAAATAGTATATTTGTTGGACAAAGTTTACAATCAGTAAATTCAACTTTTGATAGCCCAACAAGTGCTGGATTTTGGTTAGATGCAAGTAATGGAAGTGCACGATTTGGTGGTAATATCAGCATTGGTAATAATTTAACTATTGGCACAAATGCCAATGTTGGTAATAATTTGTTTGTTGGTAATAATGCACAAATTGGTGGTAATTTAAATGTAAGTGGATTAATTTCTACTGGTAATTTGACCGCCAACACTGTTCAAACAACAACAATTATTCCCAACGGTGTTAGTACACAAATTTTCAATTCAACAAGTATAGGTCAAAATTATGTTAATATTTCTCAGAATACCGTTTATTATTTTAATAATCAATCAACAACCATAACACCAACATTTAGTAATCAACAAATATTAGTCACTGCAACTGCAAATTATTCTTTAGAACTTGGTGGAACTGGATTGGCTCAACCTGAATTTGTAGGTCAACTAATTATGCAATATACTAGTAGTGGCGGAACACAAAAGGTTCAATTGGCTACATTATTCAATCTTCCGATTTTGTTAAACACTGCAGGAGGTAATACAAATTATCTTGGGGCGATTAGCATGACTGCAGCTGTTATTATTCCTGGAAATTATCCAGCAGTTTCAGGCGGCTATAGTTTTTACATAGGATTAGATTATATAACGCCATATTCAAGTTCAAATCAACTTATTTTCCAGACTGGAACAGTTTCAATACAGAATTTATATCGATGAACTATACAAAATATCATCCCACAACTGGGGAAATTACTTCAAGATTAACTATCACTGATAGTGCCAGTCTACAGGCCAATTTGCCCGATGAACATTATTTGGATGGACTTTATCATCCCGATCAACATTATATCGATATTGCAACTAAAACTCCAATTGCCAAACCTGTCAAACCCACTGCAAATCATACATGGGACGCAAACAATAAAATTTGGATTGATGCCGATTTAATTAATCGAATACGAATACAAAGAAATCAACTGTTGATTGCAATCGATAAGATTAATCCTGTTTGGTATGCAAGTTTAACTGCAGAACAACAACAAGAATTAGCAACATATAGAATAGCATTATTAAATGTGCCGCAACAGGCAAATTTTCCTACAGCAATTGAGTGGCCCTTAAAGCCTTCTTGGTTATAATGCTTAAATACACTAAAGAGAGAATAATATGAGTGGTGGATTTTTTAAAGACCCGTTTAAATCAGTTGAAGGTACATTAAACAGTCTTGGTCATGACATCAGTAATGGCTGGAACAGTTTAAATCATGCAGTAGGTGGTAATCTTGGATTGATTACAGGTGCTGCCTTAATAGCTGCAGGTATCTATGATCCTGAATTATTGGGCATGGCCAATACAGGTGAATTGTCTGCATCAAGTATTACTGGTAGTGCAGTTACAGATAGTCAGTTGACTGCATTGGGCGCTACTGCTACACAATCATCTGCTGCCAATGTTGCTGCAGTTCAAGCAGCCGCTGCCAGTGGGGCAGTTCCAGTATCGACTGCTGTTGCTGCAGGTGCAACCACAACAGGTATTGCAAGTACTGCTGCCGCAACAGGCGCATTAAATGCCAGTTTGGTTGGTAATTTATTGTCAGCAGGTGCCAGCGTAGGCAGTTTGTTGGGCGTAGGTACTCCCGTCACTGCATTACTATCAGCAGGTGCCAGTTATGAAAGCATGGTTGCTGGTGGGTTGACAGCTGCCAATATGTTGGGTATGGGTGCCAGTGTTGCTGAATTATTGGGTGCACGAGCTCCAATTGTTGATTTGTTAAGTGGTGGTGCCAGTGTTGACAGTTTGGTAGCTGGTGGATTGACCACAACACAAATTATCAGTGCCAGCCTAGGAGCTGGTGCAGCTGCAGCCAATTTATTAGGCGCCCCAAAAAATGTACAACAATTGTTGGCTTTGGGTGCAAGTGCAAGTAGTTTGTACAATGCTGGTGTTAATATCAACACCATTATGAGTCAGACTTCCAGCAGTCAAGTTCCAGCAACTGTTAAGGATTTAAGTGCAAATAGTGGCGTAACTGCCGGAGAATTGGTACAAGCCGGAGCCTCGCCCGAACAAGTGGTACAAGCACTTGGTGTTAATCAAGTGGGTGCATTGTTAACCGAAGCCAATCCAACTGAAGTTGTTAATGATTTGTTAAATGCTGGTACCAGTGCACAAACATTGCTAGATCAAGGAGCTACTCCACAACAATTGTTAAATGCTGGACAAACTCCACAAGATCTAATATCGGCAGGAGTAAGCACACAAAACTTATTGAATGCTGGAGTTGCTCCACAAACGCTGATGCAATCAGGAGTCAGTGCTGGAGATTTATACCAAGCCGGAGTCGGCATTGGTGATTTGACTCAATTGGGCGCAACCACTCAAGAATTATATAAAGCAGGAGCAACACCTGCGGAATTGATTACACAAGCTGGGGCAACGCCACAAGAATTGGTACAAGCTGGGGCAACGCCACAAGAATTATTAAATGCGGGTACTACTCCACAACAGTTATTGAGCAGTGGTGTCAGTGCCAATGCGTTAGCGCAAGCGGGAGTAAGTGGTGAACAGTTGTTTAATGCAGGTGCAAGCCTTAGCGATATTAACTCGGCTGGTATCAGTACCAGTCAATTGTTGGGCAATGGTGTTAGTACCGATTCATTGTTGACCGCCGGTGCAAGTGTATCCGATCTAGTCAATGCCGGAGCAAAACCTGCAGATTTAATCAGTGCCGGAGTTGATCCACAACAATTATTAAATTCAGGAGTCAATGCCGAACAATTGTTGCAAGCAGGAACACCTCCCAGCCAATTGTTAAGCGATGGTGTTGACACCAAAACATTATTAAATGATGGTGTAAATGCTGCAACTTTATACCAATCAGGTGCAAGTACACAAAATTTAATTAATGCTGGCGCTGATCCGTCACAACTGTTAAATGCTGGTGCTTCTCCTGCAGATCTAGTCAATGCCGGAATAGATCCTACTACTATTGCCAAAGAAATGGCAACAACAAATTATACAGCAAATCAAATTGGTTCAGAATTAACAGCTAATGGTGCAACACCATTAGGCGCAAGCCCAGTTAATGGTGCTGCATATATGACACCAAATGGTACTTTTTTGGATGCTTATGGCAATCAATTGGCAACCACAAATGCACAAGGACAAATTGTTGATGCAAATGGCGCCGTGTTATCACAAACACCATTTACGCCTGTAACAGGTCCTCAAACAATAACACCAACACAACCAACAACTACTGCTGCACCAGTTGCTCCAACTCAAGCACCCACAAC
>Ga0007809_10001232_pt1 | contig 10742 bp, 11 predicted proteins | sample CryBogCBE02Aug07_FD_60383 | JGI IMG/M metagenome (GOLD analysis project Ga0007809, IMG submission 60383) | Freshwater microbial communities from Crystal Bog, Wisconsin, USA - CBE02Aug07 | ecosystem: Environmental > Aquatic > Freshwater > Lake | place: Crystal Bog, Wisconsin, USA | collected...
GATGGCGATTTATTTGTTGCTTTGCGAGAAGGTAAAGCATCGATTGCAACTGATCAGATCGATCGTTTTGTGCCAGAAGGCATTGCCCTGAAATCAGGCAAAGTCTTGCCTGCAGACGTCATTGTTACGGCTACTGGATTGCAATTAAGCCTGTTTGGTGAAGTTAAATTGACGCTTGATGGCAAATCGATTGATCCGCACCATTTATTTGTTTATAAAGGGATGATGTACAGTGGCATCCCGAATATGGCCAACACCATGGGCTATACCAATGCCAGTTGGACTTTAAAGGCAGATTTAACCTCACGTTATTTTTGTCGCTTGTTGAACCACCTTGACCATACTGGTCAAACTATTTTTACGCCAACCCCTGATGCCTCGCTCTTGCCACAGCCCTATTTGGACTTTACCTCAGGTTATATTCAGAGGGTTGCGCATTTACTCCCTCAACAAGGTGACAGAAAACCATGGCGCTTAAACCAAAATTATGCGTTGGATCTTTTGGCTTTACGATTTGGCAAATTACAGGATGGTGTGATGACTTTTAGCTAAGGCTCACATCCGAGAGCTTGATTTAATCGTTCGGTTTGAGCGGCGCTAAATCCGGAAAGTTAGCAGTTTGTTTTGTTGTAAATCCCTGAATGGCTTCTTTCACATGGGCGTTACTCCAAATTCCGCTTTGTAACCAGCCCATTTGTTGTAAAGCATCGGCGGTACTGTGGTCACGTGCATAGTGCAAGGCTTGCTTTGTTCCCCAAATAGCGATCGGAGGCTTACTGGCTATTTCTGCGGCGGCTTTGAAGGCTGCTTCTAATGCCAGCTCACGATCAGGCAAGACCTCATTTACAAAGCCATATTGCAACGCTTTTTGGGCGGGTAAGCGCCGGCCTGTGTAGGCAAATTCTTTGACGATTCCCATTGGCATTAGCTTCGGAAGGCGTTGCAAGGTCCCAAGATCAGCTACCATCCCAATATTGATTTCTTGGATACAAAAAAAGGCATCACTACTCGCGTAGCGTAAGCAAGCGGCACTGACCAGATCAACGGCTCCACCGATACAGGCCCCATGGATTGCAACGAGAACGGGTATCCGTAAATCTTCAATGCGGGTAAAGCTAGCTTGAAGATCGGCTAAATGATTGGTGATCCCAGCCCGGCCTTCTGGAGTTTGATCATCCATCGCCACGGAGGTGCCAAAGGCATCAAGTGACATTCCCGCACTAAAGTGTTTCCCCGTGCTGCTGATGACTAAAACACGCGCTTGATTACCTTGATTGAGATTCTTTAAAGCCTCATTCAATTCTTGAAAAAACACGGGATCCATCGTGTTGAGTTGATCCGGACGATTCAGAATTAAATGGGCTATATGATTTTGGATACTCAGATCAAAATATGGCATTAGTCAGCTCGATTAAAAAAGAGTCTATTTGAAGTGTTGAAGTGTGATGCATTGACTTTAGTTAGAGCGATGTGATTCGCTTAAGTTTTCGTTTCACTTATTTGAATACTGGGCTTGATATTGGTAAAGTTCGGCACATCACCCATGATCTCTGCACCATGCAGTGCCATCGCCTTGCCATAATCATCTAATGAGGCAACATCTACTGAAGCAATCGTCAAAAAAGTTGCTGGTTGACCAGGTGCACCGCCGGATAGTCCGGATTGCACGCTATAACCTTTGCAGTTTGCTCCTAGGCGCTCTTGAACCAAAGGCATATGTTTGGCAAGATAATAATCCATATCAAATTGGGCGTCTGGGGAATTTGGATAGAAGACATTGAGTTGGAACATGGTTCAGCCTTGATTAAAAAATAGGTTAATTAAAACGTGATAATCGCTTAGCCTACATTTAACTGTCAATAGGGGTTTGAGCTAAGTTGTTGAGCAGAAAAGGGCCTGTTCCCGAGCCGCAGGCGCTCATCAAATACATCAACAGATCAAGAATATTGTTTGGAAAAATGAGTTGTAATTCACCTCAGGCGCAATGAAATAGACCTATCACATTGAGTTAAAAAGCGTAACTTGGATACGATCTTTTTATAGGTTCAGTAATTTTGCTGTTTCTGTAAAATGACCGTCTTTTGCAAGTTCTGCGGCATTTTTACCTCGATCATCGGTAGTTTTGGGGTTTGCACCCACTTGTAGTAAATAACTTACGGTCTCATTTTGTCCATAAGCTGCCGCCCACATCAGTAAAGTCAGGTCATGAGCATAGGCTTGATTAACATTAATTCCAACAGCGAGTAATTTTTTCAAGCAATTGAGATGGCCATTTGCAGCAGCGTAAATTGCTGCGGTCTTATCAACTTGGTCAACGGCATGGATATCTGCACCCGCATCAATTAGCATTGTGAGAATCTCTTCATTGCCATTATATGCAGCAGCCATCAAGGGGGTTACTTTGGGAATATTGGCTAAATTGACATTCGCATGATTCAGGATCAGCATTTTGACCATTGGTACGTCACCTTTGCGCGTGGCATTGAGTAAAGTACTGTCACCATTACGATCTCGCGAATCAATTACAGCACCCTCTTTGAGGAGGTTCTGAGCTAATTCGAGATTGCCTGCGCGTGCAGCAATCACAAATTTACCATTGACATTGTAATTGTCGATTCCCGTTTGGGCGTGCGCTCCGCCCCAGGAACCGAATACGCTTACTGAGAGAATGAATGCTACAAGAAGATGTGAAAAGAGCGGTTTTCGCATAGGGATATTCCAATAGGGGTTACGTGTTGATGGAGTTAGGGTTAATGCTGAGCATATTTTCATGTTTGTTAGATATGAAAGGTAATATACTTCAAACTTGCTTTTATCGCTTTTGGTATTTTAATCAAAAATAATAAAAGTTTTATTTTAACGACAACACATTCGGAGAAAGAATGAAACTCTCAAAAATTCAAATTGGTTTAGCAATTGCCGCCTTGTATGCCGGCTCTGTCTTTGCTCAAGCTGAAATTCAAAATAGTAAAACAGTGACTCAGGGAGAAGTCCCTAAGTCAGTTAGCGTTAGTCAGACCATGCTGAATGGCTCTGGTGCACAATCCCAAAATTGGTTGCATACCAACGGTAACTACGCGCAAACGCGTTTTTATCCAGGTAAACAAATTAATACAGAAAATGTGAGTAAATTAGCTCCAGCTTTTGTTTTCCAAACGGAAGTTAAAGAGTCCATGGAAGTCGCACCGATCGTGGTAGATGGCGTGATGTTTATGACAACTTCTTATAATCATGTTTACGCATTAGATGCGACAACTGGCAAAGAATTTTGGCACTATAAACATAAAATGGGTCCGATCACCACTTTTTGCTGTGGTCCGAATAACCGCGGTGTAGCGGTTGATGGCGGTGTGCTCTTCATGGGCACCTTAGATGCACGCTTAGTTGCCTTAGATGCTAAAACTGGAAAAGTACTGTGGAATGTCGAAATTGCTGATCCGGAACTTGGTTATAGCGAGACAATGGCGCCAACAGTAGTGGACGGTAAAGTCTTAATCGGCACAAATGGTGGTGAATACGGTATTCGCGGTTTTGTAAAAGCTTTTGATGCGAAAACGGGTAAATTAGACTGGACTTTCTATACGATTCCAGAAAAAGGTCACGAAGGGGTTTGGGCTGTGAACGATGGCACTGGTCGTAATATGCATCGGGATATTGCTGCAGAAAAAGCAGAGCTTGCAAAAGGTGGCGGTGATTTTTATAAAACCTTGGGTGGCGGCGTATGGATGAACCCTGCTGTAGACTTAAAAACACGAACAATCTTCTTTGTTGTTGGAAATCCTTCTCCAGACTTATACGGTGCAAAACGTCCGGGCGATAATTTGTATACTGACTCTTTAGTTGCAGTTGATTTGGACAAGGGAACCTACAAATGGCATTATCAATATATTGCCCATGACGTATGGGATTTAGATGCCGTTAGCCCACCGATTTTGGTTGACGCAAAAGACAAATCCGGCAAGGTGGTTCCTGCAGTGATTCATGGTGGTAAAACAGGTCACGTTTATGTCAACAATCGTGAAACAGGCGAGTTGATTCGTTACTCTGACGCAATGATTCCGCAAGAAAACATGTGGACATTGCCAACCGCGACTGGCGCACGTATGTTGCCTGGTGCCAATGGTGGTGTGGAGTGGTCACCAATGGCGTACAACCCGAATCTGCATTTAGCTTATGCTTTAAATTTGCATCAACCGATGACCTATCACGTCGAAGCATCGAACTACCCAGGTGGTAAGCTCTGGTTAGGTGGGGCCTTTAAGGCGATCGAAAGCGAAAAGCAATGGGGTCGTGTAGCTGCTGTCAACATTGATTCAGGAAAAATGGCTTGGAAGTTTGACACCGATGAACCGCTCATCGGAGGGGCTTTAGCTACTGCAGGTAATTTGGTTTTCTACGGTGAGGGGAACGGATATTTCCGCGCCTTAGATGCCCGTAACGGTAAAAAATTATGGGAATACAACTGTGGAGCTGGTGCAAATGCAATGCCGGTTTCGTATGAAGTTAAAGGTAAACAATATGTTGCAATGGGCTGTGGCGGTAATACGCAGCTTGATTTCAAACGTGGTAACACGATGGTGGTTTATACCGTGAAGTAATCAATGCCAAGTTGTATAACTTTAGTGCTACCCTGAGCTATTGGGGTAGCATTATTTTTTTTGTTGATAGAATTTTTGGAGGTTGTGTGAGGTTTTTGCCACTGTTATTTATCGTAGTTGTTGGATTTCTAGATCAATCGGCGCATGCCCAAGATGCTGCTTTAGGTAAAGAAAAAGCCCAACAAGTTTGTGCAGCATGTCACGGCATGGATGGTAACTCTGTTTCAGGGGAATATCCAAGCCTTGCAGGACAAACGGCGCGCTATATTTATGTTGAGTTAAAGGACTATCAAGCAGGACGACGTAAGCACCCCATTATGAGCGCAATTGCTGCGCCTTTAAGCCGTGAAGATATGTTTAATCTGGGTGCTTATTTTGCGTCCTTGCCTCTGAAGCCTGTTGCTTATCCTGTTGAAGCGGAGCGCGTTGCAAGAGGTAAAGCAATTACCGATAACGCTTTATGCACCATGTGTCATTTGGGCGGTTTTTCTGGTCAAAATGAAATTCCGAGAGTCGCTGGCCAACGTTATGAATACATTCTGGGGCAATTAAAAGCGTTTAAAAATTATGAACGCACTAACGATGCTGGCAATATGGCGAGTGTTGCTAAGGCACTTTCCGATGAAGATATGGTCAATATTGCGCAGTACATCACCAGCATTAAGGATTAATCGCCGTCAAGAAAAAGATGAGACAAATTTCCCTTAATTGGGATAAGTGATTCTTTTTTTTGGCTTTAAATCGATTTTTTCTTCATTACAAGTGCAATACCACCAAGAATTAAGATGGTCGCAAAGAGTAAGTTCAAAGGCAGGCTTTCGTGAAGAATGAGGACACCTCCGGCAGTAGCTAGAACAGGTACGCTTAGTTGAATTGCTGCGGCATGGCTGGTTTTGAGGTGCGGTAAAACCGAATACCAGATCGCATAACCTACCCCAGAGGTTAACGCTCCCGATAAAATGGCATAGATAATGCCAATATGGTCATATGAAAAAGCCTCAAGATTGAGGAGACTTAAGCATAGGGTAATGGGTACTACGCGTATAAAATTCCCCGCACTGACGGATAGTGGATTTCCTGCATATTTTCCTCGTAAAGTGTACATTGCCCAACCAATACCAGCAGCCAACATCAGCAGCCCCCCTTTGATAGTTGGCATAGTAAGGCCTGGTAATAAAAGCACAATGAGACCGATCATCGCGATGCTCAGACCTGCGCTTTGAATTGGATGAAACCGCTCGCCATGCCAAATGCCATAACCAATCATGACGCTTTGAACGGAACCGAACAAAAGCAGTGCCCCTGTTGCTGTCGGGAGTATTTTGTATGCAAATGAAAAACCTCCAGCGTAAATAAAGAGTACCAAGGCCGAGCGCCAGCTGCCACTTTTGATGACCGGCAAGTGGTTACGACGCGCAATGAAGTATAGAGTAACGGCGCCGGCAAGCATTCGAATTGTGGTGAAGCTTGCTGGATCAATGGCTGTATGCAGAAGGGCTATGCGGCAGAGAACTGAATTACCTGCGAAGGCCAACATGGCAAGCAGGGTTGAGACCATCATACGAGGATTCAAAGGCTTACTTTCGTTTGAAGGCCATATCCATTATTAAAAAACCCCAGAAATGAGATTTGTATTCTGGGGTTTGCTAAAAACTGGATGATTTTGTGCGAATTCAACCTAAGGTGATACATACTTTACATGGTGCTTTACAAAAATATCATTGAGTTCACCGTTGCGTCTGATTTGATCTAAAGCAACCGCGACAGCCTCCCCCAATTTATCGTTATCTGCCTTGACAGCAATCCCTACGTTCCATCCTTGTGGTGAAAGAATTGGAGAGTCAATAGGTAATAATTTCACTGATGGATGGTCAAAAAGTGTCGACTCTAATTCGGCACGTCTTGCTGCAATCGCATCTACCTTGCCTGCTTTCATTAAATCCGCACATTCTTGCGCTGAATTTGTTAGCTTTACTTGACTGGTTAAGGAACCTTTATTGGCTGCAAAAAAGACGTTCGCACCTGCATCTCCTTTAGCGGCACAGAGATTTTTTCCTTGTAAATCGGAAAGGTTGACAATTGATGCCAAACGCTGAGTATCAATTGCAAGCAAAATGTTTTCTCGGTAATAGGGGCCAAAGATCGTGACTTGTTTATTGGCATTACTCACTGCAGGATCAACCGGCACGTGGAGCATCACATCTGCCGGACCATAGCCCAAATAATGTCCTTTCCAAACCATATTACGTAAATCGTCGTTTAGATTTTCCCCAGCATCGAATGGTAATAAGGAAAGCTTTAAACCTAACTGTTTTGCAATCGCTTGGGCAAGATCTACATCAATGCCAATCGAGCTCGTTCGGCCATCTGAAAAAGGGGCAAAGTCGTTATAAACCGCAACTTTGAGAATGCCTTTTTCTTTAATGGATTCCAGATCCGCACAAGCGTGAAAACTCAGACCTAAGCCAATAAGGCTCATGGTCAATTTTTGCAGCAGTTTATTCAATACAGGTTTTGTCATTATTGATCTACTCGACGAGATTCTAGGTATGTTTTAATGGACCATATGGCTTCTTGCTGCAAAACTCCCTCAAACGGTGGCATATAAACAGCGCCATTTCTGACACGGCCATTGCGCACGGTCATGATGTAATAACCATCTATATCTTTATAGCAAGCTGCTTTTTTCTTGGCATCAGCTAGTCCATCACAATCTGTATGTAATTTTCTGAGGTCAGGTGCTACACCACCCGAAATTGCTTCAAGACCATGACATCTTGCACAATTTTGGTTATAACCAGATGAACCAATTTTGATCGCTTCAGCGGTATTTTGCGTACGGTAGGGATTCTCTGGTAACCAATCAGCCCCTGTTGGAGGTAGAGTGCTGGTATCGACCGCTTGAGGAGTGACGTTGCCATGGGCAAAAAGAGATGATGTTCCAAAAATAAGACTGCAAGTAAATAAGAATAACGTTACGAACTTCATCAAAGCTCCTGATTGAATGAGAGTGAAACAACATGATTTTTTAAATACAGAAATGATTGTAAGCATAAAGCGCAGAGAATTTGCTAGGGATAGTACCTATTTATTAATAAAGAATGGAGTATTTATTTTGAATGGCATTTATAAAAATTAGTTGACTATTATCGATAAGGGAAAGCACTTATGAAATATTCCTTTTGTTTTAATTTTATTTAGAACAAAATAAGTGAGCTTCAAAATTGAAATAACGATGTGTTTTTCAAAAATTAAATCAAAGTGAATGGAGACTTTATGCGTAAATTACTATTTTCATTAATGGTTACCGCGGTAGCAAGTTCAGGAGTAGCTCAAGCAGCTGTTACTGAAAGCATGTTGAATAATGCTGGCAAGGATTCAAGCAGTGTTTTGAACTGGGGAATGACTCGTGATGGTCAACGTTTTTCTGAATTAACTCAGGTCAACGACCAAAACGTTTCTAAATTAGTACCCGCTTGGACCATGTCTTTTGGTGGAGAAAAACAACGTGGTCAAGAATCTCAGCCGCTGATCTATAACGGTAAGATGTTTGTTACTGCTTCATATTCTCGTATTTTTGCAGTAGATGCAAAAACAGGTCAGAAATTATGGAAGTATGAACACCGTTTGCCTGAAGGTATCATGCCTTGCTGTGATGTGATCAATCGTGGCGCAGCCCTATTTGATAACTTGGTTATTTTTGGAACTTTGGATGCGCAAATCGTTGCTCTTGATCAAAATACCGGAAAAGTCGTTTGGAAAGAAACGGTTGATGATTACAAAGCAGGATATTCCATGTCTGCTGCTCCGTTGATTGTTAATGGTTTAGTGATTACTGGTGTTTCAGGTGGTGAGTTCGGTATCATTGGACGTGTCGAAGCGCGTGATGCCAAGACTGGCAAAATGGTTTGGTCTCGTCCAACGGTTGAAGGCCATATGGGTTACAAATATGATGCCGATGGTAAACAAGTGAACAACGGTATTTCTGGTGTAACTAATGCATCTTGGCCAGGTGAGATGTGGAAATCTGGTGGCGCAGCTACTTGGTTAGGTGGCACGTATGATGCGAAAACTGGTTTAGTGTATTTCGGTACAGGTAATCCTGGACCATGGAACAGCTACATGCGTCAAGGTGACAATCTGTATTCGTGCTCTACTGTTGCGATTGATCCGAAAACAGGCAAAATTGTATGGAGTTATCAGACAACGCCTCACGATGGATGGGATTTCGATGGTGTAAATGAGTTTATTACCTTCGACATGAACGGCAAGCGTATGGGTGCGAAGGCTGACCGAAACGGTTTCTTCTACGTGATTGATGCACAAAATGGTAAATTGCAAAATGCAACACCATTTGTCAAAAAAATCACATGGGCAACTGGCATTGACTTAAAAACAGGTCGTCCGAACTACGTTCCAGACAATCGTCCTGGCGATCCAACAGAAGGTGCTGATGCGAAGAAAGGGAAGAGTGTATTTGCTGCTCCTTCCTTCTTGGGTGGAAAAAATCAGATGCCAATGGCCTATAGTCCTAAGACAAACCTCTTTTATGTACCTGCGAATGAATGGGGTATGGAAATTTGGAATGAGCCAGTAAGCTACAAAAAAGGTGCTGCATATTTGGGCGCTGGTTTTACGATTAAAACCTTAAACGATGGTCCTATTGGTGCATTACGTGCAATGGATCCTGTGACTGGAAAAATTGCTTGGGAAATCCCGAACAATGCACCGTTATGGGGTGGTGTAATGACGACTGCTGGTAACCTTGTATTTTGGGGAACACCAGAGGGTTACTTAAAAGCAGCTGATGCCAAGACTGGAAAAGAATTATGGAAATTCCAAACAGGTTCTGGCGTTGTAGCACCTCCGATTACATGGCAAGAAGATGGCGTGCAATATGTCGCTGTTGTTTCTGGTTGGGGTGGTGCAGTACCTTTATGGGGCGGTGATGTTGCGCAGAAAGTGAACTTCCTTGAGCAGGGTGGTTCAGTTTGGGTATTCAAGTTAGCTCAGTAAGCTGTTTTAAAAATACTAGCCACCCCTCGGGGTGGCTTTTTTATTTCGAGGAGTAGATCATGAGATGGATCAATGTTATAGGTATTGGTATGTTTGCTTTAGCTTTTCAGGTTAATGCTGGGACCATTCAATTAGCGAATCAATATGGCTGTACTGGATGTCATGCAGTCAATCAAAAAGTGTTGGGACCTGCATTTCAAGAGGTTGCAGAAAAATATCAAGGCGACTCTACTGCGCTTAACCGATTGGTTACTAAAGTGACTGCTGGTGGTAAGGGGGTATGGGGGCCAATTGCAATGCCAGCTCAATCATCCGTCCCCCAGGAAGAGATGAAGAAAATCGTCGAATGGATCTTGGGTGGCGCTAAGGCTGATTAAAAAAGAGCATCGTGAGGTGAAAAAAAACAGCACGTTGTGCTGTTTTTTTAATTGCAGTCAAGGGTGGCGAACTAGCTTAGTTGATATCAGTTAGCACGTAGCTAATTTTTCCGCCGGACATCATCATGCCATTGAGCTGTTCCTCGCGTTCGAATTTAACCAGACCCACCTTTGGACAATACCACTCTTGCGAAATCACGGGAGTTTCCTCTAGTCCACCAAGAGGGCCAGTAAAGACCTTCAGACTTGCTTCTCCACGCACCAATACACAGCCTGTATATTTACCCGCCGGAACATCAACTGTTTCATTCAGTTTGGTAATGGTGTAGGTCATGATGGTTTTGTGCGTTTTTTTCAGATCCTTTGGGAACTCGTTCGGTCTTCTTAAAACGTACGGTACGGTGGTGGACTGCCAGCTTGTACCAATTTGGATGGGTGTTTTTAGGATGTAGCGTGGCGTCTCATCCATTTTTGCTTGATCTTCAATATCGGTTCGGCTGGCAATGCGGTAAATACCTGTCTGATCGCGTTTGATGTAGTACTCTACGCCATCGGCGCTGCGCCGCACGCGTACTTTTTGGTCCTTGAGATTAACCTCTCGATCGACCGACATGACGATGGTCTGATCGAAGGATGGATCTTTCAAATCACTTTCTAAGGTGTAAGTCCATTCGGTGCCGACCCGCATTGGGAATAGGCCGTTACTCGGATCATCCGCATCGTCAAGCCACGAACAACCACATAGGTTGAT
>Ga0007809_10001235_pt1 | contig 10709 bp, 13 predicted proteins | sample CryBogCBE02Aug07_FD_60383 | JGI IMG/M metagenome (GOLD analysis project Ga0007809, IMG submission 60383) | Freshwater microbial communities from Crystal Bog, Wisconsin, USA - CBE02Aug07 | ecosystem: Environmental > Aquatic > Freshwater > Lake | place: Crystal Bog, Wisconsin, USA | collected...
ACATCTGCAACATCTCTACGTGAATCACCAATGGTGGCCTCTTTAAGCACCAGCCGTTGATACGCAGAAACACGTCGGCGGCCGCAAAAGCGATACGCTTGTTGCCATCCACAAAGGGATGATTAATAGCAAGGCTTTCTAGCAGTGCTGCAGCCTCAGCGATGATATCGTCGTAATAACCCGTTTGTGGTCGAAACAGGGCTGCTTCGAGGGCGCCTGGGTCACGAACACCACCCGCGCCGCCATACCTTTGCATTAATACCGCGTGCATGCCGAGCACATCGGCCACAGTGAGATAATCGCGAACCACAGCTTATTTCGCGAGTTCGCGGTACAAATGATCAAACTCATCAAGACTAGACGCAAACGACGCCATTACGTGGCGGCGGGGTCGAGTCTTTTGCTGGCGGTCGATGTAATCACGAAGAGCCTCATCCAGCACAGCCTGAAATTGCCGGCCTTGCCCTTCAGCAATTTGACGTAATGCGGCCAACACGTCAGGCGATGCCTGAGAAGAAAACTTTTCGCGTGCAACTGTAGCCATTAATGTCACCTTCTTGATTCATCTTGATCCATCATGATATATCATGATACAACAAGTTTTTGCAAGGAGAAAGGCTTACTTTTTAGCTTGCTACCGGGGAGCAAATTTCGACGAGCGTCCCATCAGGACAGCGGACATAGGAAACGGTCTGACCCCAAGGTTTCAAGAGAGGCTCCTTAAGGGACACTGCTCCCTCAGCTATTGCTTTTGCATGCGCTGCCGCGACATCTTCTGTGACAAGTGCAATCTCCATGCCCAGCGGTTCTCCTGAATGACTCGCCTTGACATAACCACCGGGCAAATTGGTTGCGCCCAGGTCATGGGTTGCGAATGCCAGTGCAGTCGCGCCGGTGTCCATTTCACCGTAGCCTGATTCGTGAAGGAACCGTCGCTTTAATCCAAATGCTTTTTCAAAGAACTCCACCGACGCAAGCACGTCAGGGACATAAACGACGGTGTAACCAAATTTCATGATTTGCTCCTCATGTTCAATACTAAATCCGCCTTTCCCTTAGCCGTAAATTTCCACCATGGAAGCGATTCCCCTGAATCAATAAAGTGCTTCACGGACAGCAGTGTGTAGTAAACACAGGGGTCATGCCTTTGCCCCATTACCGCCTTCAAATCATTGAAGATCTTTAGCACGTCGTTACCTTTGAAATCATCAGGCGAGCTTATCCCAAGGGCTAGCAGGTCGCCAGCGATAGCTTTTCGATATTCGGCAACGCGGTCAACTTCGTGAGTATCTGTGCCTCCGCCAATTTATGTATGCTCATTTTCGTCGAACTTGCCCGCGAGCTATTGAAGTCGAAAATCATGCACAAGTTATCGATGCATTGAAATTGCTCAAAAATTCTCTTGATACAGGCGAACTGGATCAAGCGATCATTACTGCTAGCAGCCGAGCTCGAAATGCGTTTATGAAATGAATTATGGGGTGTTGAGTTACAACTTACTGATTTCATTCAAAATACCTCAACGAAACCGAAATGAGCACGCCAAAGTCCAGAGGCGCACCTATAAGGCAGAGATTCGCCTTCCATCAGTTTAAAGCCATCATTAATCCCCTGAGAATCAGATGTTTGACTTCTACCTAACTATCGTTAGCCACACATTTTTGAAATAAATTTATTCCAATACAGGTCGATTTATCAATTAACAAACTCGTAGTGCTCAACATGAGGTGGTTCAGCAAAAAAACTGCCCACATTGGTGCGCCACTGTGTAAAAAGATGCGATCCTCGAAAATCTACCGTGTGATTTTCCACTGTGTCCCAGCTTAATTGAAGACTATAGCGACATGATGATTCAATACATCGATAAAAAACATGCCCGCGAAATCCTTTTGCCTTGGGGAAAATAGTCTTTAAAGTCAACAAAACTGCTTGTTCAAAATCATGTTGGCAATCCTTTTTAATAAGGATATCTGCAATCTCTACAATCATTTAATACTCCCTCGTGAATCGATAGAGATCAGTGGATATGCGTTCCGCCATTGACGTCTATTGTTGCTCCAGTTACGAATCCTGACAGCTCTGATGCCAGGAATAAACATGCACCTGCCATTTCGCGTGTGGTACCCGTGCGTTTCAAAGGTATCGCCTCAATGATTCCCTTAAGGCGGTCTTCGGAAAGTCCATCGAGCATCGGCGTGTCAATCATCGCTGGACAAATAGCATTTGCGCGAATACCTAGGTAACCGAATTCGCGAGCGATACTTTTCGTCAGGCTTAGCATCCCTCCTTTAGAGGCAGCATAATGAGAGCCCCCAACTAGTCCTCCCCCACGCTGGGCAGCGAGCGATGCAATGTTGACGATCGAGCCTGATTTTTTTTCTGCAAATACCTTCAATACACTTTGGCACAGATAAAAGGCACCCTTTAGATTGATGTCAAACATCAAATCGAGCTCTCGCGCACTTATCTCCAAGATAGGCTGCGATCTAACGATGCCTGCTGAATTCACTAAGCAGTCAATCGTACCTTGAACAGACAAAACCTCTTGAACCATACGCTCACAATCTTCCAGCTTGCTGACATCACAACGCACGCCTTGAACGCTAATAGAATCACCCACTTGCGACTGGATAGAAGACTGAATATTTCTCAGCAAGGTATCGTCCATCATCACATCGACAACAACAATTTTTCCACCATGCTCAGCAAATAACTCCGCGGTGGCGTAACCTATACTCCGAAGTGATCCTGCACCAGCGATCACACATACCTTGTCCTTCAACAACATAAAAACCTCATGTAATTAGAATTTGGATTTTAAAAATTCGATTGGCATTTCATTCAGAATCCAATTGATGACCGATGTATGAAAGGGCGCCCAACCTAGTTCCTGCCTAGCTCGCACAGAACGAACTCTGCTGTTACTACCAAAAGAGTAGAATGATCGTGCGATGCCCCAGCGATCTGCAGCGATTGCAGGATCGAGAGATTCCACCCCTTTTAGACCTAATCGTCTAGCTAAGGCTTGAGCAATGTCCCAATAGGACGCTTCCCCATTTTCGGCAAAATAAAAAGCCCCTGCAGGAGCCCTGAGTAATGCTGACAAATACAAATCAGCGACATCATTAATGTGCACATTCGACCAAACATTCAATCCAGCACCAACTATTTCAACTGCACCAGTCTCTATTGCATTTCTTGCCAGAAAAGGAATCTGTACGCTATGCTGATTCAATCCGTGGCCGACACCATAGATGAGGCTCGGGCAAATAACACTTGACCGAATGTTATTTTTTGCCCCACTTAAAACCATTAAATCGATATCTCGTCGTGGCTGTTTTAATGTTTGAATGATGAAAGGTGTATATTCGTCATAAATTGAATTCGAACATACACAACCACGCGCGTCATCACCAACAATACTCGAACCACTGGTATGTATAAATGGTTTTCCACTACCGACTAAACCTTGAATCAGCGCTTGTACTGATGCAGCATGATCAGAGTTTGCTGCGCTGATCACACCGTCAGCTCGACTCGCCTCTTTGGCCAATAGCGCATGATCGTCTAAATCACCACATACTGGTTCTATTCCTATTTCTGAGAGTCGATCTGTGCTGGCCTGACTTCGTACAAGTCCTCTGACATGTATACCTGAATTAATTAATTTATGGGCAATAGTCCCACCAATAAAACCTGTTGCACCAGTAAGAAAGACTGAATTGATCATGGCATTCACTGACCAAACCCAGTTGAGAGCGCTGGAAATGCTGCTACGATGAAGGTCCCGACAATCAAGGCAACGATGTAACCAATAATAGGTTTCATTCCTTTGCTCGGGCTAACCCGACTGATTGCACAGGCGGCGTAGTATCCGACACCAAAAGGCGGTGCAAACAAACCAATTCCCATCGCAAGGACTACAACCATCGAGTAGTGAATGTCATTAATTCCAAATTGTTTGGCGATAGGAAATAGCAGTGGGCCAAACACTACGATGGCAGGTATACCTTCGAGAACGCTACCCAGTATAATGAAGGCAAATATGGATACGATTAGAAACCCAGTCGCACCACCTGGCAACTGTGTCATCACTTGAGCGAGCTGTCGTGAAAAGCCCGATTGCGTGAGTGCCCAGGCCATTGCCGTCGCTGTACCAATAATAAGTAGGATTGCTCCCGACAGCGCTGCGGTATCGACAAGTGCTGGCCAGAGCTTTCTGTAAGCTAACTGACGGTAAACAATTGCTCCTGCAAGAAGTGCGTAAGCGATACCAATCGTTGATACTTCCGTTGCCGTCGCCACACCTTCGATAACCGCTGCGCGAATAATAAATGGAAGTGCCAAGGCTGGACTCGCAATCAGGAATGCCAGACCGATTTCATTCCAGCTTGCACGTGTTGCGCCTGCCATGGCTAAATTTCTATTACGCCACCAGATTACGAAGCAAAGTAGTATTGCAAGTACCAAAGCCGGCACTAATCCGCCAGCAAATAGTGCAGCGATAGATATTCCTGTGACCGAACCAATTGTGATCAACACGATGCTCGGAGGAATGGTCTCTGTTTGTGCACCCGTTGCTGCGAGCAAAGCGATCATTTCACCTTCATCGACACCTCTCTTGCGCATTTCAGGAAATAACACTGGTGCTATCGCAGCCATGTCTGCTGCTTTTGAACCAGAAATTCCGGAAACAAGATACATTCCCCCTACTAATACGTAAGAGAGGCCTCCTCGAACATGTCCCAAAATTGAAGCTAAGAAACGCACCATCGCTTTCGCCATACCACTTAGCTCTAGCACTATTCCGAGGAATACAAATAGTGGAACGGATAAGAGTACTAAGTGCGACATGCCCTCATCCATACGGCCAACGATCACGCTGGTCGGTTTTGTCGTAGTCAATGATATGTAGCCGAACGTCGCCAATCCAAAGGCAAAGGCAATGGGCACGCCCGACAATACCAATATCGCAACAACAATAACGAGAAATATTAGAAGATTAAAATTACCCAAGCCTTGAAACAGAGGACTTAGTAAATAGAGTGCGACGACCGTTACCACTGCAATAAAAAGTGCCCACGCCAAGTGTTTCCAGTTTGTAACCTCGGCAAATTTCAATACGGCCGCTATGCCCATTAAGGTAATACCACAAGGCAATGCAGCAGCTCGCCAAGCGTTTGAAATTTCCAGCGATGGAGATGTAACAATAATTTCGTCTAACGCAAATTCATAGGCTGGGTAGCCCACTAATAGTAAAAACGTTGCCGCTGCAACAATACTGATTAAGTCCAAAAAGGCTCTTCTCTCGGGCGTTGCGAGGTCAACGAGTGCAGTCATCCGCATATGACTTGATCGACGAAATGCAATTACTGCTCCAAGCATTGCAAGCCATAAAAACATGAGTGATGCGAGTTCGTCGGACCATGTTATCGGACGATGAATGACGTAGCGACTCACTACACCACTGAATAGCACCAATATTTCCAAAAGCACTAAGACTGCTGCTGGTATTTCTGTTACTGCTGCCAGCACTCGATCTACTTTACCGACTGCAAAATGCCACCTATTTTGGCCCTCAATCTTTTTTATTTCCGTGACCCTTCGTGATGTTTTTAACGTTTCCAATCGGGCGTCTCCGTATTTTGAATTTTTAACTAGATTGATGCTCTTAAATGCACCGTTTTGAAGAGATATTTATTTTTATGAGGTTATAACTTTTAGAATTTAGCGTTACAGATTGGAGCTGATCGACTTTACAACCCCAATCTTTTTTATTAACCCAATTTTCCTGTGTATTTTTCAAGTATGGACCAAGTCTCTGGACCAAATTTCTTTTGCCATTCGACGTAATAGCCAGATTTTTGCAACGTGTCGCGGAATGGATCTTTCACAACTGGATTGAATTCCATACCCTGCCCTTTTAACTTCGCCTCCAAGGTCGTATTTAATACCGTGTGTGCTGCGCGCTGCTTCATTGCATGGTCGTCGATAATTTTCGTAGCAAGCAGTCTGAGATCTTCTGGTACCGCATTCCAGCTCTTTTTATTTCCGACAAGTGAAAAGTATTCCCACATATGCGATGTGTCAGAGCAATATTTTTGAACTTCATAGAGCTTGATTGCTTCAATAGTTGGCAATGCGTTTTCTTGACCATCTACAACTTTGGTTTGAAGCGCTGTATAGAGCTCACCAATTGGTACGGTTGCAGGAGATGCATTTAAACCTTTGAACATCGATGTCCACAACGGAGTTGCTGGCACACGGATTTTCATGCCCGTTAAATCTTGAGGTGTCTTAATGGGCTTGTTGGAGTTGGTGATCTGACGGAATCCGTGATCAAAGACTTTTCCGACCTGTATGAGATTGACTGGATTAAATGCCGCTTTGATGTGCGCACCTAGATCACCATCCATAGCCTTCCAGACAGTGTCGTAATCTTTAAATGCAAATGCAATAGAGTTAATAGCAGCAGTTGGGGCCAAGTTTCCATATATGGAGCCAGCTGTACAAATGAAATCTATTGCGCCAGAACGGACCTGGGAGAGTGTATCTGTGTCACTGCCCAATTGGCCATTTGGATATACCTCTAAATTCAAACGACCGTTTGATTCTTTGAAAATTTCAGTGCATGCTGCTTTCAATGCCATGGGCGTTGGATGACTTTCAGGCAAGGTAATCGCAATTTTTAAATCATATTTTTTTGCTCCCTGTGCCATTACGACACCCGGGACCAACGTACTCGCTGCAACGCCAGCGATGAGCTTGAGTGCATCTCTGCGGCCTTTGTTTCCCGCACCCGCAGCAATTATCATTGTTGTAGAAATGGATTTCATGTTTGTTGTCTCCTCTGGATAAGTCGTATTAAATTATTTAGAACACGTTAGGTTGATGCACTTCGATACAGTGGCCGTCAGGGTCGTACAGAAAAACCTGATACCAACCTGGGATAGCCCAGCAGCCATAGTCAGCGTAACGAATGCCTAGTTGGTCACATCTACGCATAAACCCTTTGATGTCATCCGTGCGGAAACAAAAGTGTCCGTGCCCCATTGGGTTCACGAACTTTTTCATTTTGAAGCCTGTTTCCAAATCTCGCTCTGCCCAATGGAATTCAATATCTCCATCGGTCAAAAAATCCACTTTACCGGTATAGGCACGATCATCTCGGTCCGCACTAATGACAGTATGTGCGGCGTCATTGATCGTTCCGAGTTCAAACAAGGTTTTGTAGAACTTGGTCAACCGTGGCAGGTTATCGCTGCAAATATTCATGTGATGAAACTTGAATTCCATGGCGCATTCTTTCCTTAAAGTTGAGAACTGTTTGGTTTCAAAATCGAAAGACAAATCTGTTCTCAAGGTTTGTCTTTCGATTTTCTTCACGCTTAAACGAACGATATATTATTTCATAAGAAAAGTATATATTTTGTATATGAACATTAAATGGGGTTTTTTCTGAAAAAACTTCCTTTTTACACATGAAATCTACTTTTTATAATTATTTGTGAATGATATTATTCAAATATGAATATTACAGAAGAAGAAATTTACATTCCGTCTCATTCGAAACTTGAGTCGATTCGAACGGAAATATGCTCACTCGCCTCCGTCAGGCGCGTCGCGTCGATGCTTGATCTCTCACCAAATGGACTAGAAGAAAATGAACCTTTACCACGAGGCTGGCAGTTCATTTTGATGGCGGCCGATACAAAAAGATCGCAATTAAGAGCGGATGGTTTTCCAGGACTGGGGGTAACCATGCCTGATCTCGGCTTGCCAAGACTCATGCTAGGAGCAAGAACGGTGTCTTATATGAAAGACATACCTATTGGTTCGCATGTCCTGAGAAAAAGTTCGATCCAAAGCCTCACGCATAAAACAACTAGAACGGGACCGATGGCGATTGCCAAGATCCAACATGAGCTGCAGGTGAGGGAAGCAGAATCTCTCGCACTGGTTGAAACGCAAACGTATTTATTATTTCCTGCAAGTCGCGGTGGGGTTTCAACCGCGAGTGGCACTTTCACTGCAAACATCTCGGGATACCGTGTCAAAACCATCGTACCGGATGAAACATTACTATTTCAATATTCAGCACTAGGCTTCAATTCCCACAAGATACACATTGACCGGTCACATGCTCGCAATGTTGAGGGATTTCCTGACATCGTTGTCAATGGTGGGCTTGTCAGCCTGTTGCTCACTGATTTTTTACGATTAGAAATTGGCGTTAACCCCTCTTCTCTCAACGTCCGGCATCTAGCCCCCCTATTTTGCGGACGCCCCATAACGATGGTTGCCAATAAAGTTAACGATAAATGGCAATTACAGGCTTATGACAATCGTTCCATACTTGCAGTTGATATTGAGGTAGACACCGATGAGTTTTAGTCCACTAAAGGGTATTAGAGTACTGGATCTAACCAGTGTCGTGGTGGGGCCCGTATGTACTTGGCGCCTGGGTCAGTACGGTGCAGAAATCATAAAAATTGAAAGCCCAGATGGAGACCTCATGCGCGGCTTGGGAGGACTTTCACCGACAGGGCAACACTCAGGAACTTATTTGCATTTGAATAGAGGCAAGCGAAACATTTGCCTAGATCTTAAAAAAAGTGAAGCTAAAGATATTTTAGATAGATTGATTGCATCAGCGGACGTCATCGTCGCGAATATGCGTCCACAAGCATTGAAAAAGCTCGGTTTAGATTCAGAAACCATCCGCGGTAAGTTCCCAGATAAAGTCTACTGTCTGATTGGATTTGCCCCCGTATTACAGGACCACGGGTATCAGTTAGTTAATTGACTGCCTTTCACGGAATATCCTCGGTGAAAGATATTTCAATGCACTGTGAGGATGTTTTTGATTGTAATGCTCGAACCAAACTTTCAACCTATCCATAACGGTAGCCGAGTCAGGCCTATCGGCTAATCGAACGTAATCTCGTTTGAAGGTTTTAACAAAGCTCTCGGCCATGCCATTACTTTGAGGGCTTTGCACTGGTGTCGTAATTGGCTTCAAACCCAGGGCGCGAGCAAAGGATCGTGTATTACTCGCGATGTAGCACGACCCATTATCAGAAAGCCACTCTACTTCGTGGGGCGCGGTCTGACTAGCTCCAAACCGATATTCAACAGCCTGCATCATCAAATCTCCAACAAGATTAGCGTCTATTCCCTTGGTCGTGGCCACCCAGCTCATGACCTCTCGGTCACAGCAATCCAGGGCAAATGCGACCCGAACCTTTTCACCGTTATCACAACCAATTTCGAAGCCGTCAGAGCACCAACGGATATTACTTTGATCGACAGCGACCGTACCTTCATGCTTTCTAGTATCCACAGGCCTACAGCCATGGCGGTAAAGCAGCAAGTTGTGGTCTCTCATTACGCGATAAACCCTTTTGGGGCTAACGCGATGAACCCGGTCGTCAACGCCCTGATGGCGCAAGACGCCCCAAACGCGTCGATAACCGTAGGTGCCGAGATCTTTAATAACTGCGCCGATATCAGCAAGCAACACCGCGTCATCAGACTTGGGCGGCGCCCGTCTTCGGTCCGACCACGTGGACTGTCGTTTTGCAAGAGCCGTGACATGACTGCGCGACACACCAAGAACAGAGCAGACAACTCTTACTGCTCGTCCCCTGGAAGCAAGGGCGATCGCGCAATCCACTTTCGGGCTTTGCCGTACTCGACAGCTTCTTTGAGAATTTCGTTCTCAAGAGTCTTTCGACCCAAAGCACCTTCTAATTGCTTGATGCGCTTGAGTGCTTCAACCATCTCTGAGGCCGGGACAACAGGCTCATTGGCACCGACTGCAACCAGAGATCCCTCTGAATATGCTTTCTTCCACTGGAACAGTTGGGTCGCTGCAAGGCCGGCCTGGCGTGCGACCATCGAAACCGTCATTCCTGGCTCAAAAGTCTGCCTCACTAACTCAAGCTTCTGTTCCGGTGTCCACCGCCTTCGGCGCTGTACCCCAGTTATGACTTCTATTCGATTAGTATTATTTCCTGAGTTCATATCAGTAATCATAGGTTTATTCCTATTACATATTTTAAGGAATACCCGCGGTACTGTGAATCAGGGGGCTACTTCAATCATGGTATTGATCGCGCCTTTGTTATTCTCGTTTGTCATACACAACGTGCGTCGAAATGGCTAAATACTTGAGGAAGATGAGTGAATCGAACTGCAGGCAGCTAGGGCTAAATAATATTCGCGATCTTTGACAATAGACCAATGATGGCGAAGAGGGTCGTGATTTGTATGCTCATACAGAGAATAAATTTGCGGTCAAAATCTTTGCGTAATTCAAGAATTGCCGTATTGATTTCAGAAAATTTACGATCAAAGTCGGCTCTCAATCCCGCAACTAAGCGATCCATCCGATCCATGGTTTCTGCGGTTTGCGTTGCCAAATCTTCGCGCGTGGCAAGGGTAGGGATGATAGCTTCAAGCTTGGCCAGTCTAGTTTCCATTTAGTATTACCTTGAGTGCGTGAATCGTGCGTAATTTTAGTTTGAGCGAGTTCTAAAACTGCTGGCGCACTGCACTATTTTTTGTATCAAAATGTTTCAAAACCACACTCCATATCACACACTAACAACGCCTGTGTCATCACGTTAGGGATACTTGACACGCCTTGTAAAGCCCTAATCAATCCACCAACAATACAGGCGTTGGTATCAGTATCACCGCCGCCA
>Ga0007809_10001237_pt1 | contig 10701 bp, 9 predicted proteins | sample CryBogCBE02Aug07_FD_60383 | JGI IMG/M metagenome (GOLD analysis project Ga0007809, IMG submission 60383) | Freshwater microbial communities from Crystal Bog, Wisconsin, USA - CBE02Aug07 | ecosystem: Environmental > Aquatic > Freshwater > Lake | place: Crystal Bog, Wisconsin, USA | collected...
CAAGTTCATTGTGTTCTGCAGCTTTATTGAGGAGATGGAGATCTTATCCGAGTTCTTAGAAACCACCTGTGAGATCTATCACGGCGGTCTGAATTCAAAAGAACGCCGTGAAGTTCTTAGAAGAGCCAAGAGGGAGGACTGTCAGGTGCTCCTCATTCAGCTGCAGTCGGGTGGTGTCGGCCTCAATCTCCAGGAATTTACTCGTGTTGTCTTTATGAGCCCCTGGTGGACCTCGGCCCTAATGGATCAGGCCGTTGCTCGTGCGGTCCGAATGGGGCAAAAAGAGACGGTCAAGGTTATACATTTCCTCCTTAAGGAAGAAGAGGGAACAAATATTGATACAATGGCGAATGCAGCGGCCGAGTTGAAGCGCGGAATGCTTAAAAAGTTCTTCAATAATCGCTGCTTGCTCCCTGAAGTAGACGAATAGGTGGTCTATTTTTTGTTGTTATTTTTCCTCGTTTTCCTTTGTTTTCTGTGATTTACTGTTCGTCTTTTCCCCCCTTTCTTCTTTTTTAATTGCGCTGGTGTTAGAATAGTTGAAGACTCAATAAATTTTGGCAAAGTATCTTCAAATAATGGCACAGATTCTGCCTTAATTTGCTTAGGTATTTGAACATATAAAAATACTAAACCAATATTATCCATAGTTTTAATTGTTTTTGTGAGGTTGACATTCAAATATTCGTTTAAAAATTTCTTTGCTTCTGGTAATCTGAAATTTCCTGGTTTATAACTTCCACCAAATGTTGCTATTACTGCTTCCATTATTTTATATTCTATAGCACCTGTCGGATCTATTTCCATTTGCGTAGGAAAATTAAAATTTTTTGTATCTATGGATATAAATAATGGAAATAATATAATTTGTTTGCCTTTTAATTCTTCCTTATATTCTTTAATAAATAATTTTAAACTATCAGGTAATTTCTTACTGGGTGATGCATCATCACGCACTACAATCATAAAGGGTATTTTTGTGGAATTCATATTTCCAACCATTTTACTCACTTTTCGTGCACTTTCATTCACATATTCTTTTAATTCAGAGCGATTCGTTGATGATAAAGATGAGGACGGTGAATTATTCTCATTCTCATTCTCAACATTAATGGTAATAAGTTCATCAGAGCTACTCATTTACTAATAGGATAGATTTTTTGATTCTATTCCACGACCATATCTATTCCGTGTTCTTTACACAGGTCCGCCACTTTCGTCATCACCTCTAAGCCAATCTCACCTGTGCCTATAAAGGCGTGGCGATCCACGCAGGAATTACAGGCTCCGTGGCTGTCATTGAAATGCACCAGTCGGACAAGGGGCAAATAGTCTGTTAAGGCCCCTTTCAAATACTCATAGGGACAGTAGCCCGTGGCATAGATATGACAAGTGTCAATGCAGACTCTAATCCTCTCATCCGCAAAACTCTCCACAAAGTCCAGGAATTCATCATATTCTGTTAGTAGTTCTGTTCCCTGACCCGCTGGGGTTTCCAAGAGGATCGGACAGGTCTTAGTGGCGTATGGAAGGGCTTTCACTAAGTTGGCCCTCATATTCTCTATGGCCTCTGGCTTCGCCCTTTTAACCGATTTGCCCACATGCACAACTACTCCCTTGAATCCTATACGCGTGGCATAGCCCAGAGTCTTAATCAATAAACTAACACCATAATCATCTTTTGACCCAGGTTCCATCGCCAGATTAATAATGTAGGCCGCGTGGACATAGGCGTTACATCCCTTGACCTCCTTCATAGCATCTGCCGCCGCCTCCACCTTTTCATCACTAATAGCAAGTCGGGTGCTGATCGGAGGGCCCAGGAAGATCTGGATGGGGACAACACTTTCTTTAAGTTCTCGGATGGTCTCAACGAGCTTCCCCTTTTCTAGGTGGTGGCCGATACCGTGGCTATCCTTGAGAAGCTGTCCAGGACTGGGTGCTGATGCAGCTAGTTGCCGTTCAACGGACACTGTGTTAAAGAAGTCACGATACTTGGTTTTATTGTCCCACTTGGTCACATCGGCGTGCCAGACCGCCTGTTGGAGCGGCAGAACGAGGTAGATATCGGTAGCCGCAGGATGGAGCGCGGCATAGGCATAGACTTGGAACAGGAAATCCAGCCAGTTCTTCTCCAACTGACCTGTTAGTTTTATTTCAAAGATCTGGGTCTGCGTCTGGGCATCTGGATGGCCCTGCACCTGTTCGTAGGACACAACGGTATCATAGGCTAAATCGCCTTTGATTTTGGCGACCATTAAGTCCTGGGTGGCACGGATATTGACCAGGAAGGGCTCAGTAGTGGGGGATTTTTCCAACTTCTTTTCCATTTCGCCTGTATATGTGGGGAACCAGGTCCGAATAGACACGGATAGGGATGTGAGATTGACCGGCTTCACTCTTAGGAGCTCCTCGGCCACACAGCCAAGAAGCGAATAGCATTCGTCTTTGGGGAAGATGCTGAGAAGTGCCGCTGGATACTTGGCCGTCGGGAGTTCTGGTGGCATCAGAGAGGACTTGGGAAGCAGTTTCTTTAAGTCCTTTCGTTGATCGGAACTGAGTCCCTTGATAATGTCGCGGACACGAAGTTGGATCATTCTGGATAATGTGGATAGGATAGTATATTGAGAACGGTTAGTGTTCTCAGAACATTTCTTTAAGTCCTCTGTTCGATCAAATTTTGGAGAGACCGGCATTGTGCGTCTAAATTAGAAACACGATGTTCGCCTTGCTCGCCTGTGTGTCTCTTTTAACGGGGGTTCTTGGATATCCTGTGTGTAAAAGTGACACAGGAGCGACGGTGGACACCTGGTTTCAGATTAAAGGGCCGAGGGGCACGGATTCCCTGTATTATGACGGAACAACCGGTGGTTTCGTGCAGCCTACGCACGATCTCAATGATACCAAGTCGGGTGCCTTAGCGACCACTTTGGGCCAGATCTGGTCCGAGACCACTACCGATTACATCATTTTCAACGATGAACCGGCTGGATCCTCTGGATCCTATAACTTCTCGGTGGGGCACACGAAGGGGATCTGGGCCTGGAATGTAGCCCAGGACGCCGCCATTGTTCTACAACATTCTGTGCCTCTCTTTCCTCTCGGTCCAGGTCAGACGGATAGTTATAAGGGACTTGGAGGCAATGCCTGGATGTACGGACAGCATCTGGCCTGCTTTTCGTTCTCTGTGGCGGACCTGGCTACATTGGCCGGCCAGGCGATTCTCACGGAACCCGATATCTACGATTCCAGAATCTCTGTGTCAAGTCCCGATGCTCTGCAGAGGTTGGCTTCGGGCACAGTAAGCACTGAACCCATCTGCAGTCATACTGCCATTACGACAACGGGAGGTCAGACGATCGTTTATTACGCCAAGAGCAGCCAATGGAACAATGAGCTTTATGCGGCCTGTATTGCCCCGAGCACAGGCCAGAACCTGTTCGTGGAATCGTGGATCCGTGGCTCCGCCGAAGGACCCTCATGCGGCTCCGTGACAGTTCTGGATGTCCAGAACCTCTCCTATCCGTTTGGCCTGGCCTTCTCAGAATACAATGATCACAGCAAATGGGCGGTCGGTGAATCCCTCGTTTGCGCCTCCGATATTAACCGAATGACCACCCAATTTGCTAGGGGCGGCTCTGCGTTCTGTTTCACAGATTCTACGCTTGCAGCAGCACTTACGAAGGCCATTGTCGGGGCAGATTCGTGCTAATAAAAATTGAAGATCTTAAGGACGGATAAGAATGTTGTGAGACATTGCTATTATCCATAGTTTAAATTGCAAAATGTCTGATTGTGATCCCAAAGTCGGTCGTAATAAGAAGAGTGATAAGGCCAAGAAGAATAAGGAACTGACAGGTGGTCTCTCTTCCCGACATGTGCGTTTAGCGGAGGCGAGGACTGTTACTGCTGCGACTGTTGCTACTGTTACTTCTGCACCCGTTAGTTCCAAGAACAAAAAGAAAAAGTGAGTTCTATTAGATGTCAACCAGATCCAGATCAAAACCTCATAGGTCAAGTGGTTCCTTGAGTGGAATCGCAAATAGCCATAAACGAACTCCCGAGCAGATTGACGGATACCTGGAACATTTAATTCTTTCAAAAAGGATTCCAACTATCACCACTGTTCGCAATCTCATTGACGAATCCCTTTTTTTGCACGAAAAGGGTCAGGATTTTGAAATTAAAGCAGAGATTGTGGCCAAATTCAACTATATTATTAAAAAAATGAAGCTGGATGCACTACAAGAAAGGGAGTTGATGAATCAACTGGAAGGGCTACAAAAAGAGCTGCGTGTAGATGCAAGAAATGCTAGGAGGGCGGAGCGCAGACTTCATCAGGCCTCTGCCCGTTCTTTAAGAAAAACACAAAGACTTGTTAAAAAAGCGCCAAAAGTCAAGACAGTGAAGAGGTCCGGTCCGAGAGGAAAGTTCTGGAACTCCAATAGCGATTAGACCGAAACCAGTGTCAGAGCCTCAATTGTCTCACGATCCTTCGGCTCCACGAACTTGATTCCCAAGAACGCCAGAATCTCCTCTTCTGTTCTGAGAACTGGAATGGGTTTGGATCGGGTCTTTGTTTTTGTCTTTTCTTCTTTTGCACTCTTGGAACTTTCAGGAACGACGGATGGAGGCTTATGGACATCAATGGCCATAAGCCGATGCTCATTCAAGGTATAACCCAATGTGAGCGCGTGCTGTCGCACCAGAATGTTGAACTTCTGTGATCCAGTGAAGTAGAGCAGCGCATATCCGTATTCCTCAGGGGGTGTAAGCAGAATATCCAAACGACGGAAAGGTAGTTTGCCGATTCTGCAAATCCCCATAAACTTGTGGGCCCCGTGGGCCAACTTCTCACGGATATAATAGCCCTTCGTGAGCGTTTCCACCATTTTATCCAGCATCTTGGAGTCCGTCGTGCATAGCAGCATATCAATATCTCCCGAATTAGGTCGGCCTCGGCGATAAGATCCCACAATATCGCACTTGGGACATCCCGCCTCCTCGGCAACCCCCTTCAACACCTTTTCGTGCTCCACCATCTCCTCGCGCGGAATGCGCTCCGTGATATCGTCGTGATATTTCAGGCCAATCGTCTGCGTCTTGTTGAGGGTAATGGTACCATCGGCCACAGCCTTCTTTAAGTCCTCAATTGTGCGGAGACCATCGGCAGCCAAATCATAGGCGAAGGTCGGCCCAATTCCGTGAATTTCCAGGAAGACATCATAGGCGGCCCATAGGTCCTTATTTTCCGCTGCGTAGGCCTCTTCCAGGATAGCACAGGTGCCCGTGTTCAGGATTTCCAGCGCCTTCTGATAAATGGATCCGCCGTTGGACGCCTTCCCTCTCAGTGTCTTTAAGTCCTCCACGGTTGTCACAGAGGGAATCTCGGCGAGCTTCTCCAAAGCCCCCTTGTAGGCCTTGCGCTTCGCGGCCGCCGCGACTCCCTTGTTGCTCTGCTCAATCTTGTAAAGGAGCTCAAAGGCGTCTTTAATGGTAGCTTTGCAGCAGTCAGTCATTTTAGCGATATAATATGGATAGATCAGTTGTCAGGGCCCACCTTCTTTAAGTGCCCTCCCGATCTTCAATTTTTCTTTCGGGGTAAATTTGATTAATGGGGTGCGTTGATTTCACAGCAGCTATATCCATATTTGTCATTAAGATGGGATCAAGACTCATCAATCTTGTGATTGAATCCTTTGAGAAGCCGTGGGACTGGGCGGCCCTGTCGGCCAATCCTGCTATAACGGATAGGGATGTGCTGGACTATCCCGACTTTCCGTGGAACTGGAATGCGCTCAGTGGCAATCCGTCCATTCATCCCGACTTCATTCTTAGGAACAGAACGAAACCCTGGAACTGGGCCAAGGTCTCCGAGAATCCGAGATTGTGTTATGAAGATGTGGCGACCTTTTCGGATTTACAGTGGAACTGGGCCGTTCTGACAATGAATCCTGGGATCAGACTGGAAGATGTCCTGGGCCATCCTGAAAGGAACTGGAGTCTACCATTCCTCAGCCGAAATCCCAATCTCCGAATACAGGATGTTCTGGCCCATCCCGAAGTTCAGTGGGACTGGTTCAGCATCAATTATAATAAGAATGCCTATACCATTGAGGATGTTAGGGCCAATCCTGATCTGCCTTGGGAATGGGACTATTTGAGCTGCCATTTACCCATCGGTCCAGAGGATCTTGAGAATCCCCTGTTCGTGGATAAGTGGCACTATGGACTCCTTGGAGGGAATCCAAATGTCACTATGGAAATGATTGAAGCACATCCTGATAAAGGTTGGAACTGGAGCAGAATTAGCGAGAATCCCAATTTGACGATTGAATATGTGCTCAGTCATAGTGAAAAGCCCTGGGAATGGAGTAATCTAATGCATTTTGGTAAATGGAACAATATCCAGCAGCTACGAAGATCGGACATAATAAACCCTAAATCCTGGGACTGGACGAAACTCAGCTATAATCCCTCCCTAACACTAACAGAGGTGCTGGAGAATATGGATGTGGACTGGTCGTGGTCCACTCTGTCCCAACGGCTAAATGTCACTTTGCAGGATCTGATGAATCCTACAATTCCCTGGGACTGGGGCTATCTGAGCGCGAATCCGAGTTTAACACTGGAAACCGTTGGCCGACTCCTCTTTATCCCCTGGTCCTGGGATGCACTGAGCCGTAACACATTTAGATACTAATCGCATAGCCTAAATACCTTCCCATACTACAGGTAATGGTCGCATCCCTTCTGAAGCCGTTGACCACGGGCATTCAGGATGCCCGCATTTATTTTAAACCCAGCTTTGTGCCCTTTGTGCGACTCTGGAACACTACGAGCCGCTTCACGACCCAAATGATCCGTCTGGATTTTGACTCCACACCCACCTTCGGCGGCACGGCCTTTTTTCGTCTAGTCCGAAAAGGCCACCTCATTACACGGCTCTTCCTAGTGACTACAATGCCCGATATCTACACGGCTCAGGCAGCGGCTATGGGGCAAGCAGATGCCTCGGGCGTTGCATTCTTAGGTCCCCGCTTTGGCTGGACGAACAGTCTCGGCCACGCCCTTGTGGCCTCCACCACGCTCAGCATCGGCAACACCCAGATTGAGACCCTGGATTCGCGCCTTATGGAAATGCTAGACGAATACACGGTGCCTCTGGAGAAAACAACGGTGGCCAATCGGCTTCTGAAACGGCTGGATAACGGGTTCACCCAGACCAGCTTTGGAAACACGGGACAACCGACTATCGCGACCACACCGCTGCCCTTTTGGTTTAGTCGGGGCGATTCGGGTTGTGCCTTCCCTATTGACGCCATTTTGCAAGATGATGTGCGTGTCGGTGTGACCTTTCGCGGGATTAATGGCCTTTATTACACGAACAGCAGGAATCCTATGCCAGGGATTCAAGGAACGGACGGGGCGAATCTGTGGCCAATGATCAGCAGTCGCTTTTATCAGGCCGATCCTTCAGGCCAAGTCATTCCTGGACTCGGAACAGGACAACTGGCTGTTCCCGTGCCAGGCGGTATTACAATGCCGAGCGTATATTTGCCTGGGGACACTTATATTATGGCTGAATATGCCTACTTGGATCAGCCCGAGGCCAATCGCTTCCGACTCGCCGATCTGCAAGTGCCCATTGTGCAACATTATACCATTCAGCCTTGGCCGACAAATGGCTTGCCAAGAGCTCGTATTCCGATAGATGTCCCCAATCCCTGCCGCGATCTTTTCTGGATGGTGCAGAGACTGGAAGCCCCAAGCTACAATGCCCATTTCCTGGCCACAAAGGACCTCTATGGTGTCACGGATCCCTCTTCGTCCATTTGGTGGCCCGATGCAATCGGCTTATCCGCCACGCAGCCTGGCTTCCTACAACCGGCGTTTACCCTGTCCGATTCGGAACCTATTTCAGCAGTTGGCCTAATGTATCAGGGGTCACTCGTGCGCCTAAGAACTCAGACACCCGCCCTGTTCCGATCCATTCTGCCGTCCTGGGAACAGAAGAAGAGCCCCTGGGTCAATCGCTACTATTACAATTGGTCCTTTGGTCTCTATAATGGATATACCCCCTGGTCCAGGCCGAAAGGTGAGGCAAACCTGGATAAGATCACGAATAGGGAATTGCTTCTGGAGTTCTTGCCATCGCGCGGCTGCAACGACATCCGTTTCTTTCCGAGCTATACTGTCTATATCTGGGCGGCCACCTATAACATTCTGCGGGTCTATGGTGGTCGGGCTGGTATTATGTTCGCATACTAAACATTTTTAAATTTGACGGATAGATGTGATGCTAGTGATTTTAGGATCATAACTATTCGGATTGTTAGTCATTATTATGTTTCAGGAATCCTCCCTCTATAAGATTCTCTTTATGGGGATCGGTCTTCTTTCTATCCATTTATCTTTCTATATGTGCCTTCTTGCAGCCAGTATTACGATTCCCCTGTTTATCTTTGCACTAATTGAAAAGATAACAACAATACAGGATCTGTGTGAACACCTCCTGCTAAAAATGATGCGGCAGCCCACTACTTCTTCACCAACCACCCTATACTAGCGGCCTTATTGGCTGTTCTGGGAAGGCTTATATCTGCAACCCGATCAAAATCATAGAACTCTATTTTTCCATCATAGGACTTTCCGTCGTTAACCCAATTGGTAATAACCGCTTTGAGTTCCAAGTAGGAAGGGTGCTCATTGTCCTTTATGATATCCAATATCTGTTTCAACAGATGAATACCCTCTTTTAGTCGGTCCTCCTTGGGCTTCTCCGTCTTCACCATCTTATAATCTAAATAGGTTGAATCTATTTAGATTAAAGATGAATACGAGTCCTGTCTATTTTTTAGTGAGATACTATGAGGATTATTTTACCTGTTATGCCCAAGGAATCTCCGTTGTAAATATTCCTGATCTGGCAAAATATACAATCATTCGCTTCTATCCTTTACCATCCTTGGATTTGACGCATAGGATTGTGCGATTGCAGCAGATTTGGAGAGCGAGGAGAGCCCATTGGAAATGGAGCTCCAATCCCTTGAGACTTTTTCATAGGGAGGTATGGGGTCGCTTCCCTCCTTATAAAGCCAAGAACTCAAATTGTGACAAGGGAACTGTCGTAGACCTCGGACTGGCATCAAATGTAGAATAGATAAACTGGGCCTGATCTTGTTCTATATGAAAGCCCAAACAGTATTCAATGCCGTGTGTTTTGAAATAGAATGGCATTGAAAGACGGACAGGTCGGAGGGTTGTTCCGTTCAGAACCACGATCTGGTGATAATATTTACGAGGACTGGCATACTTCACCGTATGTGTCAGGCAGTAGTATTCGTCCTTATATTTGACCGCATTAGCCGAGCCACGCAGCTTACTGAAATAGGGGCTCGTCTGGAATCGGGTGGTGATACGCAACTTGTTGTCCTCCACTGTTCCGACTTCAAGAGGATGCCACTTGTGAATAAAGAGGGGGAAATCACTGTTCATATCCAGGTCAGGAATCGCTAGCCAGTTCTTCTCGCATTCCGCATTGGTGGGTGATTCTAGAACCCTGGAATCCGTCAACTTGGAGCCATACGACCCTAGAACAATACGATACTTCTTGTCAATATTGCAGGACTTGGAGGTCGCAGTGTAGAACAACTTGCCCTTGTGGCTTACAATACGAACATCCTCCAGACCCATTATATTCGTCTGGAACTCCACTAATGCATTATCCTCCTGCACATAGGGCAAGCTCTCTATGGGTGGATAGGCGCCTGGAATGGCCGGCAGAAAGGCATTCTGGGTTCTCACAATTCCATCGGCGGTTCTCACCGTGTAGGCACCCTGTTCGGAGGTCGCATAGTTCACATAGCGCGCATTCATTACCAGTTGACCATTGTGCTTCGTTATAGAACACGAAGAGGGTGTATAATCCCCCTGTGTGGGCAAGGGCAGAGTGATTAGGGGTTGACTATTAGTCAGAATGGGCTGCACATAGAACTCAATATTAGAGAAGACATTATCCAGGAAGGTGTGGCTCATCGGGTGCTGCAAATATTTTACGCAGGAACGCAGACCTTCACTCCTGTCCGCTGCATTCACATAATACTGCAGAACCGTGTATTCGTAGTCCAGTAGGTGATCATAGACCTCCGATTCTGAGAACAGGGCCACATCGGGCTTCCTGATCTTCTTGGCCTCATAGTAATAATGCATCGCCTTCCACTGCTGACCCACAATACGAAAGTGCTTTACGAGCATATACAGGGCCTCGGCGCGATAATTATTAAAGGCCTGGGCCTTCAAGACCCAGAACTCGGCCTCCTCCACCTTCTTTAAGTCCAAATACTGCTGCGCGATCATATAGTGGCTGAACCAGACCTCCTCAAACCAGCCGCCCAACTCTATGCGTTTCTTATACATTTCAATAGACTCCTCCTTTCTACCGAGACACTTATAGGTCTGAGCGAGGTAGAAGTGGGTGCGGACATTGGTGGGCTGTTCTTTAAGTTCTTCCAGGAGCATCGCGAGATCGCGGGTGAACTTATCGGATTTGCAGCCGCCGTCATTGCGATCGTTGATCCAGAGCTTGGAATCGGACACGGTGCCCTCATTGGGCCCGTCCCAGTATTCGTGGGTCGCACCAACGCATTTCCAGGGCTGATCTATGCGTAGAAGACGAGCATTGATGTAGTGGAGGGAGCC
>Ga0007809_10001240_pt1 | contig 10686 bp, 9 predicted proteins | sample CryBogCBE02Aug07_FD_60383 | JGI IMG/M metagenome (GOLD analysis project Ga0007809, IMG submission 60383) | Freshwater microbial communities from Crystal Bog, Wisconsin, USA - CBE02Aug07 | ecosystem: Environmental > Aquatic > Freshwater > Lake | place: Crystal Bog, Wisconsin, USA | collected...
AAAATTTAAAATTGCGATCAAAACAACGCAAGGGTGTCCCTCAGCCAAATAACTGTAAACCGAAACAATCAAATATAGGTTATATAGAAGCATGGAAAACTCGAGATAGAACAGTAAAAGTATCTACACGCGAACTGTTAAAAGAAACAAATACAAAAGTATGGGCAAATCCTGAATTGAGAGCCGAACAAAGCAAAGTTCGTGCTGAATATTTAAAAAATAATCCAGAAAAGTTAGCAGAGTCTATAGCAAAATTACAAGTAAAAGTTGCTTGTACTGGTTGTGGAGTAGTAACAAACAAAGGTAATTTAAGTCGCTGGCATAAGAATTGTGTAAAGGAGACTTAAAATTACTAAACGACTTGAAGAACTTTTTGGATTCGATAAAATAGAAGCCTCTGAACCAGTGAGCGAAAATCTAACCCCCGAAGAAACACACACCGCCATAATACAAATTGACGATAATATAGATAAAATTGATGCGGCACTGCCTGGTATTAGAGACTTGGCAACTAGTGACCGAGAACTAGATGAACTGGCTGATTTAGCTAAACAAAGTTATCAAGACTTATCAGATCTTGGAATGAATGTGGATAGTAGATACAGTGCCGAACTGTTTGCTGTAGCAGGAACAATGTTAGGTCACGCCCTTACTGCCAAAACAACTAAATTAAACAAAAAATTAAAGATGATAGATTTACAGTTAAAAAAATTAAAGCTGGATCAAGATGCCGCCAAAGGTGGAGAGTTAAAAAATCTGCCAACAGCACAAGGTCAATTATTGACACGCAATGACCTATTGGAACGCATACTGCACTCCAAGGATCAAAAAAACAATTAAACATAAATATAATACCAAGGAATAATTATGACAAAGAAATTTATAGATTATCTAGCTGAGAGTGAAAGAACATACAACTATAGAATCAAGATAATTGGTGACTTGCCCTCTGGTTTTTACAATCAATTAAAAGCCAAGCTAGACCAGTTTGATCCTATCAAGATATCAGCAGTTAAGACTACGCCTATACAGGCTAAACCAGCAGATTTTCCTAACTTTGAAAACGACAAAGTTAATAGCTTTGATGTTGTGTTCCGCTATCCAGCCATAGAACCACAAATAAAACAAATAGCACACCTACTTGGATGTAATCCAAATAAAATATTAATGCAGACTTCTGTTTATGACGAAATAGTCGATGAGGAACAGAAAAAAATTGAAGATCAGCCCGAATCATTGATAGCTGATACAGACTATCCTGCTCCAGATAAAAAACAAAAAGAATTAAGTGATGACTATAGTGCCGATCCATATGATCATGGTGTACTAAAAAATGCTTATCGTAGTAGATTTGAAATTGCTGGCGGCAGTCCTGCTAAGGCAAAAACCACAAATGATTTACCAATGGGCAAAGACAGCCCTATGACACACGCAGAAAAAAGACCAGCTCGTCCAGCGACTGGTACCCGGCCAAGAGGATAATAGCAATGAACCCATTTTACGAGTTAAACAAAAAATTAAACAGCATACGTGCTGATGAAAAACAAATTACCGAGAGCCAAGCTAAACCAGCTCCTAAAAATAAAACAGTTCAAACACTTGAAACAGCACTGTCTCAAGATTTAAAAACTCTCATGGAAGATGGTACTGGTGGGATGAACTTTAGTGGAAGTGGCAGTCTTGAAGAAAAATTTGGCGGGGACGTTCATTTAAATCCTGCTAAAAAAGGCATGTTTAAAGGCAAAAATATCAGTGATTTAGAACATCAGTTAGCACAGTTACATAAAACTGGTCCGCATAAGAAAGGTTCTCCTGAAGCTACTAAACAGTCAGAATTAAACTTTGCTATTCGAGCCAAAAAACATTGGCCAAAAGGCACAACTAATGAAGCGATTCCTATGACGTTAGAAGATGACATGGAAGAGGCTACTAATCCATTACCTGGGCAACATGCAGATCCAAAAATGCGTGGGCTTGGTCAAGTCAAACAAGATAAATTCAAACAACGCACCAGTGGGCATCCGTTAAAAAATGTAGCCAAGGGCATTTCTGCATTTGTACAAGGTAAAAAAGAACCAATGGATGAAGAGCAAATGATGGAATATTTGCGTATGAAAGCAGATGAAAATTCCATGAGCCACAATTACAATGGACGACCAGGAGCTGCCGACGCCCACAATGGTATGTTCGAAGATGACATCGAGGAAGTTGAACAAGTCAATCATATGAAATTTAAAAACTCTACTGAAAAAAAGCCTAATAACATGACACACAAATCTATGCAAAAACCATCGGGCATGAAATCTATACCTGGTTCTAGAAATAAAGTCAGTAAACCTGATATAGATAGTGCTATGTACAGAGGACAGAGATTTTCAGAAGATGACATGGAAGAAGGCAACGCCTTTACAGGAAAATTAAAATCTACTCCAAAGGGTGGACATTTTGAATTAGATGGCAAAGAATATACTGACACAAGTAGCTTAGAAGAAATGGATCTTATACAACGTATGGAAGAAATGATGGAGGGTTTTGAAGACTTAGATGCTTACATGAAAAAGAAAGACAAAGAAAAAGGTACTAAAAGATTCGACAAGAAAGAAATCAGCACAGGTACAGTTTATACTCGCAAGCATGATGATGAAGAAGACGACGAAAAAGAAACAGATACTAAAGAAAAGAAGACTGCTGGGCGACCTAAAAAGAATAAAGATGCTGGTAGATTTACCGGGAACAGCTACAAGTATGAAATCGTAGATGGAAAGAAAGTTTTAAAAGACAAATATAAGAAAAAAGAAAAGACCGACGAAAGCGAAATGATGGGCACACACGAGCCAGATCATGGCGGAGAATATGGGGATGAAGGTGGATATATGAAAAATGAAATTCACACCATGGTGAGAGCATTGCATGCCTTGGAAAAACATCTCAGCAACAGCGAAGATCTCCCAACATGGTGCGTGGGTAAAATGAGCCAAGCTAAGGGTATGATAATCAATGTAGCAGACTATATCATGAGTGAAAAAGAACGTGGTATAGAACATGATCGAGGAGAAGAAGGCATCACTATAGCAGAAAAAAGCACTAGTGAAAAACAAGCACGTACTATGGCTGCCGCCGCACACAATCCTAAATTTGCTAAAAAAGTAGGCATTGCTCAAAATGTAGCCAAGGAGTTCAACCAAGCAGACAAAGGCACAAAACAATTAAGCATGGCAATGAAGCATAAAAAAACTGAAGAAGAAGCGACCCCAAAACGTGACAACAATGCTGAACGTGCTGGCAAAAGTGTAGCCAAAGATATTGAATATGATGAAAAGAAAAAAGATGGTATACATGGTAAAAAGCGTGAATCAGAAGATTCAAAAGCTGAGCGTGCCGGACGTAAAGTAACCAAAGATATTGAGCATGATGAAAAGAAAAAATCCAAAAAGAAAGAAGTAGAAGAAACCACAACTTCTGGATCTGTGTCTACAGCAGCACCAACTGGAAAATCAGGGGGAGTGAGTTTTGGCAAAGGCATTTACGATAGTTATAATCGCAGTATAGAAGCACTGATTACCGAAGGTATTAATGTATCTATGAATAAATCATTCGGTGATGACAATCAAGAACGTAGCAATATTACCATTAGTGCTGATGGTGAAGAAGCAGACATGCTAAAAGACTTATTGAGAAATGCTGGAATTGATACGCAAGGGCACGAAAAACATGAAAACAATGATGAATACTGTCCATCATGTGATTGCGATCCGTGCGAATGTGGCCACGAAGATGAGCATGGACAACCAGGTGTAATCGAACTTGAACTAGACGAAGCTGATGTAACGGTCTCGGACAATGAGCCAGATTATCCCAGCAATGAAGAATACAGTGATAACGCCTTACAGTATAGCGGAGGGTTGAATAAACCTAAATCAACCGGGCAAACAACTATTCCTGTATTGGCAAGTCAAACCGATCGTCAAATGAGTGATAAAATGAGCGAAGGTCGTAGTTTTTTAGATTTATATAAAGCTTTAGAAGCCAGAACTCGATAAGGAAAAGATATGTCTCAGGCAAATGTTTACACGTCAGTGTCCAATGCTGTTTGGTATACAGATAAATGCGAAATTGTAACTGAAACTGCTGTAAGTTATAACGTATATGTTACAGCTCTAGGCACTGCTAATGCTGTGGGAAATCTTTATTCTAGTAGTGTTCAGGTAGCCGCAAATAGTCGACAGCAAATATATGTTGGTGCCGGTAATTATCTAACTATTGCCGGGTCGGGATTTACTGCTCGTGAACTTGGTACTGCTAGTTCTGCTCAAGCAGGAGTAATTAGTCCATTTACACAAAATACTAGACCAGCATAATGCGAGCTAACGAATTTATTGTTGAATCTATGAAGGAATTCAGCCCAGAACAACTGGCAGCTATTCCAGGCATGCAGAAAATTCCAGGTTTAGACAATAGTAATCCTTACCATATGTGGAGATTCATTGTTGCCGCAGGTGCTCTTGATGGCAAAGGCAACGGATACAAACTAGATTTAGAAGGGCCACTAGGACAAAAGTTAAACACTATGACCTATACCAAAGAAGACGGTGAAATTATCAACGCTACTGCCAAAGCATTAGGACTCAAAGTAGAGCAAGTTAGCAGCCAAGAATCTAGTGAACCTGATTTTATACACAAACAAAGCCCAGTACAAGGATTTAAAGGTTACAAGCGCAGATAAAAAAAGCCAGCTATGCTGGCTTTTTGTTAGTGTAAAATTAATCTACACTAGCGTTTGTTCCGCAAAGTTTGCGTTTTTGATTAGTTAAAGCGCCAAAATCTACAGCCCATTCTTTTCCTGGCTGCAATTCAATAGCCCCAGCGGGCATAGCATATTTAACACCGGCTTGTTGTTCAATTTGAGCAACAGGCAGTCTAAACTTAGTTAAATCATTACCTAAATTAGGATATGGTTTTACGTGCGGGAACATCCAACCAGCAACTTCTTTAGTTTGATTGTTAATAACAATTTTGTAAAAAGCATGTGGAACTAACACGCCATTGCCAATAATCAAATCTCCCTGGCTATAAACTCCTCCGGATACGATTGTATATGATTGATTGCGTTCTGCTACCCAACCACGCACTGAAGTTTCTAATAATTTCCAAATTCCTCTGTTCAAGGAACCTGCTTGCGGTGACATATTTGTCATTAAAAAAGATTCGAATTCTACCTGAGTATCCCATGATTGATCTCCGTCCGGTGCCATATGACCTTTATCATATCCTGTGCCAGCATAGTCTTGTGGTGTAGCTCCGCCTTGTACACTTTGATCGGCAGCAAACGCATTACTACGAGCTACGCATCCTAATGCGTGATCTGGAGTCAATGTCCACATGACAAACTCGGGTAACTTGACAGTAGCATCATATCCCACTACATAAGCCTGGCGGCAAATAGGTTGAATAGGACGTACTGATTGAGGAAATCCGTAAGGTGCGTGAACTTGGCACTGAGCTACTGGATTTGGTGTTCTTTGATTCCATGCCAACGCTGGCAGGGCAACAACTAAAAATAATGCTAAAATAATTTTTTTCATAAAATCTCCTTGGATAGTATTTAGCGTATAAATATATGCATGGGATTCGATTCATCCACCTTAGCCAAAACGCCACATAAAAAACAAGTTTATACAGAGGAACAGCTAGTAGAATTTGCTCTGTGTCTTGACCCTGTCACAGGGCCACACTATTTTATGGACAACTTTTTCTTCATACAGCACCCTACAAAAGGTAAGATTCAGTATCGACCATTTGACTATCAAAAGAGGCTGATAAAAACTTATCACAACTATAGATTTTCCATAGCTATGATGCCGAGACAGACAGGAAAATCCACTTCGGCAGCGGGATACTTGCTTTGGTATGCTATGTTTGTGCCGGACTCTACTATATTGATAGCCGCTCACAAATATGACGGAAGTCAAGAAATTATGCAGCGTGTGAGATACGCTTACGAATTGTGCCCGGATCATATACGTGCCGGAGCTACAAACTATAACAAAGGTAGTATAGACTTTGAAAACGGGTCGCGGATTATGTCGGCTACTACCACAGAAAATACTGGTCGTGGTATGAGTATTTCACTATTATATTGTTTAGATGGCGATACCACTGTGGTTAAAATTAGAAATAAAAAAACATTGATTGAGGAAGATGTTACATTAAAAGAGTTATACACACGATTGTATAACCCTGAAAAAATTATCGAGTGATGAATTCGCATTTGTATAAATAAGTTTATGCGAAAACAAATTATAGAATTTATAAAAAGAAATAAAAAAAGAAATCAACACTTGTATGCACTCAACACAATTGAAGGTTACGATTATGTGGTTTGCCCCATTAGCGGTGAGCGTCTGAGCATGATCAAAGACAATTACATTACCAATGTACTGGGTCTGGCAGTTGAAGAATACCCAGATATTCAACGCATCTGCATTAAACGCAAAGAAAACATCAAACACGGATTACAACAGGTTGATCCAGAGACTGGACTCACTCGTTACGAAGCAAGCCAAATACAGGCTAGACAAATACTAAAACAAGTTGATTCTGATGGATTGAGTGGGTATAAAAAGAAAGGACAAAAGACTCGTGCTACGCATTTGAGCCGTGTAGATGAGTTTGGTAGGAACGGATATTCAAGACTTGCGTCAAAAGCAATTATTAAAGGAAACAAAACCAAGGCTGAAAAAGGGTTAATATCGTTAGATAGAAACGAATATCATCGATATAAAGCTGTTGTTTTATATTTGACTAATAAGCACAGATCGAATCTAGTCAATGGGTATGTTACAGGTCTGGCTGGAAAGGAAAATGCCTGGCACATTGACCATATGTTTTCAATATTAAAAGGGTATCAGCAGCGAGTGAGTCCATTTATCATTGGCCATTTGGCTAATTTAAGAATGATTCCCTGGCAGGATAATTTGTCTAAGAGTGCAACATGCAGTATATCTATAGAAGAATTAATAAACAAATGCGATTACACAATGGATCAATCACTTAGTGAATTTGATAAAGTACACTATCTAATATTGGAAGATATAAAAAATAACATTCCATTAAATGCCGCGTATCTAATAGAGAGACTATATGCACCAACTGTACGCTAACAATACAGATTACGAAATCTTAACACCAAACGGATGGGAAGATTTTGATGGTGCTTTTTTAAACAAGAATGCAAACAAACCGTCTAGAATAATACATTTTGAAGATGATACGTTTATTACTGCAACTGCGGAACATTGTTTTTTCATTAATGGCAAAAAAACAAAAGTATATGATCTAGTTGTGGGTGATATTTTAGATTCCAGTATTGGGCACAAGATAACCAAGATAGATGAAACGATATTATTGGACACATATGAAATCTTTAATGCAAAAAATCATGTAATTATTGCAAATAATATTCATTCGCATCAATGTGATGAATTCGCCTTTGTTCGACCTTCGGTAGCTCAAGAATTCTGGACATCAATATCCCCAACATTGGCAACTGGTGGTAAGGCTATTATTACAAGTACTCCAAACTCCGACGAAGATCAATTTGCGTTACTGTGGAAAGGCGCCAATAAAATGGAAGATAGCCACGGAAATCCGCAGGAAGTGGGTATAAACGGTTTTAGACCCTTCCGAAGTAAGTGGCAAGAACATCCAGATAGAGATGAGGTATGGGCGGCACAACAACGTAGTCAATTAGGCGAGGATAGATTTAGGAGGGAAATGGAGTGCCTTGCGCTAAATAGTATGTTAACCTTGCGCGATTCCGCTGGTAGAATATTCCGGCAAACAATAGGGGATTTGTACAATAATACTGAACGCCTACAAGTATTAACTGATACTGGGTGGAGTGACTTTGACGGTGTGTTAAATAAAGGCACACGCCAAGTAGCAGAGTTACAATTATCAAATACATCTATCAAAGCAACTTTAGATCATGCGATATTTACTGACTGCCTTAGCAAGATATTTGTTAAAAATCTTCGTCCAGGTATGCATATTCAAACAAACACTGGACTGCAACGAGTGGTCAGTGTTAAACTTGCTGGCACAGAACAAGTCTACGATTTATTAAATGTTGAAAAAAATCGCCGCTTCTACGCTAACGACATACTATGCTCAAATTGTGAGTTCATTATAAATGATGAAACACTAATCGCTCCAACTAAATTAATAGATCTTGAGGGTGTAGAGCCAGCTTTCCGCACTAGCCAAGTACGTTGGTACAGTGACCCACAACCAGGTAAAATGTACTGTATAGGGCTGGATCCCAGCTTGGGTACAGGCGGAGATTTTTCAGCTATACAGATATTCGAGGCCAATAGCACTCGTCAAATAGGAGAGTGGAAACACAATCGTACACCAATTCCTGAACAAATACGTATACTTTCTGACATAGTTAAATACGTTCATTCTATTACCAAGGATGAACAAAGCATATACTACAGTATAGAAAATAATACCATAGGCGAAGCCGCTCTAATAAGTTTAGAGCAGTTTGGGGAGCAAAATATCAAGGGTTACTTTCTATCAGATCCTACCAAAGGAGCCGGCAGGTACCGCAAAGGTTTTAATACTAGCCAGAAAAACAAACTTACCGCCTGTTCCAAACTAAAAACTCTAATAGAGTCAGGTAAAATGAAATTATCAAGCAAACCGCTAATTACTGAATTAAAAACATTTGTAGCACATGGGCTTAACTATTCAGCTAAATCTGGCAGTACAGATGATTTGGTTATGGCACTATTGTTGGTTACCCGCATGATGGTGCTACTACAAGAATATCATCCAGAAATGGATGCTCAGATGCGAGATCACGACGCAATGATTGAAGCTCCCTTACCATTTGTAGTAATGGGTTACTAACACGATATAACTAAATATTACTATGAGCACAAACAATATCAATCAACAAATTCATGATTACCTTGTCACTAAGAATTTTGAACCAGAATCTCTGAATGCCATGGGAAAACCATCCGCTAGTCCAGAAGATGCCGACCTACTATCTTTTAATTACATTGGAGAAAGCGGAAAAGATTACGGTACTGTAGTAATCATGATAGGCGATGACAATGACGTCACTGTTTATTCGGGTGATAATATTGGAAAAAGCATGGAGCCGCAGGATAAAAAATCATGGTTTGATGGGTTTTTGTATCCTCTTAAACAAATGTCCACAAAGAATCTCAAAACCTTTGGTGTACAAGATTTAAACAAATTAAAGTACAGCATGAAGGGACAAGCGGCTATTAAAGAAGGCTTGTACGAATCATGGCAAGGGCATAAAAATATTTCCTGGAACGGTGCTGCTACTGAAGCAAGACTGCTGATCAAGCACAAAAGAGTTATTGGCGAAGGTGAAGCGAGATTTCGCTATATTGAAAGTTTATTTGTAGAAACCACAGAAGGCGAACGTTACAAGTTGGGTTTTACAAAATTGTCCGGCGGACGAGCCATGGTAGAACATGTGCGTCAAGGCGGAAAACCTTATGACATGCGCGGACAACATATAACCACGATTGTAAATGAGCTGAACTTGTTAAGTCGTTTCAAACGAGCTAATCAGGGAAAAATATTTGAAGCTGAAACTGCTCAGTTGGTAACAGAAGCTGAACGCTATTACGAAACTCTACAACACAATATCAAATCCATTAGCACACGTACAGGATATTCCAAGTATTTTGAAACATGGGATCCGTCGGCAATCACTGATGAAGATGTGATTATTGAAGACTTGCGCCATATGTTTATAGAAAAAAATATTGATAGCCGTATTGAAGAAGCATTGCCTTTATTGGCCAAATTAAAACAACAGGAAACTACAATGAAAGAAGCTGAAATTTTTGAAAGTTGGGCAAATTTAATTGCCGAAGGCACATGGGCATTACCAGACACACCAGAAAAACAAAACGAATTGATTGAATTACTCAGTCAAGAAATGCCAGTTGGACCAGATGCTACTGATATCACAGAACAATTATACAATATATTTGGCGACGATGAGCTGTTTAATCGTTTAGAAGAATTAGCCAGAGAAGATGCCAATGCCGACGGTCGTACTATAATATTAAACAGACTTGAAGAACTCAAAGATGATCACGATGTAGCACAAGTTATTGGACAATTAAAGCAGGGACAACCTGAAACTGTTGAGCCAGAAGCAGGAGAAGAACTATCCGAAGAAAACAGCCTCATGGAATACATTGAAGATAGAAAAGACTATCAAGATGTTATGAGATTGGCCACACAATATCAACGCAATGCCGCTACACTAGGACGGTTGGCTCAAGAAGCCGGAGAAGATAGCCGAGAGCAAAGAGCTTGGGAATATTTAAGAACTAGAAAATATCGTGGCCCTGCTAAAGAAAAATCCAACGAAGTAAACTGGAACGAGATAGTCCGTACCATCAATCCAAATACATTGGATCAAGAAGGTGGTCTACTAAATGCAGTTTATAAGAAGATGAAAGATCAGGGTTACGGCCAAACCCCTGAAACACAAGCCATATTAAAGAATGTGTTGAGCGATGATTCTGCTACACACGCTAAGATAGAAGCCGCTTGGAAAAGAAAGATGGAAAAATCTATTAATATGGGAGAAGAAATGAAAAATGATTTTAAATTAGAAGAAAC
>Ga0007809_10001243_pt1 | contig 10680 bp, 9 predicted proteins | sample CryBogCBE02Aug07_FD_60383 | JGI IMG/M metagenome (GOLD analysis project Ga0007809, IMG submission 60383) | Freshwater microbial communities from Crystal Bog, Wisconsin, USA - CBE02Aug07 | ecosystem: Environmental > Aquatic > Freshwater > Lake | place: Crystal Bog, Wisconsin, USA | collected...
ATGACACTGCCTTTTGGCACGGCCGCCCAAGCTGCACAAAACATCCAGACTTTTTGCGCGCAAGGCGGCGGAGAGCTGCTCGCTTGTTGGTTCACCGACATCGGAACACTCAACCAAATGATCGTCTTTCGCAGCTTTCCCAATTTGGAGAGCTTACAAAAAGAGAAAGCACGCACCCAACACAACGCCAGTCCTTTTGGGTGTGGCGAGATTTTCCTCAAACTCGAGCAACACAGCTACCAAGGCTTTCCTTGGATGAAGCCTGCTCGCTCAAGCGCTCAAAGCGGCATCCAAGGCCCCGTCTATGAAATCAGAACCTATGGCATCAAGCCCGGTGGGGTCCAACCCACATTGGACTTGTGGGAGCAAGCCATGCCTGAGCGTGAGAAGATCTCCCCTTGCGTGGTGGCCATGGTGGCACTCGATGGCCCCTTGCGCTTTACCAATATTTGGGCCTACCCAAGTCTAGACGCCAGAAGCAAAGCTCGCGCCGATGCGGTGGCCAAAGGCATCTGGCCCCCTAAAGGTGGACCCGCGCACTTGACCACGGACATGAGCTCCACCATTGCGATGCCCACAGCGGTCTCGCCACTTCGATAAAAAAGTCTGAGACAAGGGCATGCGAAGTTATTCACTCGCCTATTTGACGGTCAACCAATCAAGTGTTTTGGAGTCCTTAGGGATAGCCCAGGAATGGGGCTACGACAGCGTGGGGCTCAGGCTTCGGCCCAACACGCCAGGTGCGCCCTATCAAGCTTTTATTGACCAAGTACAAATTCAAAGGGAGGTGCTCTCCTACCTCAAAGACTCACCGGTGAAGGTCTTTGATATCGAGATCATTCGAATCGCTGAGGACTTCGTCGCCCAAGATTACTCGGCGCTTCTTGAAGCGGGGGCATCGCTGGGGGCCAATGCCGTGCTGGTGGCCGCAGACGACACCCACGAAGAACGACTGGCTGAACACTACGCGCAACTGTGTGAATTCATCCGCCCCTACGGCATGACGGCAGACTTGGAGTTCATGGCTTGGACTGGGGTCAAGGATGCGTTGGCCGCTTGGCGCGTGATCAAAAAAGCAGGCAACCCCAAGAACGCTGGACTCCTATTTGATGCGTTGCACTTTGGACGCTCAAGCACCCAACTCTCGGACGTGGCACAAATACCGCAAACATTGCTTCACTATGCCCAAATTTGCGATGCGCAGGCCGGTGTTCACTTCAGCACCGAGGAGCTCATTCAGACAGCGCGTGAAGAAAGACTTTTACCCGCAGAGGGCACGATTGACATCCGAGGCTTATTTGAGCAACTCCCAAGCGACATTCCCATCAGCATTGAGATCCCCAACTTTAAGCGCGCAAGGGCTTTGGGCGATCGCCTCTGGGCCCGAGAGGCCATCAAGGCGAGCCAAGCACTATGGACAACCTAGACTCTTTAGTCGCCCTTTAACTCCATGGAGCCGGCCAAGGAGCGCCATTTCAGAGCATCTGCATTCAAGAAAGCCGTGAATTCTTCAGCAGAATTGCCCACGATTTCTGAGCCGTCTTGCGTTAAGCGTTGCCTGATATCGGGCATGGCCAATACTTGTAAAAGCGCGGCGTTGAGTCTCTTCACGATCAAAGCGGGTGTTTTAGCGGAGACGATCACCCCGAACCAGTTTTGAAACTCAAAATCCTTCACCCCCAACTCTTGCATGGTGGGGGACTGGGGCATGGAGGCACTCCTGGTTTTACTGGTGATCCCCAAAATCCTGAGTTTGCCCGCTTGGGCCAACTCCTTGGCCGTGATTTGCGCAATGAAAGCAAAATCCACATCCCCACTCAGTAAAGCCGCTGCCGCAGGGGCTGCGCCCCGGTAGGGAATATGGGCCAATCGCATCCCCGTGCTGATCCTGAGTAATTCAGCACTCAAGTGCCCTCCACTGCCAATGCCAGCCGAACCATAGTTCATCAAGCGCTGCTCAGACAACTTGATGAGCTCCGCATAACTCTTCACGCCCTCTTGCGCATTGACGGCCAAGACCAAAGGGGATTTGATGAGCATCGTAACCCCGGTGACATCTTTGATGGGGTTGTAGTTGAGAGACTTAAAGAGTGTGGGACTGAGTGTGTGAGGCGTGTAGATCAATTGCAAGGTGTACCCATCGGCCGGTGCGGCCACGAGCGCTGTGGTGGCAATGATGCCACTCGCGCCCGATCGATTGTCGATCACGATATTTTGCCCCAGCACCTTTCCTAAGCGCTCACCCACAATCCGAGCGTAAGCATCTGTTGAGGCTCCTGGAACTGAGCCCACCAAGAGCCGAAGTGCTTCTTTGGGATAGTCAGAGTCCGACGTCAAGGCCAGCGCACTGGGCAGCGACAGGAGAGACAGGAGACCCAGGAGACACGGTGCAATCGCCAAAAAGGCCCTTAATAAAATTTTGTGTAAACCGAAAGACCTCTGGTGCACCACTTGCCCAGAAACACTTTCTAAACGCAAAGCACCGGCAGTCATCAGTGTTTGGTCGCCATCGCTAGGAAAATAGGATAAGCGCCATTCTCGCGAATCGCAGTGTAGGCTGTCACAAAACGCACATCCTTGAAACCATGGCGCTCTAAAACCGCACCGAACTCACCGCGATCAAACCCTTTGTGAAAGACTCCCTCAGACGGTGGATTGTGAAAGCCCCCATCCTCGGCATCCAAATCGGCCAAGGCGACTTGACCGCCTTTTTTCAAATGGGCAGCAAACTGCTTGACCATATTCTCGGTGTCCTCAACATGGTGCATGGCCATGGCGCTCACAATGAGGTCATGCTCCACACCACTGGGATGAGCGGTGATGTCTTGGCACAAGGCTTGGACCTTGTCCTTTAACTCCATCTTGGAGATCAACTTCTCCAGCATTGACTCAGAGACGTCCACCGCCGTGATTTTTTTCACATGGGGTGCAATTTGAGCGGTGATCAAACCCGTGCCCGCACCGAAATCCATCACATGCATTTCTTCATTGAGCGAGACGTTTTGCAAGATGCACCCACCAATAGCTTGGGAGAGTTGTTTGCGTCTCTCGTTGGCATCCCAATCCTTGGCTTTTTCTTTGAACAAATCGGTCATGTGAATATCTCCATTTGGTATTGTTTGATCCAGTATATCCTCAGCTCAGATCGCCTGATGCTTTCTAAGCCTCCTGGGCTTCATGAGTCCAAGCCGCTTTAGTCTTCCATCAAAAAAGACACGTCAACCTTAATTCAATGTTCAACCCAACAGTTTGAGTAGCGACCAGCCCACATTCAAGAGTGCGAGGGAGATGAGGGTCACCAGCGTGAACTGCATTCCCAATACACGCTTACTAAAATCAGGGGGAGGTACGTTGATGCCCTTGGCATGAATGACTCGCCCAATGATCAGTGTGAGTCCAGGAGCAGCCACCAACCACCACGGTGCACCATTGAGCTCCAAGGCCGCAATGAGTATGAGTGAGTATGAGTGAGATCGGGACGTATTCAGCAAAGTTTCCTTGGGCGCGAATGGCCCGCTCCAGTTCCTCTTGACCGCCAGTACCCAAGGCGACACGGTTTTTACGCCTCAAAGCGATCACGGCGAATGACAATTTGACAAAGAGAATGGTCAACACACTGGCAATCAAGGAGGTCACGATCAACATTTCAATTCCGATTTCTAAGACAGGGCAAAGATTTTTTTTCATTATAGAAGAGGGCCCTTTGAAATTTCATTGCCTTTCATCCTTCTACTGAAGCCCAAGCTTACTGGGATCATGAATTAAAATTAGGTTATGACTTTTAACTTCAAAACGATCAAAAGCCCCATCCGCAGGACCGAGATCGTGGTCAATGCCAAAAAGCATCTTGACCTTTATCACACAACACTCAGTTTGAGTTGGCTTCAATTCAACGCGCTCTTTGTCGTGATCTTTGTGCTGATCAACATGCTCTTTGGACTTTTGTATTGGCTCAGCCCCGACTCGATCGGCGGGGTCTCCAATCCGTCTTACGCTCATTATTTTTTCTTCAGTGTCCAAACCCTGGCCACCATTGGGTATGGGAACATGTATCCGCAAACCTTTTACGGCAACATTCTCGTCACCACCGAGGCCATGGTGGGACTCTTAAGCCTGGGGATGTTCGCCGCCGTTGCCTTCTCTCGCCTCTCTCTTCCACGCTCCTTGATCGCCTTTAGTGATAAGGCAGTGGTGACCCCTCACAACGGGGTCCCCACCCTGATGATCCGACTGGCCAACAACAGAAGCAACTCCGTGATCGATGCCAAAATATCCTTAAGCGTCTTCAAACCAGAGACCACCTCAGAGGGTGCGAGTATGATGCGCATTTATGATTTGAACTTGGTGCGGGGTACGACCCCCATGCTCTTACTGACGTGGCTCGTGATGCACCCCATCGACAAGGATAGCCCACTCTTTGGTCTCACAGAAGAAGACTTAAAAGAGTCCGACCTCACTCTCATTGCGACCGTCACGGGACTGGATGAAACTCTCTCTCAGACCATTCACGCAAAAACCACTTACCAAGCCAGTGATATCCATTGGAATAAGCGCTTTAAAGATTTATTCAAATTCAATGAAGACACCCAAACGCAGTTTATTGACTTGAGTGAACTCAATGCCACTGAAGATCTTCAATAAAGACCTTTAATAAAGACTTTCAATTTAGCCTTTCTTTACCGCCCCAGTTATATACCTTTGATTTGAAATAGGCCATCCCATGAAAAAAACCCTTCTCGTGTACGGGCACCGTCAACCCAGCGAATCACACTACGGCAAAGCTTTGTTTACCGCCGTCTCCACTTTGCCCGAAGTCACCACCCACACCTTGATCGAGCTCTATCCAGACTACAAGATCGACGGCGACAGAGAGCGCAACTTGTTGGCACTCCATCAAAACGTGGTGCTTCAGTTCCCACTTTATTGGTACTCAACCCCAGCCATTTTGAAGGAATGGATAGATGAGGTGCTGGCCAGAGGCTGGGCTTATGGAGGCGGGAGTGCGTTGGCGGGTAAAAACCTGATGGTGGCCACCACCACGGGGGGACCCGAGAAAGTCTATCAAGACGGCGGCGCCAACCGCTTCACCATCGACGAATTCCTAAGGCCCTTGGAGCAAACGGCTCACCTTTGTGGCATGAATTGGGTCAAGCCCTTTGTGATGTACGGTGTGAGATACCTCGGTGAGGATGAAATCAAAGCCTATTGCGATCAGTACATCCAAGCCATCACCGACCTGGGATAACCCAGCCTTTCCTGAACCGAGTGTGTCTATCTCAGCTTACCCATTGACTAGAAAAATAGAAAACTAGCCTCTTGACTTTCAATCTTTCAAGCTTTTAGATCTGAGACTGAACCATGCTCCAAGTCCCACAACTTGGACAACAAGGCCTGTGATTGTGCCAGTCCAATAACAGGAGCACTGAGCTCCATGTACTTGCCCACAAGCTCTTCATCACTCAAGGGATCCTCGGGATCGCCCTTGCGGTGCTCTTGGAGATGAGCCAAGGTCTCACCATTGTTCAAGTGGATGATGATTTTGGAGGACCTTTTTTGCGGGAAGTCAGCATCAATTTGCGGGTCTGAATGAACCGAGAGATTCTTCAGGAGATGCCGGGTCAGGGTGTCTTCAAGTCTGAATTGATCGTAAGCGTTCAACCGAACCGAACCAAACACCAACGCGGTGGCCACACCATAGCCAAGACTGAAGCGGGCTTCATTGGAGGTCTTGGGATGGGTATAGCAAGCAATGTCCAATGCCGTTTGATAGGTATAGACCTCGATGGAAGCGATATCAGTGAGGATCAGGTTGTGGTTATTTTTTAAATAAAGCGCACAGTCTATGGAGGGGAAAACATGGCCACAGCCCACATGGTTCTTGATGGTCAATTGGTGAATATTGAAAACCTTCCCCAATGTATCCCCCACAGCACTCCAATCTGGGCCAAAGCTCATGGCCTGACCCAAACCCACCTCCCCTTCAAAGATGTCTAGCGCACCGGTGTTGCCCTGCTTGGCCAGTTGAGCGGCCAACACCCCCGCCTCAGCCGCACGCCCCGCATGCAAGGGCTTGGACATCGAGTCCATTCGAAAAGCTTGCTGCAGTCCTGCTGTGAAGGTGGCCGCCGTTGCCAACGCGTGGGCGAACTGAATTTCATCGAGGTTCAACAAATAAGCGCTCGCCACACAAGCCCCAAAGGCACCCACTGTCCCCGTGTTGTGCCAATAACGGTAATGCTCTCTCCCCAAGACCACACCAATTCGGGTGGACACCTCATAGCCCAACACCACTGCCCGTAAAAAATCCAGTCCCGAGGCGTTGACGCTTTGAGCACTTGCGAGAGCAGCAGCAATGGTTGCCGCACCGGGGTGATACATCGCCGCTTTGAAACTGTCGTCGAGCTCAGCCGCATGCGCAGCAGCTCCATTAAAGAGGGCCGCTGTTTTGGTGACAGCCGCCTCGCCACCCAACGTTTGAGCACGCCCATGCCCCAATTCCTCCGCCAAGCTGGAGCGCAAAATTTGCGTGGACTCCATTGCCAAGCCTGGGTAAGCAGAGGCATACCAATCGATCACTGCACGTTTGGCACAATGAAGTGTGAGGGGCATGAGCGTGTCTTGTCGAAACGCTTGGCAATACTGGGCCAAAATTTCAGCTACAAACATAAAGTTTTGAGTTCGAACATGAATTAATTGAATGATCCCAATGGGTCAGAGGGTGAAGAAATCTTGGCGCTCGAGTTTTACAGGCGAGTATCCGCTTATTTTGATGCTCACTCCAAAACCACCACCCCGTCTGCGGCCAGCACCCCTTGTCCGAGAGGCATCACAAAAAGTGGATTGATCTCAGCTTCGTTGAGTTGCCCCTCGAGGCTGATAGCCATCTGCGAGAAAGAAACGATCGCTTTCACCAACGCCGGCACATCGCACAAGGGGCGGCCTCGGTAGCCATTGAGTAAGGGCCAGGTCTTGAGATCCTTCACCATGGCCAAAGCCTCCTCTGGGGACAACGCATGCTCGGGCGACAAAAACCGCATACTCGTATCCTTGAGTAGCTCAGCCGTGACACCCCCCATGCCCAGTAAGAGCGCACTGCCCAAATTATCTTTGTGCAGTCCTAGAATCAATTCAACACCACCGTGCACCATCTCTTGCACCAAGAACTCCTTGGGGGTGTCTTGAGCGCCTCGAGTTTTAGCGCTCACTTCAGTCACCATGTTTGCCATTCGATCCGCAATACTCTGAGCATCAAGTCCCACAGCAACCCCACCCACGTCGCTTTTATGAACAATGGTGCTCGATAAGATTTTAAGAACCACTGGGCCCTTCAACTTCGAGGCAGCCTCCCGCGCCTCTTCGGCGGTCTTTACTTTGAATTCCTTTGTACAAGGAATGCCAAATTGTGCAAAGAGTGCTTTGGAGTCGAACTCATTCAAGTTCCCATGTAGCCCCATCGGCAAAGTCTTGTGGACTACTTGGGAATCACTTGTTTGAGGGCTCCACTGCTGCACGCGGTGCATGGCGACCAAGGAGGCGGCCAGACTCTCAGAAGATGCAAAGGACGGCACGCCTGAGCCCACCAGTAAACTTGCCACGTGAGGTGCATGCGGGCTGATGTAGGCCAAAATCGGTTTGTCTGAGAGAGGTAGACAATCGCGAATGGCACCCGCCATCAACTCGGGCATGGCCAAACTCGAAGAACCCACCACGATCACCAAAGCATCGTAGCTAGGGCTCAAGAGCAAAATCTTGATCGCAGCGCGCAGCAAATCGGGCTGCAAACCAGCCAAAGTGACATCGATGGGATTACGATCAAGTACCGCTTCGTCTCCCGTTTGTAAAGCACGCAAGGCCTTGGCCGTGTTCTGATCGGGTGCGGGTGTCTCAAACCCCACCACGCCCAAGGAGTCCGACACCAAAGTGCCGGCCCCCCCCGTGGAGGTGAGAATGGCGACGCGCTGGCCCATGAGTTTTTTGTGCGACGACAAAGACATGGCAATATCGAGTAAATCGCTGAAGGTCTCGGCACGAATCACACCAGTGTGTTTAAAAAGGGCCTCATACATTCGATCCGAACCTGCTAGCGCTCCGGTGTGCGAGACTGCCGCCAGGGCACCCGCCTCGGACTTGCCAATCTTAAAGGCCACGATGGGTTTGCCTTTGGCGGCGGCTTTGAGCGCAGCTCGTCGAAATTGATGGGGATTTCGAATCGTCTCAATGTAGAGCGCAATGACTTGGGTGGCCTCATCGTCGATCAACTCTTCGATAAAGTCAGCCACCTCCAAATCGACCTCATTGCTGGTGGAGATCAATTTGGACAATCCAATCCCTTTGGACCCGGCTCTGGAGAGCAAGGAGCCCAAGATGCCACCACTTTGCGAGACAACACCGATATTGCCTTGGGGCAAGTGCTCCATCTCCAATGCCCCCGTGGCCGAGAGCACAATGCCGTCCGTGAGGTTCACAAGACCAATCGTGTTGGGACCCAAAAGCCGCATGGAGCCAGCTGCCTTGATGAGCGCTTCCTGGCGGCTTTGGCCCTCCTCGCCTGTCTCAGCAAAGCCACTGGCCAACACAATGGCCGCAGCCACTCCGAGTTCAGAGAGCTCACGCACGGCTTGAATACTTCGCTCAGCACCCAGGAGCAAAATCGCAACATCGGGCACTTCCGGTAAATCTGAGATGCGGGCATAGCATTTCAAGCCAGCCACGCTTTCAATTTTTGGATTGACAGGATAGAGGCGACCGCCAAAGCCGTGTTTTTGTAAATAGGCGATGGGGCGTCCTGCTGTTTTCGCAGGATCGCTCGAGGCACCAATCACCGCAACACTTTGAGGCCTGAGAAGCTTTTGAATGGCAGTGGTCATGTTTTATTTTTGTGAAGTTTTGGCCAAAAAGGCCATGACCGACTCGCGGTGCTCGGTGCTGGAGTAACAAATGCCCTGAGCTTGGCTGCCCCCTTCAAAAACATGGTTGGCCGAGGACTCAAAGGTTTGGTTCAAGATGGTTTTGGTGAGTGCCAGTGCCGTAGAGGAGCCCGCACTCAACTCCTGCGCCCAAGCTTGGGCATGGGAGACAAGATCTTTGGAGGGCAGCACACGATCAACCAGTCCTAAGCTTAAAGCCTCTTGCACCTCGACCTTTCGACCCGTGAAGATCAACTCCTTGGCCTTGGCCAGTCCCACACGTCTGGGCAGGAAATACATTCCCCCGCCGTCAGGCACGATGGCTCGGTGAATATAGGACCAAGTGAAACTGGCGTACTCACTGGCTGCGACAAAATCACACGCCAGTGCGGTGTCTGCTCCAAGACCCGAGGCGGCACCATTGACCGCAGCAATAACGGGCTTGGGTAAGGTGTGCAGGAGCGACTGCGCGTAGTGAACGCGTTGCTGGCGATGCCAGCCATTGAAGGCGATCTCACCGTGGGGTGAGTTCATCCGTTGATTCATGCCCTCGATATCGCCCCCAGCGCAAAAGCCTTTGCCGTTCCCGGTGAGAACCAAGGCTTTGATGTGCTTGTCGGCTGCAATGTGCTCAAAGACCTCGATCAACTCCAGTCTCATGCTGTCGCTGATGGCGTTTCTTTTTTCGGGGCGATTAAAGGTCACGGTGGCAATACCGCTTTCCAGTGAAAACTCGATCAATTCAAAATTGTGCATGGCTTACCTTAGGCTTTGTGATGATTTTTTAGTTCACTCTAGACGAGGTGTTGAGAGTAGCCTTTACTCGGCTTTGATATTGGCGGACTTAACGACAGCCTTCCAGCGAATTTCTTCGCTCTTGACATAACGCTCAAACTCCTCGGGCGTGCTTGGACTCACGATCAGTCCTTCTTTTTCGATCTTTTGCTTGAAGGTCTCAGATAGAGAAGCCTTTTTAGCCGCAGCATTCAACCTGAGCACAATCGCCTCAGGTGTTCCACCTGGCGCAAAGAGGCCATACCAACTCTCAGCCACGTAACCGGGAAGGGTCTCGGCAACGGTGGGGACCTTACCCAGGAGTGCGGTTGGCGAACGCTCTGAGGTGGTGACGGCCAGGGCTCTCAGTTTGCCGTTGGTGACAAAGCCCCCAACAGCGGAGGCTGTCGCAAACATCATGTCGACTTGACTACCCAAGAGGTCCGTGAGCGCTGGGGCCGCCCCCTTGTAGGGGATATGGGTGATTTGAATCTTGGCCATGTAGTTGAACAACTCACCGGCCAAGTGAGCGGAGGTGCCTGAACCTTGTGAGGCAAAGGAATACTTCCCAGGATTGGCGCGCGCAGCAGTGATGATTTCTTGGATATTTTTAAATGGACTATTCTCATTGACCACCAACACATTGGGCTGTCGTCCAATCAAGATGATGGGTGCAAATGCGGTGTCTTGCGAATAGGGCAATTTCGCTTGAATACTCGGGTTCACAGCATGGGCGATGGTGGCGATCACCATGGAGTAGCCGTCCGGGGCGCTTTTGGCCAACGCATCGGTACCAATGATGGTGCTGGCACCGGGCTTATTCTCAATCAAGACGGGCTGCCCCAAATCTTGACCCATCAAGTTGCCCAAGGTTCGGGCCACCAGATCTGTTCCCCCACCCGGGGAGAAGGGTACGATGATGCGAAGGGGCTTTTCTGGAAACGCCGCCCAAGTTGATGCAACGGGCAAGAAGGGCATGAAGGCCATGAAGGACATGAAG
>Ga0007809_10001244_pt1 | contig 10673 bp, 19 predicted proteins | sample CryBogCBE02Aug07_FD_60383 | JGI IMG/M metagenome (GOLD analysis project Ga0007809, IMG submission 60383) | Freshwater microbial communities from Crystal Bog, Wisconsin, USA - CBE02Aug07 | ecosystem: Environmental > Aquatic > Freshwater > Lake | place: Crystal Bog, Wisconsin, USA | collected...
TTGGTTTTAGACCATCCATCTTATTATTACCCAATGATAAAGACGCAATACGGATGGTCAGACGGAAAGACAACAGTTTGGAATGATGAGTTGGAATGGAGAAAGGCACAAGAGAAATGAGAGATGGCGGTAAAGGTGACAAGAAGCGTCCGTTAACAATACCAAAAGAACAGTTTGAGAGTAACTGGGATAAGATTTTCAAGAAACCAGTTAAGCAGGATAAGCCTTTTGGTTTAGATAACGTCGTAGATGAAACAAATAAGCGTAAACAAAAATGATGTTTTTTAGAGTTGTCTTTACAATACTTGCAGTTATCTTTACAATAAACATGATACAGACTGTTATGCTGTATAATGCTAGAGGTGATGTATATTCCTGCGAAGAAGTAACGAAGCAAGACCCTATCGATGTACAAAAGATGTGCGAGAGAAAATGGAAACGAAGACAGTAGTATTAGACATAGAAACAAATCTACTTCATGATGTAATCTGGTGCTGTGTTACGTTGCATAGAGAGACTAACGAAATTAAAGTCTGGAAAGACAAGGAAGGTTTAAATGAGTACTTACGAAATGCAGTCACCATTATCGGTCATAATCTTATTGCCTTTGATGCCCCTATTCTTAATCGTGTTTGGGGAACTAAAATCAAGGCTTCACAGTGTGATGACACTCTTTTGCTTTCTAGGCTTAGTAATTCTGCTCGTGATGGTGGGCATTCTTTAGAAGCATGGGGCAATACGCTAGGTTACAACAAGATTGAGTTTAGTGACTTTGACGGTGGTTTAACAGATGAGATGATTACTTACTGTATTCGAGATGTTGAGCTAACTAGCAAAGTCTATGACATGCTTTGGCAAGAATTAGACAAGAACAAGATTAGCGATGCAGCAATTAAACTTGAGTATGAAGTACAAGTTATTTTAACGGAGATGGAGAAGAATGGATTCAAGCTTGACGTACCCTATGCACAGACGCTGCTCTGTACAATTAAGACGGAGATGGCGAGTATCGAGGAAGACTTACAGAAAATCTTCCCACCGATTGTTACGGAGCGTGTCTCAGAAAAAACAGGTAAACGCCTCAAAGATGATGTTGAAGTTTTTAACGTGGGTTCTAGACAACAAATTGCAAAGCGTCTCATGTCTAAAGGTTGGAAACCAACTAAATCAACAGAGAAGGGTCAAGTTATTGTTGATGAAGCGGTACTTGAGACTGTAGATATACCTGAAGCGAAACCTATAGCACGTTATCTTACGCTACAAAAGAGAGCTTCGCAGTTAGATTCATGGTTAGAACACTTAGGAAAGGACGGGAGAGTACATGGTAAAGTTATTGGTTTTGGTGCTGTTACTGGCAGAGCTACTCACTCTAGTCCTAACATGGCACAAGTCCCTGCGACCCGAGCAGTCTTGGGAAAGGAATTCAGGTCGTGTTGGACGGTGGAAAGCGGAAACGTATTGGTGGGTGTTGACCTTAGTGGTATTGAACTTCGATGCTTTGCTCATTACCTTAATGATAAAGAATATATAAATGAAACAGTATACGGTGATGTCCACACTAGAAATCAGCAGGCTTTTGGGGTTGCCACGAGAGACCTTGCGAAGACTGTTCTTTATGCGACTTTGTACGGAGCCTCACCTACCAAGATTGGTACAGTTATTGGTGCTACTCCAAAAGAAGGAGCCAAGATTATCGATAATTTCTGTAAAGCAGTTCCGGCGTACCAAAGGCTTAAAGCCAAGGTTGAACGCATTTCTGAAAAGGGAAGGATATCTGGGCTTGGCGGCTATCAAATTATTGTCAGGTCGGCTCATTCGTCGCTCAACACGTTACTACAAAGTGCAGGGGCAATCATTGCAAAACAGTGGCTTGTTCAAATCAAAAAAAACTTGAAAGATGAAGGTATTCCGTACAAGCTAGTAGCATGGATTCACGATGAAGTACAGATTGAATGTCCTAAAGAATATGGGGACAGAGTCGGAGAAGTGGTCGTTCACTCTGCCAAAGAAGCAGGAGAGATATTGAAGTTCCGTTGTCCAGTCGGGGCTGAATATGGTGTTGCAGAAAACTGGGCAGGCAGCCACTAAATGTGGTATAATAGTAGTTCGCAGTTTAACTAAATTAAGAGGAATCAACATTATGAGTACAGGTAAATCAGTAGCAGTTCAGGCAGACGTATTTTGGGCATGTACACAAACTCCTAATCCTACATCGGATAAAGAGCAGTACACAATCAACTTGTCTAACCTATCAGATAAAGCAAAAGCAGCATTAGAAGAGCTAGGTATTACAGTTCGTAGCAACGCTGAAAAGCGTGAAGCTGAGGGTAATTACATCACTTGTAAAAGTAACTACAAGATTGATGCTTTCACTCCTGAAGGCGAACTAATCTCTGCAGATAAGAAGATTGCTAACGGTAGTAAATGTACAGCAATCGTATCTTCTTATGAATGGAACTATCGTGGCAAAAAAGGTGTTAGCCCATCTTTGAAAAAGTTGACAATCACTAATCTGATTGAATACAAAGGTGCTAACGTCGAAGAGTTGGACGACGTTCTGTAATGCACATTCTCATTGATGGTGACATAATCGGGTATCGTATCGGGTTTTCTACTGAAGAGGAAAACGAGAAGATTGTTGTCTCTCGAGTTGCCACTTTCATTGAGACAATGCTTTGGGAGGACTTGCAAACTGAGTCCTACCAAGGCTACTTAACTGGTAAAGATAATTTTAGAAATGACATCGCAGTCACTGCTCCGTATAAAGGAAATCGCACAGCACCTAAGCCTAAGCATCTCCAATTTATTCGAGACTATCTTATCTCCGCATGGGACTTCAAAGTCTCCGAAGGGCAAGAAGCAGATGATGAGATTGCGATAGAGCACGTAGCAAGAGACTATGAGAGCGTTATAGCAAGTATTGATAAAGACTTCATGCAACTTCGTGGTCAGCATTGGAACTTTGTCAAGAAAGAAATGACAGTCATAACAGAAGAAGAAGCATTATTTAACTTTTATATACAGGTACTTACAGGTGACAGAGTTGACAACATTATTGGCCTCAAGGGTGTCGGCCCTGTTAAGGCTAAGCAAAGGCTCGCAGGATGTGAAAGTGCAGCAGAAATGTATCTTGCTTGTGTCGAAGCGTACGGCGGCTGTGAAGAGCGAGTCATCGAAAACTGTAGACTGCTCCACCTGCGACGGACACCAAATGAAATGTGGGAGCCCCCAAGATGATTGTACTTCTAAATAACCACGGACATCCAGACGAAAGGTTCAATGAATATGTTCAACGAGCTTCTCAATTTTATGCTGAGCAGTTATTCCCTAAACAACTCCTCAGACATCTTGTGGTCACTGTTAAGTTTAATAAGCATTTGGATGCTTATGGATACACTGGCGTCGAGAAAAGAAATACACGAGGACAAGCAAGGGAATTTTTAATTGAATTACATCCCTACATTTCAGGTAAACAGATTTTAAAAACACTTGCACACGAGTTTGTGCATGTAAAGCATTATGTATATGGAGAGTTAAATGAGGAGCAAACGGAATGGCAAGGTCAACCCTTCGACAGTGATGCAGTGGACTATTACGAACTGCCTTGGGAAATCGAAGCCCATGGAAGAGAGACTGGATTGTTTACAACCTTCGCTAAAAAGGAATCTTTATGGAATGTCTTTGAAGGTGTCGTCAATCCTGACACCCCTGTCGAACCTGTTCCGATAGGCTGGTTACATGAAGACCAGTTCAGCAAAACAAAAAGGCCGACTGTTGCAGCAGTTGGTGACAAAGAGCATCTTAAAAAACTTTCCGAACTTGGGGGAAAGGGACGTAAGGTCAACCTCAATGGGAGCACAAGGAGAGGACGTGCAGCTATCAGAAGCTGGTTTAAAAAGCTTTCCTTATGGAATAGAATGTAAGAACCTAGCAAAGATAGCAGTCTATAAGTTTTACGAGCAAGCACAGACTCATGGTAGTGCAGAGCCTTTAGTAGTAATCAAGCAAAACAGAAGTAAGCCGTTAGCAATAGTAGATTTAGAACACTTTATTGACCTAGTGAGGAAAGCAAATGAAAAACAAATTTGATTTAGAGAATGACATTATGAATGTCTGGGCTATTAAAGACCATCTTGATAAAGTAATTTGGCGTATGATGGACCATCCTGAAGTCATGTCTGAAGACCAAGTGTGGAATCATTTAGAAGCAGTAAAAAATAATATTGATTTACATTGCGAAGTTTTGTTTGATACTTATTTACAAGTGTTTCAGCTTAACGAATACGCTACTAAAGAAATGAAAGAATTACGTCAGCAGATGTTAGATGGTTTAACTAAAAAGGCTGACAAAGAAGATGCTGAGAAGTTTTGGGCAGAAAAAGGTTTACCTGAATTTCCTGTAAAGAAAAAAGGCAAGACTAAATGAAAATTCTATTACTTGATATTGAGTCTTCTCCGAACGTAGCACACGTTTGGGGTCTATGGCAACAGAACGTTGGAATCAATCAATTAATGGAATCTTCTTATGTATTATGCTGGGCTGCTAAGTGGCTCGGAGAAGATGAAATCATATTTGATTCTGTTCATAAATCAAAACCTAAAAAGATGCTGAAGGGAATCTATGACCTCCTCGATGATGCAGACGCCGTCATTCATTATAATGGTACTAAGTTTGACATTCCTACTCTTAACAAGGAATTCTTACTACATAATTATGCTCCACCATCGCCTTATAAACAGATTGATTTATTACGTGTTGCTCGCAGCCAGTTTCGTTTTCCTAGCAACAAACTGGACTACGTTGCTCAGCGATTAGGTCTCGGTAGCAAACAAGAACATGAAGGACACGACCTTTGGGTTAAGTGTATGAATGGAGATAAAGATGCTTGGAAACGTATGGAATCGTATAACATTCAAGATGTCGTTTTGCTTGAATCTTTGTATCGCCGTCTTCTTCCATGGGTCAAATCTCATCCTAATCATAATCTTTATGCCGATAGTACTGTGTGCCCCACCTGTGCTGGGCATAGATTACAAAAGCGTGGAACTGCTGTCTCGTCTACTGGAACTTATCAACGGTATCAGTGCAGGGATTGCGGAAGCTGGTCTCAAGGTACAAAAGCAATTAAAGGGTCGGTAGAGGTGAAACATGCGGTGTAGAATTCATAACATTGATTACCATACTTTGTGTCCACAGTGTATGCTAACAAGAACTGGAGCAGGTCCTAGTGATTCTTATTATCCTCCGGGAGCTACTAAGGACATGGTAAACTCTCCTGCTCATTACACTCAAGGCAACATTGAATGTATTAAAGCTATTGCGGAAGTAGTAAAAGATTTAGATGGTATGCAAGCAATGTGTACCGGCAACGCTATTAAATATCTGTGGCGTTGGAAGCACAAGAATGGTGCAGAAGATTTAAAAAAAGCAGTATGGTATATCCAAAGGATGATAGATGAGCTTGACTCTAAATGATATAATATATCGTCTCAAGCAATTAGATGAGATGGATGTGACAGATATTCTTGGTTTAACTACTGAGGATATTTGTGAAAGATTTCTAGATGTAATAGAAGATAAAGCAGATGTACTTGAACAACTACTAAAGGACGACGATGACAACTAAAAAACCATTGCATGATATGGGTCCACCGATTAAAGATGAGATACCGGGCTTAAGAGATTTCTTTGCCACTTCAGTACTCTCCGGTGCAATTTCAGCAGCAGGTGTGCCGACTAGCGACGATGATGAGTATTGTCAATTTATGGCAGAGTTTTGCTATAAAATGGCAGATGCAATGATGACAGAAAAATACAAGAAAAACACACGACACTAAGGATTAGAATGTACAACACACCGTTTAGCACTGTAGGATATATTACCTACAAAAGAACTTATGCACGTCGCTTAGACGAGGCAGACACCACCAGCAAAACAGAAGAGTTTCCTCAAACTGTTGAGCGAGTAATCAAAGCAGCAAATGACCAGTTAGGTTGTGGCTTTACAGCAGAAGAACAAGAGCGTCTTCGTAAGTATTTAATGGAATTAAAAGGTACTGTAGCAGGTCGCTTCTTATGGCAGATGGGTACAGACACTGTAGGCAAGTTAGGTCTTGCTTCATTACAGAACTGTGCGTTCACTGTTATCGATGACCCTGTACGTCCTTTCACTTGGGCTATGGACTTACTCATGTTAGGTTCAGGCGTTGGTTATAACATTCAAAGGAAAAACGTTGATAAACTTCCTGAAGTCAATCCTAATTTTACCGCCCCTACTCGTTTGGATAGCAATGATGCAGATTTTATTGTTCCTGATTCGAGGGAAGGCTGGGTCAGTCTCCTTGGCAAAACGCTCAAAGCAGCGTTCTTAAGTGATAAAAAGCCTACTTTTACTTATAGCACTGTATTGGTGCGTGGTCGTGGTGCTGCCATCAAAGGATTTGGAGGCACTGCATCAGGTCCTGAAGACTTGTGCGACGGTATTGCTAAGGTAAGTTCTATCCTTGAAAAACGTGCAGGAAAGAAACTACGTCCTATTGACTGCTTAGACATTATGAACATTATTGGTGCAATCGTCGTAGCAGGTAACGTACGTCGCTCAGCACAAATTGCTATTGGAGACGCAGACGATGTTGAGTATCTACTTGCAAAACGCTGGGATATGGGAAATATTCCTTCTTGGCGAGCTATGTCTAACAATAGCGTTGTTTGTAACGATATTAAAGATTTGCATGAATACTTCTGGGACGGCTACGAAGGCAAAGGTGAGCCGTACGGTCTTATCAATTTGCGTCTTTCTCGAAAGGTCGGTAGGCTTGGTGATACTAACTATCCTGACCCAGACGTTATGGGCTATAATCCTTGTGCTGAACAATCTTTGGCTCCTTATGAAACCTGTTGCTTAGCTGAAGTTTATTTATCTAACGTAACTTCTAAGGAAGAATTTATTGACATCTGCAAACTACTATATCGTATTAATAAGCATAGCTTGTCTTTGCCTTGCCATCTGCAAGAGACAGCCGATATCGTTCACAAGAACATGCGTATGGGTATTGGGGTTACTGGTGTACTACAAGCTTCTGATGAGCAACGTAGCTGGTTAAAAGAAGCCTATGAAGAGTTGCGTAAGTTCGATAAAGAGTATTCTGCTCAGCATAATTTCCCTGAATCTATTAAGCTAACTACTGTTAAGCCTTCAGGCACTTTGTCCTTGTTACCGGGAGTTACTTCAGGTTGTCATCCAGCTTATAGTCACTATATGATTCGTCGTATTCGTATCGCTGCAGACCACAGTTTAGTACAAGTATGTCGTGAGCATGGATACCCTGTAGAGTATCAGCGTAACTTTGATGGTACTGATGACCACAGCACAATGGTAGTATCTTTCCCATTTGCTTACCCTGAAGGCACAAAGATTGCTGCTGAGATGACCGCTATCGACCAACTAGAAGTAGTTAAATGGTTGCAAGAGAACTGGTCAGACAATAGCGTTAGCTGTACTGTGTATTACCGTAAGGAAGAATTGCCTGAGATTAAGAAGTACTTGGCAAAGAACTACAAGAACAATCACAAGTCACTTTCGTTCTTGCTTCATAATGAGCATGGCTTCCAGCAAGCTCCATTAGAAGAGATTACCAAAGAAGTTTATGATGCTTTAGTTGCTAGTACAACATTAATTACCAGAGTGGAAGATGCTTCCTTTGAAGGTGATTTAGAGTGTGCTGGTGGTGCATGTCCTGTAAAGTAAGTCCATGGGATTGTCCACCATTAAATCTGTGGAATTGGAATCTTGCATGGAGATGGAAGTCAAGTCTCCCTGCAACGGTATCTGTACCCTCGACATACAAGACGTATGTAAAGGATGCAAACGAACCCGGCAGGATATTTCTAAATGGTATGTTATGTCCAACAAACAGAAGTTAGATATTTTAGATAGGATAAAAAATGATAGATAAACAAGATTTTATGTTAGGAATGCGACGCTTAAATGAAGTACTCAACATGGCTGATGAAGTTCAGCCGTTGATTATGAAGCGGTGCATGGAAGCTGCTGCAGACTTTGAGTCTATGGACCCAGTGCAGTTTGTAGTGTTATGGAAAGACATAGCAAAGATGCTACGCCCTATTAATGACAAGATGTTAGAACTACAGACTGTAGCAATGTTTAGAGAGCTACAGCCTGAAGGTAATCCTGAGAACTTCTCAGAGCAACAATAGTTTCTCGGTAGTTGTACTTGACAGGGACTCTTCGGAGTCCCTTTTTTATTAGTGAGGGGACACAAGCCACGCCTGCCAGTTCGTTGCACCTTGGCTAGAAAGCCGAAAAATCACCAAGTTCTTGATACCCTCGTGTCGGCTTAACTCGTTAAGACTTCCAAAGCTTTATTAGTCTTAGCTACTCGGTCATCTAATCCTAATGTACCGCCATTAATCTTTTTAGTAATTGCCACCCAGTCACTTGTATCAGCAATTTGATTTAGCCCATGAGTGGACCAAAACCATCCAGCACTTAAGGCTGCGAATTCTGGATTGCATAGTAAATCAGGATTATTGACACAATCCACACCAGTATCCCTATTAAAATGTACATAGTTATCCTTACCAGTCAACTGAATCAAACCACGACCATGGTATTTCCAGCCATCTCCGGGTTCTGTGTTTCCCATACGTCCACCATAAACGACGTTAGCAATCAACTCAGGTTTACGTTCACACTCTGCAGCTTTTTCTGAAGTAAATCTGCTAGGCCATGTAGCCTGCAAAGCTTTAGCACTGTAGTTTAGATTCTCTTGTAGCAACTTAAAGTTACCAGACTCATGAGCACACTGCCCTATGAAGGCAGCTTGACGTTTAGGATTGTCAATATGGAATTCATCAAAAGTTTTGTTCAAAGGCTCTAGCCATTTAACATCAATACCTAAAGCTGTTAGTTGAGATTCATTCATTGTCTTGTCCTATTTTGATGCCTGTGATGAGACCTATAAAGCCCCCAACCACTGTCTGGAAAGCTGGTCCAATAATTTGAAATACTACAGTGTCATCAACGTTAGGGTCAATAACAGCATAAGCAAACATGAGAAGCATAGCAGCTACTACACAGACTAAAGACCATGTAGCAATAACGAGAATGTGTTCTTTATTGTTCATTTGATTTGTAGTTGTTTATTAATCCAGTCGATTAGTTCGACGGCTTGGAGGGTTGTGCCAGTGCATTGTTCAGCAAGTACGTTGTAGCTGGGGGCTGCATCAGTTCCTGTGGAGGAGTTGGAAACACTGGACACTGCACCGATACTGGGGTTGACGTGCATCCCAGCATAGTAATTGTGAACAGCATCAAGCTTATTCTTGTAATCATTTTTAACATTCTCCGTTACTAATTCATTTTGTTTTTTGATTGATTCATTCTTGATTTCCGCTTGCTTTCCGAGTGCTTCAACCTGTGTCTGATAGTTAACAAATCGTAGATGCTCCACATACCAGCCACTAAAAGATGCAAAAGAAAGTACAGCAATAACAATAATAATTTTGACATAAGTAAATGGAAACATTATTGCCCCGACGGTTCAGTATCTTTTTTCATGCCAAGAGCAGCACCTGTAGCACCCAACAAAGCACCCATACCAATACCAAAGTTCTGCAAGTCAAAGTGAATGTTGTTACCTACTACGTCATAGATAGTTAAGCCTAAAGCTTGTAAGACACCTAGCAAAGCAGCCCAACGAACGATGTCGTGAGTCTGATTGTCTTTACCGGTTACAAGTTGTTTTAGTGTGTCCCACATTATTTATATCCCCATGTTAAATAGTAGGCTATGAAAGCAGCAACAATAAAACAGTACAGTTGTACACGTTTTACTTCTTTTAAATCATGCCCATATTCTTCTTTGATTTTTTCTTCTTCTTTGAGCATTCTAGCTTTAATAGCTTGAATGTCGTCCCATGCTTTAGGTCCATACTTGTTGATGACCTCAGCTTTCATTTTTAGTTCTAACTTCTTTACTTCTTCGAGTAATTGAAATTCTTTGTAAGCCTTCATCACAGTGTGGTCAGGCTGCACAACAAGAGCTTTGCGTTTTTCTTCTGCTCTTTGTTTTGCTACATCTACAGCATCTTTTTGGATGCCCTCAATACTCTTGGTTAACTGTTTGCTGCTCTCTCTGGCTGAATCTAGACTACCGCTGAGAGCTTTCACTCCCTCGTTGATACCAAAGTTGTCGGGCATAATTCATCATTTCATTTTCTTCTTAGTAGAGACTTTGCCCTTTGGCTTAGCTTTACCAGCTTTGCTCAATGCAATCGCTACTGCTTGTTTTTGAGGACGTCCACTCTTCATCTCAGTGGAGATATTTTTAGATATAGTTTTTTTAGATGAACCTGATTTAAGAGGCATAATATTTCCTTAAGTTGCTTGCGTTTGTGCAGTTAAAATACCGTTAGTAAAAGTCATACTACCGTTAGTACCTGTTAGAGTTAACTTAGCAGTAGTAATTGTTACTGATAGTCCGCCAGTAATGTTGGCGTTAGTAATTGATATAGGTGTGTTAGTAACTGAAGTAGCTTGTCCTTGAGAATTTACTGCTATGACTGGCACAGAACTAGCTGAGCCGTAAGTAGAAGCAGTAACTCCAGTATTAGCAATAGATAGTGTTCTATTAGCAGATAAGTCACCACCT
>Ga0007809_10001245_pt1 | contig 10668 bp, 19 predicted proteins | sample CryBogCBE02Aug07_FD_60383 | JGI IMG/M metagenome (GOLD analysis project Ga0007809, IMG submission 60383) | Freshwater microbial communities from Crystal Bog, Wisconsin, USA - CBE02Aug07 | ecosystem: Environmental > Aquatic > Freshwater > Lake | place: Crystal Bog, Wisconsin, USA | collected...
TATCTGATTCTAAAACTTGTTCTAGAATATCTAATAGAAAATTTGTATTTTTTGGAGTTGAAGGTATTAACTGAGTGAAAAATTTAGATTTGTATTTAGACATTTTTACTCTCCTTGCCAACTTTTATTAGAATATCACAATTTTATTAAAAAAACAACAAAAAAACAGCCCTTGATTTTACACGATTTTTTCTTAAAAATATTCCTGTAATTTCAAGGGGTGATTTTTTAATAAAACCGTTGCTTTTTTTTACGGTTTGGACGATTATAATAATATAAGCAATGGAGATACAAATGACGATATCAGAAGCAAGTGCAATTATAGACCGTGTCAGGAATGAGAATGGTTTTGGTTTGCTCGAGATTCTTGAGATCATGACAGACGAAAGAGATGCTGGTTATGATTACTGGATCCAGACATACACTTTGCAAGAGCGTCAAGCATATTCTGTATTGATGGCTGGTTTTGATAAATTCTTTAATGGAGAACGCTAATATGACTACCGTATTTACTGGCCAGAAGGCCTACGTCACTCGTAAGCTTCGCAACCTTCATGGTCGAGGTTATGTAATTGTTCGGTCACACAAACATCCTGATGGGTCCGAGACCTATGTAATGGAATATGTTGGTAAGAAGTAAGATAGGAGATTGATATGCATATCGATGAGCATGACTTTGATAATACAGCTCAGGCTGTTTACATTATGAATCCTTCCGCTCAAGAGCGTTATGATTCTTGGGAAGATCTTAAGTCTTTTATGGTAGGCATGGCTTATCAATATATGGATGACGTGGCAAGCTTCTCTACTGGTGGCTTCCAGTTGACATCATTTAAAGGCACAGGTGCGGACAAAGGAAACTATGTTCGAGCCAGCGTGTCTGCTTATACAGCAAACGAGTTTGCTAAGCGAATGACAAACGCTGGTAAAGCATTGAAAGAACTATTAGGAGCATAATATGACAGAATCAAAATACGACATGCGTCACGGTGGTCCTTTTGATAGAGGATCAGCAGATGCTTGGTATAAACGTAAGTTCCATCCTCACTATTATGTACATGATACTCATTCATCAGAGTACATTAAGATTGAGGAAGGAACTCCTGAGTATGAAGCATACGTTGCTGGTTGGAATTACCAACACTCTCTTGGTGACTACAAGGACTGGGGTTAAGAGGTTTTATAGATAAACACATTAGGGTTTGTTGGTTGAGCAGGTGGAAGTTTGTCGAGTTTGTTGAGCAGAGTTAACCACTCTGCTTTTCTCGTTTCCCAACCATAGAAATGATCAAAGTACTGCTTTTGGAAGTCAAGGTAAGGATCAGTACGTCCTCCGTTCTTGATTACTGTTTTAATTGCAACTTCCAATGTTTCCATAAATGCTTCTGAGTGTGCAGAAGGATTTTCGTTCCATTGATACATCATTGCAAAATTGGAACACGTCTCAGGAAGTGCTCCAAGGTTAGGACATACAACCAAGTTCTTTGCAGACAATGCTTCGATTGCTGCAAGACAGCTTGTCTCTAACCAAATACATGGATATGCAAAGATATGAGAAGTCTTCAATGCTTCTCTTACTTCATCATTTGATACTGCACCATGATAGGTAATTTTTGGATGATTACGACAACGATCAAACAATTGCTTGTATTGTTCATCTCTTTGTTCCCACCCGTAGATGCTAAAGCTTGAATAGACATCAAGGTGAATGTTATTATACTTTTCACAAAGCTTTTCAAAAACAGGAACAAGAAGTTCAAGACCACGATGTGGTGTTGTATGATAGATTAATCTTACTGTTCCATCATACTTCTTGGAGTTAATATCGATTGGATAGATTGCATTCTTAATAACTTGCATCTGTTCATACGGAACACCAAGAAACAAATTATACATTAATCCTTGCCAGTTTGAAACGCAAACTAACTTATCAAAACGAGATCTGCTTGATTGTTCTTTTAGATGTTGTGATTCAGGATCCTGAGGAAGATCGTGGAGCCAAAGGATCTTCTTCTTGTTTGGATCTAGTTCTCTCACACGAGAAGGAATAATTTGGAATTTGTCTAAAAGGTCACGAGGAAGCGAATCATACAGACGTTGTTGCATCAACTCTGTACCACCTTTAGAGTTCTTGTTCAATTCATTTTTTTCCATAATATAAAACCAATCACAAAATTATAAAGATTATTCTTTTCGTTCAAGGAAAGGAAGTTTTAAACTTACCTTTTCATCCTGTACACCTATCAATATATGTGAAAATAATGATAGAAGACTCCAAGAACAAAATCCAATTGCTACAGAAGCTGCCATCACATTATCGGATGTTGGATTAAAATTGATCCATTCCAAAAGAATAGGTGCAAAGACAACAGCAGAAATAACACTCAAACCTGATCTAACAGAAGCATCCCAAACGTTTTTTGGACGTAAAAAAGCCATGAATGAAACCCCACCAATAAGACCACCAAGTCCTGATATAATTTTAGCCATCAGCGATGAAGATATTGGATCTGACATTTATTCCCCATTCAGTATCGTAAAAAATATATTTTTATTTATATATTTCTAGTACTGAATCTAAACGGAACGATCTCCAGCTATCTTTTTCTACGTCCCACACAGAAATTGTATTATCGTTAGTCGCTTTTTCTTTTTCTGTCTTTTTTTCGTAAGGTTTAACGATAGATTCTACGAGTGTACATTTCATTACACGTTCAGAACCATCAGTTTTAGTAAATTTAACATTTACAATTCCAGAATGCAGCATATTAATTAAATTTGTTTTAGATATCGTCTGCATGTCCACCGGCCGTTTCCTCCAAATAAGCTTTCAAATCTTCATAACCACCAATTCTAAAACCATTGACAACAATGATTGGAACAGTCTTGACACCAGGAAAATTTTCCTGAATAAAGTTGAGGTCATAGTCTTCACCTAACGAATAGTACTTGTAATTGACATACTTTTCGTTAAGAAGTTGTTTTGCTGCAACACACCAGTTGCAGTTTGTTTTACCATAAACCTCAATCATTAGATGATGTCATCCTTATTCCTGTATCCTTGTCTGGTCTCTTCCATGGGCCAAATGCACCAGAATGAGTTCCTTCAACACGAATGAATCTCTTGTTAGTCTCGTTCTTATTTGGATTAGGGATTGTTACCATAACCTTCTTACCAGTTGACCAGACATTTAACTTGTTAAGAATCTTGTCTAGTTCTGATCTTTCATTGTGCATAGCCTTCAATGTTTTTTTAGAAACACTTGATCCCTTGCCCTTCGAAGTATATTTTGCTCTTGATGTTTTCTTACCCATAATTTATTCCTCTGTCACTTCACATATTCTTGTCATGTGTATATTAAAACATACGATACATCTTAATTTAAGTAAACCATTATCTGGATTTCTAGAAGGTTTAAAGTCGACAAGAATCATTGTATTTTCACCAGCATGGCAGGCAGGACAGTTTCCTATAACAATAGGAGTTGTACCGTCCTGAACTACTCTTAGCTTATGATTTTGACTTTGCACTCTTTCTTGCCTTTGTTGTTGCTGTTGAAGGCTTCTTTGTTCCAGATGCAGTTGTTGTTTTACTCTTTGTAGTCTTTGCTGGCTTTGCAGCAACTGGCTGATCGGCAGTGTCAACCGTTACTACTATTGGTGCCACAGGTTGTGAAGCTGTAATTACAACATTACTAGCATTCTCTTTCTTTTCATAGATTCCAAAAAATTCTTTAATTGCTTTCCACATTTTGTATCTCCTGTTGATATCCATATTTACAAATAAAATAGCTGTCAATTATATCAGAAGAGGGGTTCCATTGTTTTTCTGTCAAATGAAGCTTCTTCTTTACGTTGTATTTAGTCTCATGCTCAAAGCTATCCTGTAATGATTGCTTATTTGCATTTCCTTTGCCTGTGGCAAATTTTTTAATAACAGTAGGAGGAACTACTGTATAATCTATATTGTTTCTGAAAAGGTAGTGTTTTAACAGGCCAGCATTTTCTGCAATATTGAAAACTCTTCCTGTCGACCCCATTGAATATCCCTCAAGATATACTTTTGATTCTTGAGGGATTCTAAGCAAAGCCCATTGAGTTATATTATGATATCTTTGTTCTTCACTTTTATAATCGTTGTGCAAATCGCCAAAGATATTATCTACATCAATATCTAATTTTTTATTGTCAGTTAGAAAATAGAACCGACAGTTATGAAATCCAAAATTACTTGAATCACAAATACAAATACAAGGAGATGTAATACTATAATCAATGCCAACTATAATCATACAACTATTTATTCATCATCGTCGTAGTCATAACTTTCATTTTCTTCGTAGTCTTCATCTTCCTCGTATTCATCATCATCGTTGTTATCATCAGAGAAGTATTCTTCCCACACATTATCGAAAGCATCATCGTAGCCAAGACAATCATCTTCAATTCCATCACGTTCTGTATGATCTGATGCTTCCAAGAGACGCTTATAAATTTGTTCTCTTGTGCCTTCATCCTTTACAAGTTCAGAAATTACACTAATTAGATGTTCCCAGTCCATTTTGCTCTTTCCTTCTCAATTTAGCTTTTTTTACCACTTGCTTTTTTGTATCACTGTCATATGATAACCAATTTTGTATTTCGAAAGTACTGCGTCCACATTTAACGCAGTACTCCGTGTTGTTATCCAATTCACACTTTGTTGTACAAGGTGACTCAGAAGAGTTCACAGCCACCTCCAACACAAGCTGCAGATCCAATAGTATCTACATCTATATATTTGATTTCTTTCAACTCATCTTCCCATTTGATATCAACGATTGTTTGCTGAATCTTTTCCCACTTATGTAGCAAATATACATCTTTGAAACAATATTCAGTTTTCTTGATATCACCATCGAAATAGTTTGTTGCAAACTTTTTGAAACGACGAATCCAGTCTCTCTTCAATGTATTTGTGTGGTTGTCTGCAGAAAGATCTTCACCAAAACCATTTGCAGTCATACATGCAATCCAAAGATTATCAAAGCACTTTAGAGCTTCAACAATAATACCAGAAGCCATAATTGCACCTGCACCATACTTTTCTGTAAGCTGAGTTGCATTTAATACCTCTGTATTTGGCGCCTGGAAGTAATCCTTGTCACCTGTCATTGGAAGGAATGAAATACCTGCAAAGTAGTCTTTGTTTGCAAATACGTATTCCTCGATCTCATCCCAGTTATCAACAATAACTGTATTTGAAACATTATGACGAATACCAGGATGCGCACATTTATCAACGTTTGTTCCTGCATTGACCCAATGTTGCTGAGCCTTTTTGATTAAATCAAGATGCTTAATTCCAATCAATTGATCCTTGTAGATTGATCCTTGCTTTGAAACAACAGGGAAAGAAATAACATAGTCAGTCTTTCCTGATGACCATGCTGATTCTTCTACCATATTTGGATTGATCTTCCTGATTAGTTTTGCAACTTCTGTTTCTTTGTTAAGTTGGATATTTCTGATATACATTGGTGAGTGTTCAGCATGAATACCAGAAGCAGTCATGAGAAGTACAGAAGCATTTCCAGAAGGCTTAACACAAGTAGTACGAGCAGCAGGATTAATCCCAAGTAGAGCTGCAACTTCGGCGTTTGTTTGTTTGACAATTTGAGCACCTTTTTCAAGAATATCTTCATTAAACAACGTTGCTGGATTGTTCATCCATCCTGTGATAGAAACACCAAGAAGTGCTTCACGATCAAAGATTGCTTTTGATGTTGGAGAAAGGAATTTGAAGTCTGTGTAACCAGCCTGGAGTGTACCAAGGATAGCAGCAGCACGGCAAGCCTTGTAGAATGCTTCTTCTGTGTCACACATTCCACCATTGATTTCAGTTAGGTTACATCCTTGCCAACCTGACTGACCATCAATCTGTGGATACATTCCAATTTCAACACAAGGATTAGTTGTGATGTCTTTGTCATCAACAAAGAAGAAACCTGGCTCACCAAACTGCTTGATTGAAGTCATTAGATTGGCAAATTGTTCTCTAGTAATCTCATTGCGTACAATAACAGCACTGTTATTACTGCGGCCGCGCTGAGGATTATCAATATACCAGCTTCCTGTTTTAGCGGAGGCCATTTCCTGATCATCTGGTGAGAATAAGCAAATTGTAGCTGAGCGACGAACACCACCAGCCAGGACAGCATCAGCTGCATGCATAACAATATCATAGACATGGATTGGTCTCAAGTTAGATGACTTCTCAGAAAGAGTAAGTCCGGTTAAAATATACTCGATACGATCGAGCGAGCGACGAAGTGGTTCTGGACCAGGAGCCTTGAATCCACCAGAAATTTTTGCACCCTTTGGTCTAATGTTTGAAAGATCAAGTGCAACCTTACGACCTGCATATTCAGGATACTTGCCACCATTCTCGAAGAATGATGACATAAGAACATCTAGTGCTGTTGCCCATCCTTCAATTGAATCTTCTACAACGTGAACCTTTGGTGCTTTTGTACGATGAATAATTTTTGGAAGCTTTTCAATATGATGCTTTTGAACAGAAAATCCTGCACCTGCTCCACAAAGAAGGATATAGAATACTTCACCAAAGAATGCAGGACGATCTGCATAAGAAGAAGTACAGTTATACATTCTCATCTGATGCTTGAGTAGCTGCTCACCACCAAACTGCAAAGAACGCTGAGCACCAAGAACTAGCTTTTGTTTGTATGCAGTTGTTGCTTCATCAATGTACGACATTAGCTTTGATGACATTTTATCTGCATAAAATCCCATATGCATTTTGATAACACGATCTACTGCCTCACTCCAAGTTTCATATCTATTTTCGTTTTCTACATATCTTGCATACCCTTCATAAAACTTGGCATCAGATAATAGTTTCTTCGTATCTTTATATGTCGTACCCATGTTAATACCTCTTTATTATTATTCTTGTTCTTTTTTCTTAATTGTAAATGAACCGTTCTCGTTGTCAATCCACTCAAGTTGGTCATTTACACTCCAACCCAAGTCAGCAATTAAAGGCAACATTTCCTCAGGAATAGGAAAATAAAAATCCCCTTCCTTATCATCATATTGTATTTGAACTGTGAATGATCGACTCATACCTTACTCCATTGCTGTAACTTCATTTTAGCAGATAGACCACTAAATGTATTACTATCAATAATAGATTGTACAGCAGGACCGGATAGATTCTGCTTTACGACCATATCATTTATATCTTTGTATTCAATAAAATCTGGCCAGATACAAACCTTGTAGCTCTGGTCGATAGCCCTTCCAATCTTTTTAACGATCTCTTTGTTTCGCGGTTCATTATCATATACAATTATTAATTTATCCCTGTCTGCAACGTTGTTAAGGTTAACATCAGAGCCTGCCATTGCGATACAATTATCAAGAAAAAGACTATCGATTGGACCTTCTACGACATATACGGGTTTGTTTTTGTCGATAGAGTCTAGTCCAAATACTTTGTCCTTCGTGTCATCCAGAATGATTGTAGAGTATCTTACTGTCGATGATTTGCTAATTGATCTGCCTGTAAACCCAAAGACATATCCTTTAGAATCAACGAATGGAAATACAATACGAGGTTCATCCAATGCAACTGCCTTGTCACTGAACTTACCAGGTAGTATTGTATTTACCCAAGTGTAGTATGTAGGTGAATAGTAAATTCGAAAATGAGTGTGTGCAGGAATGCATCTTTCGACGATGTATTTTTTCGCAGGATGTTCCGGCTTTAACTGCGATATTTTACGTAATTCCTTGAATGGATCAAAGTGGTCAATTCTTCTGCTAGCGAATTTTTCGATATCTGATATAAATTTTTCAGACTGCTCAGGTTGGCCTGATTCCTTCAAGAACTCTATACGATACTCGGTATAAAGTAAAGGGTTGTAAGTCTTAAGGAACTTACTTATTGAAGCACTATAGCCACAATTAAAGCACTTAACATTAATCCTACCAGAATGTTCGTAAAAATGTCCACGAGTCTTGAACTTATTTGTTTGAGAATCACCACATACATTGCACCTGAACTTGGCATTGTACGGTTTTGTCTTAATTACCTTGAACTGCTCGAGCTGTGTTCCTGCAAGAGAAGCATATTTCTGATCTAGCCAAAGAGTATTCATCTACTATACCTTATTATAATCCAATAGGGATAGTATACAGAGGTTTAGTAAAATGTCAACTGTTAATTTTTACTGACTGTATTATCAGCATCGTCATAGAATTTTTTAATAGATTCTAATGACTTTTTGCAGGCATTGTTGTTTTCTTGGAGTTTCAAAATTAATTTGCCAACCTGCTGATCTGTCAATGTATCTGGGTTTGGAAACTTTTTTTGAACCTGACAATCATACAGATATTCAGGAGCTTTTACAACTTTATATTCTGGTGCAATTAATTCAACAGCACTGTGGCATCCACACAAAAATAATACAAAAGGAATAGCCAATAGGTTTTTCATTTTGAAGATCCATAGATTTGTGAAAGCTGTTTGATGATACTTTTAAGATAATCGGAAGAAGGAATATCCTTTTTCACTTCAACAGACGCCTGTTTTTCAATTGTATCAATTTGTTGATGATCTTGTTGTTTGCTTTTTGCTATCTCGTCTCTAATTCGAGAAGCATCGTCATTTATTACTACTGTTTGTTGTTTGAATTGTTCTTGCTTTTGTTCAACAAGCTGTTCTTGCTGTTGATTAAACTCTTGAATAACAGCTTCTTTAATATTATAATCATGTATCTTTAGCCAAGTGAATCCTGCTGCAGAAACAAACATAACAAATGCAATTATAGAAGGAAGACCACCACTAAAAGCCAAACGAAATAATAATTTAATCATGATAATGAAAGTGCCTTATCCTTCATTGATTTTTGATAATCTGATAGTTTGTCAAGATATCCTGCATTACGAAGCTCTTTGAATACAAGATTTTCAAATGAGAATTCGCCACCTTTTGCGATTGCAGCACCTCTCATATTTCTAATCTTTTCTTTGACTTTTTCAACTGTATCTTCATCTGATTTATCTGCAATGATCTTGTCAATCATGTTCATGTAGTATTCTACTTTGTTTGCAAGTAGAGGATCTGTTTCAAAATGAAGATCAAGAAACTCAGGAAGTTGAATCCATCTGTCAAACATTACAGAATAAACACCCTGACCTTGATGTGGGACATCTTGTATATCCTGTGCATATAGTTCTACAGGATATCCATAAATGTTGATTTCGCTATGAGTCAATGTCCAAAGAACTTTTTTGTCCTGTAGATACTCATCAACAAATGTTCTATTAATGTTGCAACTTGAACAATCACAATCGTGATCATGACCAAAATCATTTCTGTTAATTACAAGATGTAAATCAATATCTGATTTGTTTGTATAATTGTAGTTTGCATTTCCACCAGTAAAAATAATATCTTTTATATCCAATGGATTAATCTTTGCAAAGTTTGCCCATGCGGAAGCAATCTGTAGTAGTTTTGATTTTACTTCTGGTTTTAATATTGCACCATCATTCCAGATCTTTGGGTTTAACTGATCATGATACTCCAAAGATGTTTCTTCTTTCATCTGCTGTGATTTAATCAAACGCTTGAATTTCTTGTTTACGGTCTTTTCAAGTTCAGCATTTGTTTTTGCATATAGAGGACCACCATCATCGATTTCTTTTTTTTCACCTGGTGGATAATCTTCACCAATTGCTCTTTTCATTTTTTTTGTATATTCGAGGTTTTTTCTTTTATATTTGTTATTTGGAGGAACAGCAGGATTTCCGTTACCAGGTGTCAATGTAGGAGATGTTGATGCTGAATTGACTGCAGGTCCGTTTGCTGGACCAACAGCACCACCATCCTCGACAATCTTGAGGTAGTGGTTAAACATTTGTTCTAAATTAGAAATATCATATCCTTCTTTGATAGATTTTTTCTTTTTCTTTTCTTCTCTTGGATGAGGTGGAGGAGGAACAGCAATTTCACCTGCTGTTGAATTTGTTGATCCATTAATGTCACCAGGTGAGCCTGCGACACCAAGACTTTCTTTCAATGGCTTATTGTTCAACAAAACAAGAGTAGCAGCAATTGTTCCAAGTCTTGATCCACCACCAGGAATCCTTGCAATCATTTTCTTAAGATTAATGATCATAATATCATAATAACCAAGAGCGTTCTTTTCGTTTGCTGTCAACGTGTCATATTTTCTTAAAAAATTTCCATTTGAATCAATCAACCCAAGCTGGTACGCTGGCCATTGGTTAAATGGTAATGTCAATTTTCTGATGAATTGATAAGCCAACAATTTATCTGCTATACTATTCATTTTAGATCTTTCTTAGTTCTTCAAGAATCTTTTCGTCAATTTGAATTTCACTTGTATTTATTGTTCTGTTGTCAATACCAATGTTTTCAATTTTTTCTGGCAAAAGATTCATAAAAATTAAAAATGGAGCAAGTAGGTGCTCCATTCCTTTGCATCTTAAAAATAACATTCTAATTGTTGGTAATGGACCAAAAACATTATTAAGAATAATAATATGATTGAGAATCAATCTTTCCTTGAGGTCACCTTCTTCTTGATATCTGTTAAACAATCTTTTTATATACTTGAATCTTTTTAAATCATC
>Ga0007809_10001247_pt1 | contig 10652 bp, 7 predicted proteins | sample CryBogCBE02Aug07_FD_60383 | JGI IMG/M metagenome (GOLD analysis project Ga0007809, IMG submission 60383) | Freshwater microbial communities from Crystal Bog, Wisconsin, USA - CBE02Aug07 | ecosystem: Environmental > Aquatic > Freshwater > Lake | place: Crystal Bog, Wisconsin, USA | collected...
TTAAACTGGGTCGTCCATCGATGATGCCAAGTGAGCATTCATCACATTTTGTGTATTTTCTAATCTATCACCCCATGACAATGTGGGTAGATGTATGTTTCGACTGAGATAACGGGCCAATTCACAAAGGGCTAAACGGTAGACCTCTCTTTTGAAGTCAATCACTGACTCGAGATCAACCCAGTAGGGATGCCATTTCCAATTGTCGAATTCGGGATGGTTGGTACCTTGTAAAGAAACATCGGAGTCTTGACCAAGCAAGCGCAATAAAAACCATATTTGCTTTTGGCCCCTATAGGAGGCGCGGCGATTCTTCTGCTGGACATGACGACGCAAAAACTCCTCCGGAACATCGTAGCGGATCCAGTCTTTTGTGCGTCCAAGCACTTGGACATGATCGGGTAATAATCCTATTTCTTCTTGCAGCTCACGAAACATGGCCTGTTTTGGATTCTCGCCGTGTTGAATACCACCTTGAGGAAACTGCCACGATTCCTGGCCAATACGCTTTCCCCAAAATACTTCGTTGCGCTGATTGAGAAGAATTATCCCGACATTAGGTCTATAGCCTTCTTTATCGAGCATGATTGCTTTTCAAATCCTTTAAAATCAATGAATTGATTATATCTATAAAGATGCTATGAAAGCCACCCAAACATTTATTCTTACCCTAAAAGAAGCACCAGCCGATGCTGAAATCGTTTCTCACCAGTTGATGACCCGTGCGGGCATGATTCGCAAAATCGGGGCTGGCATATATAACTATATGCCTATTGGCTTGCGAGTGATTCGTAAAGTCGAAGCAATTATTCGAGAAGAGATGAATCAAGCGGGGGCGATGGAAATGTTGATGCCATTTGTGCAACCGGGAGAACTCTGGGAAGAATCCGGTCGATTGCGAAAAATGGGCCCTGAATTACTGCGAATTAAAGATCGTCATGACCGAGATTTTGTTTTACAACCAACGTCAGAGGAAGTTGTCACGGATGTTGCACGAAATGAGATCAAAAGTTATAAGCAATTACCAATTAATTTGTACCAGATTCAAAGCAAATTTCGGGATGAGCGACGTCCGCGTTTTGGGGTGATGCGCGGCCGTGAATTTATCATGAAAGACGCTTACTCTTTTGATCAAGATGAGGCTGGTATGCGGGCTTCCTATGAAAAGATGTTTACAGCGTACCACCGAATTTTTAAACGACTTGGGCTGAATTATCGAGCTGTAGATGCAGATAACGGGGCAATTGGTGGGAGTGGCAGTCAAGAATTTCATGTGATTGCACTTACAGGTGAGGATGCAATTGTGTATTGCCCGAATTCCGAATATGCGTCAAATTTAGAGGCAGCAGCAGCGTGTAGCGTTCAGCCACTTACTTTAGGTAAGGAGGAATTGCAAAAGTTTTCCACTCCAGGCCTGACAAAATGTGCAGATGTTGCCAAACTGATTGATGTCGCTTTGACGCAAACGGTGAAGACTATAGCCATTGCGGTGGATCAGTTTGATGAGTCAAATCAATTACTTCCTGGTTCAGCAAAAATGGTGGCGGTATTGTTGAGGGGTGATCATGAGCTCAATGAAGTGAAATTGAAAAAATTACCTGGTCTGCACGATTTTAGGATGGCAAACGAAGCAGAGATTTTAGCTACGTTCGGGGCTTCTCCAGGATCGATTGGTCCACTGAATTTGACTGCAAACGTTGAGGTGATCGCTGATTTGACCGTTGCAGATATGGCTGATTGGATCTGTGGCGCAAACGAAAATGGTTTTCATCTGCGAGGCGTTAATTGGGAGAGAGATTTACCCCGAGCCAAGGCCTATGATCTGCGGAATGTGGTGGTTGGCGATCCTTCCCCAGACGGAAAAGGTACCTTAGAAATCTGCCGAGGAATTGAAGTCGGACATGTATTTATGCTCGGCACGAAATATTCTGAAGCACTTAAAGCGAATTTCTTAGACGAACATGGCAAAGCCAAACCACTTGTAATGGGCTGTTATGGAATTGGCGTCACTCGCTTATTGGGGGCAGCCATTGAACAATGTCACGATACGCGCGGTATCATCTGGCCGGCCTCGATTGCACCTTTTGCTGTGGTCATTTGCCCGGTATCCTACGACAAATCCGATTTAGTGAAAAAAACCGCCGATGATTTATATACGGCATTTTTGCAAGCTGGTATTGAGGTGATTCTAGACGATCGCGGTGAGCGTCCAGGAGCGATGTTTGCTGACTGGGAGTTGATTGGTATACCCGTGCGGGTGGTGGTGGGTGAGCGCAGTCTCAAAGAGGGCTTTGTAGAAGTTCAGGGGCGGGTTGAGGTAGAAGCTCAACAGGTCACGCTCGATCAAGCTTTAATGGCTGTGCAGAAAAAGCTGACTATTTAAAAAGGCCTCGACCCATCCCCTTGGCGGCCATTTGGCCCATCATTTTGGCCATTTTTCCGCCACTGAACTTTTTCATCATTGTTTGCATTTGCTCAAACTGCGCAAGCATTCTGTTCACTTCTTGCACTTGCACACCTGCACCTTGCGCGATCCGACGCTTGCGACTGGCCTTGAGTAAATCAGGTTTTGCCCGTTCTTGAGGTGTCATGCTGTCGATAATGCCTTGCATGCGTCGAATATTTTTTTCTGCCGCGTTCATGTCTGTTTTCGCCGCAGCTTGAGCCATTTGTGCTGGTAGTTTATCCATGAGATTGGACAAGCCACCCATATTTTGCATTTGCGAGATTTGCGATCTAAAGTCAGATAAGTCAAAGCCTCCCTTTTTGATTTTTGCAACCAACTGTTCAGCGGCGCGATGATCTACCGTTTTTTGGGCTTGTTCTACGAGCGAAAGAATATCGCCCATGCCCAAAATACGACCAGCCATCCGTTCTGCATCAAATGGCTCTAGTCCATCCAACTTTTCAGAGACACCAACAAATTTGAGAGGCACACCGGTGACATGTCGTACCGAAAGAGCCGCCCCACCTCGTGAATCACCATCGAGTTTGGTTAAAATAACGCCAGTTAATTGCAAACTGGCGTGGAACGCCTTTGCCGTATTCACGGCATCTTGTCCCAACATGGCGTCCACTACAAAAAGCGTTTCAATCGGTTTGACAGCTTGTTGTAGTTCTGCGATTTCCGCCATCATCTGTGTATCGATACCTAATCGTCCGGCAGTATCAACTAATAAGACATCGTAGTAATGTCGCCGTGCCCAATCAATAGCTGCTTGGGCAATTGCTTGGGGCTTTTGGGCGGCATGACTTTCGAACCAGTCCGCACCCGCTTGTTGAGTTACCGTCTTTAATTGCTCGATTGCTGCTGGTCGATAAACGTCGCAAGATACCGTTAATACTTTTTTCTTTTGCGTAAGAATCAACCATTTCGCAAGTTTTGCAACGGTTGTTGTCTTTCCTGCTCCTTGCAGTCCTGCCATCAAAATGACGGCGGGTGGTTGCGTCGCCAAATTGAGCTTGCCGGCGATATTGCTTTGCCCAGCCCCACCTTGCATGATGTCAACGAGTTCAGCATGGACGATGCCCACCAAAGCTTGACCCGGAGTCAAACTCGAAACGACCGCTTCCCCCAGCGCCTTTTCTTTGATATTGGCCAGTAATTCTTTGATGACCGGCAGTGAAACGTCCGCCTCTAAGAGTGCCAATCGGATTTCTCGAAGCATCTCTGAGGTATTCTCCTCAGTAAGCCTGGCTTGACCTCGAATTGTTTTGACCACACGACTTAAGCGGTCTGTTAGATTTTCTAGCATGAGAGTATTACACTAAGCATATGTTATTAATTTATCCAAGTATCGCCTATGCAGCCACATTGTTGGCGATTATGCTGTTAAATCGCCGTGAAATCGCATTGGCTAATGTGCATTCTAATGCAGAAGACTTTACTGCGACATTACCTCTCGCCCCCAATTCTAGAGGACGAACCCTTGTACAGAGCGTACTGATTATATTACTCATCCTTCATGGATATACCTGTTATTTCGATATTTTTACTGAGCAAGGCCTTGTTTTTGGATTTGCGCAAGCTCTATCGTTGATGGCATGGGTTGGAATCTTGATTTATTGGTTAGAGAGCTGGTTTTTTAATTTACAAGGGATGTTGCCATTAATACTTGGGATGGCCATGATCTTTGGATTTTTCCCAGTCATATTTGATGGGATGGTCATTTCATCCAAAGCCGTTCATTCGCCGGGCTTTCGTTTACATTTCCTGACGGCAAATGTTGCATATGGGATTATGTTTTTGGCTGCCTTGCAGGCGATGCTAATGACATGGCAAGATAAAAATTTACGGACTCAATCCCATCATGATTCAAGTTCTTGGTTGAAATCAGCTTTGTTTGGTAGAAGATTGACTTTACTTGACCAATTACCTCCCCTACTGACGATGGAACGGGTTTTATTTAATGTGATTGGGATTGGATTTTGTTTACTGACAATTGCGGTTTTTTCGGGCGTTTTTTTTAGTCAAACCCTTTTTGGTCGCCCGTTAATCTTTGATCACAAAACAGTTTTTGCTTTTATTTCATGGATTATGTTTGGGAGCTTATTGTTTGCCCATTGGCGTGTTGGCTTACGCGGGGCAGAAGCTTCAAAATGGGTGTTAGGCTCATTTGGGGTGTTGTTATTGGCGTTTGTCGGCAGCCGTTTTGTGCTGGAAGTTATCCTACGCAGAGTTTAACCTTACCGTCATGATCAAGATTGTAGAGCTGCTTTTCCTGGGGTACTTGGCATTTTGGTTTTTTTTTCAGCGCCCAAAGCAACAATTGAGAAAAAGCACCCCCAAAACAGCACCAGCAGAAAATCACGACACCTTAAGAATGGTTTCTTGCGAATTTTGCAAGATTCAACTCCCTGTTGGCGAATCCTATGCTTTTGACCAGCGATATTTTTGCAGCCTAGAACACTTTCATACAATTGACCCTCAGGGTTGGTTGGGCTTTGCGAAAAAGATCCCCTCCCCAAATTGCGATGTCCGTCCGAAAAGTCAGCAGGTTGATACAGTGGTATTGCACCATATTAGCTTGCCTGAAGGACAGTTTGGCGGCACCAACATTCAAGACTTTTTCACAAATCAACTGAATTTAAACGCTGACCCCTATTTTTTAGAAATTGCCCATTTGGAAGTGTCGGCCCATTTCTTCATCAGGCGCGATGGGGAGTTGCTGCAATTTGTCTCGACTCAGCAACGTGCTTGGCACGCTGGCCAATCCGAGTTATTTGAACGCTCACGGGTTAACGATTTTTCGATTGGAGTTGAATTAGAAGGAACGGGAGAGATTCCTTTTGAGAAAGCGCAATACGATTGCCTTGCACGATTAACGGCAGCAATTGAGCAGCGGTATGAGATTCGATTCTTTGTGGGGCATAGCGATATCTCTCCAGAGAGAAAAAAAGACCCTGGGAAAAGCTTTCAATGGGATCATTTTAAAGAAATCTCAAAAATCCCCGAAAAAAAACTTCCATTTGGAGTTAAAGCACGCTAAATATCAAAGAGCCAAAGAGTGATTGCTGACTTCAGAAAAGGTGACAATATGATGACATTTTCGTGATTATTCAGTGAGAGTTCGCAAATAAACAACTAGGGCAAAAAAAACAAAATACATTTTTAAAAATACGTGGTTTTGCCCTATACTTAGTATATTGATCGATTAAAAACACTACAGATAGTATCCACAGAGAAAATAAATATATTTTTTCTTTTGTTAGATTGATTGTGATTTGTTGATCAAAACCCTATTAAATACCTGCTTTTAAGGGCAGATTTTAATGGGAGATGTTGCGTAAAAAACGTTTTTAGGAAGCAAAGATGATTTAGAAAATCTTTGTGAATGAATGACTCCACACAATCGCTAAAAAAGCTGAGGAATACTTATGACATATGCTGACCCAAGCACCAATTTACAAAGAGGCGCAGGTGACTATCTCGGTGTGAATGCAGATCACACCAACTTAACTCCTTCGGCAGAATTTTCGGCTGGCGGGGTTGGTGGCACATCCCCAATTCAGTTATCTGATTTCAAAATCATCCGCCGCAATGGCGCTGTTGTCTCGTTCGAACCCTCTAAAATTGCGATTGCCTTAACAAAAGCATTTTTAGCAGTTAATGGTGGTCAAGGCGCCGCATCCGCCAGAATTCGCGAACAGGTTGAGGGGTTGACCCATGTCGTTGTACGAGGTTTGTTGCGAAGTCGGCCAAATGGCGGCACGTTCCATATTGAAGACGTCCAAGACCAAGTGGAACTCGCCTTGATGCGTAGCGGTGAGCATAATGTTGCCCGCGCATATGTACTTTATCGTGACAAACGCAATCAAGAGCGTCAGCACCAGCATGTTTCGGCTGCACCAGTGAAGCCAGAAGTGGCCCACCCATCCATCAATGTTACTGACAAGGGTGTTGTCAAACCCCTTGACCTTGCAAATCTTCAAGGCATTTTGGATGCGGCCTGTCAAGGTTTAGGAAACCACATTGTGTCCTCGAACATTTTGAGCGAAACAATTAAAAATTTATACGATGGTGTACCGATCGAACAAGTTTTTGATTCTGCTATTTTGTCTGCTCGTACCCTGATTGAAAAAGATCCTGCGTACAGTCTTGTTACCGCACGAATCTTAATGCACGTGATCCGTCGCGACATTTTAGGAGTCGAGATTCCACAGGGCGGGATGCAAAAAGTGTATCCAGAGTATTTTGGCAAGTTTCTCAAACGGGGCGTCAAGGAAGAGTTATTAGACCCACGCATGCTGGAAATTTTTGATATTGCTCGCTTGGGAAGTGCTTTAAACGCTGACCGAGACTTACAGTTTAATTATTTAGGCCTGCAAACGCTGTATGACCGTTATTTTTTACATATTAATGAGCAGCGTATTGAGATGCCACAGGCATTTTTTATGCGGGTCGCGATGGGCCTGGCTTTGTTAGAAAAAAATCCAACAGATCGAGCGATTGAGTTCTATGAAATTTTGTCCACTTTTGACTTTATGTCAAGCACCCCAACCTTATTTAACTCGGCGAGCCTGCGCTCGCAACTTTCGAGCTGCTATCTGACGACTGTCGCAGATGATCTCGATGGTATCTATGAGGCTCTCAAAGAAAATGCCTTGTTATCTAAATTTGCAGGAGGTCTTGGTAACGACTGGACCAATGTACGTGCTTTAGGTAGTCATATCAAGGGTACGAATGGAAAATCACAAGGTGTTGTACCCTTTTTGAAAGTTGTAAATGATACGGCCGTAGCTGTGAATCAAGGTGGTAAGCGTAAGGGTGCTGTCTGTGCCTACCTCGAGACGTGGCACTTAGATATTGAAGAGTTTTTGGAATTACGGAAAAACACAGGCGATGATCGCCGTCGCACCCATGATATGAATACTGCGAACTGGATTCCTGATCTATTTATGAAACGGGTCATGGAAGGGCGAGATTGGACCTTGTTCTCGCCTTCCACTACGCCAGATTTGCATGATAAGTTTGGTGCTGACTTTGAAGCGGCTTATGTCGCATACGAACAACGGGCAGATGCGGGCGAGATTAAACCATTTAAGCGGATTCCAGCGCTACAACTTTGGCGCAAAATGATTGGTATGTTGTTTGAAACAGGCCATCCATGGATTACGTTTAAAGATCCTTGTAATATTCGCAGCCCTCAACAGCACGTTGGTGTGGTCCATTCTTCCAATTTATGTACAGAAATAACACTGAACACAAATGAAGAAGAAATCGCCGTCTGTAATTTAGGTTCTGTGAATCTAACTGCACATATGATCACGAATTCTGCAGGGCAGTTGGTTTTGGATCATGCAAAATTGCAAAAGACGATTCGTACAGCGATGCGGATGTTAGACAACGTCATTGATATTAATTATTATGCGGTCGCCAAAGCCAAGCATTCCAATCTCAAACATCGTCCAGTAGGTCTCGGTATTATGGGGTTCCAAGATTGCTTACACATGATGCGTGTTCCTTATGCGAGTCAAGCCGCCATTGAATTTGCCGATTCATCCATGGAGGCGGTTTGCTACTATGCCTACGAGGCGTCGAACGAACTTGCGAAAGAGCGTGGCACTTACAGCACATATCATGGTTCCTTATGGGATCGCGGCATCCTGCCACAAGATTCAGTCGCAATGCTCGCAAAAGAGCGCGGTGGCTATTTAGAGGTGGACTCCTCTAGCAAAATGGATTGGACCCAACTACGCGCCAGTATTGCAAAGCACGGCATGCGGAATTCGAATTGTGTGGCAATTGCACCAACAGCTACGATTTCCAATATTATTGGAGTATCTGCTTGTATTGAACCCACCTTTCAAAATCTATATGTAAAGTCGAATTTGTCAGGTGAGTTCACCGTGGTCAATGAGTATCTGGTCCGTGATCTTAAAGCACGTGGCTTGTGGGATGAAGTGATGATTGCTGATTTGAAATATTTTGACGGCTCATTGGCAAAAATTGATCGGATTCCACAAGACCTGCGGGATATTTATGCAACAGCCTTTGAGGTAGCACCAAAATGGATCGTCGAAGCAGCATCACGCCGTCAAAAGTGGATCGACCAAGCGCAATCCCTGAACATTTATATGGGTGGCGCTTCAGGTAAAACTTTAGATGAAACCTATAAATTGGCTTGGTTACGAGGCTTGAAGACGACGTATTACCTGCGTACGACCTCTGCTACGCAAGTAGAGAAATCGACGGTTGACAAGGGGACATTAAATGCGGTTTCGAATCAAACAGCGGAGCAGCAATTGGCAAGTGCTGCAGCTCACGAACAAGCATTAGCAGATGCTGAGGGTGCTGTGTGTACCATGCGTCCTGGCGATGATGGATTCGAAGAATGTGAAGCGTGTCAGTAAGGCTGATACATTGAAATGAAATATTTAATTGGAGAAATTGTATGTTGAATTGGGAAGATGATTCTGTGGTGGTGACACCTGTAAAGACGATGCAGACCCCTTTACCTGAAGTGGTTGCTAACCCTGCTCGCACTGCAGCTTTGGAGACGAAAGCGGTACTTGAAGTCGACGTAAACCGACGCGTCAACGTTGCAGACAAACGTATTATTAATGGGCACACTGACGTCAATCAGCTCGTTCCGTTTAAATACAAATGGGCTTGGGAAAAGTATTTGGCAGGATGCGCCAATCACTGGATGCCTCAAGAAGTCAACATGACACGAGATATTGCCACATGGAAAGATCCGAATGGCTTAACCGAAGATGAACGTCGCATTATTAAAAGAAATCTTGGATTTTTTGTTACTGCAGATTCCTTAGCCGCAAATAATATTGTGCTGGGTACGTATCGCCAAATTACTGCGCCTGAATGCAGACAATATTTGCTGCGCCAGGCATTTGAAGAGGCAATTCATACCCATGCTTACCAATACATTGTCGAATCACTTGGACTTGATCAAGCAGAAATCTTTAATGCGTATCATGAAGTCTCTTCAATACGCGCCAAAGATGAATTTTTACTGCCCTTCATCGACACGCTAACCGACCCTTCATTCAAAACTGGTACACAGGAAAATGATCAAAAATTATTAAAATCATTGATCGTTTTTTCTTGCATCATGGAAGGATTATTCTTTTATGTTGGTTTTACGCAAATCCTTGCAATGGGTCGTCAGAACAAAATGACTGGTGCTGCGGAGCAGTATCAGTACATCTTGCGTGATGAGTCATTACACTGCAATTTTGGCATTGATATGATTAATCAGATTAAGCTTGAGAACCCCAATCTATGGACCTCTGAGTTCAAAGATGAGCTCAAAGATCTCTTCATGCAAGCAGTCGAATTAGAGTACAAATATGCAGAAGATACGATGCCTCGTGGGGTGCTTGGAATGAACGCGCCGATGTTCAAAGGCTACCTTCGTTACATTTGTAATCGCCGTTGTATGCAAATAGGACTTGACGCATTGTATCCAAATGAAGAGAATCCTTTTCCATGGATGTCAGAAATGATAGATTTGAAAAAAGAGCGAAACTTTTTTGAAACGCGTGTCATTGAGTATCAAACTGGAGGGGCATTGAGTTGGGATTAACTTCTCACTGCGCTCTCTAAAAATTGGAGAAGCACTGATTGAACACAAAGCATTGGCAGCTAACTTTAGACGACAAAAGTTCGATGAATCGGACGGGGGAGTATTCCCTCAAAATTGCGCAAAAGTTAATGTGCTTTGTTCAAGTCCACATAGGGCGTTTAATCATCCTGAAGAAATTTAAAAAGCCATGTCAAGTTATTGACATGGCTTTTTTTCCGAGGTTCATGGGACTATTTTGCAAAATTGAAAATAGAAACATGAATGGCTCATTCGTTTGTGCCGGTTTTCTACCCAGAGAGTCGGTTCGGAACGCTTGGGTCTTCTTAAACTGTAGTTGGTAATACTTCTCACGTGAAGGAGCTTGATTATGGCAACCGCCAAAAAAACTGCTGCTAAGAAACCTGCAGCGAAAAAAGTTGTAGCTAAGAAGCCTGTTGCAAAAAAAGTTGTAGCTAAGAAGCCTGCTGCGAAAAAAGTAGCTGCTAAGAAGCCTGCTGCGAAAAAAGTAGCTGCTAAAAAGCCTGCTGCAAAAAAAGTAGCTGCTAAGAAGCCTGCTGCAAAAAAAGTAGCTGCTAAGAAGCCTGCTGCAAAAAAAGTAGCTGCTAA
>Ga0007809_10001248_pt1 | contig 10650 bp, 7 predicted proteins | sample CryBogCBE02Aug07_FD_60383 | JGI IMG/M metagenome (GOLD analysis project Ga0007809, IMG submission 60383) | Freshwater microbial communities from Crystal Bog, Wisconsin, USA - CBE02Aug07 | ecosystem: Environmental > Aquatic > Freshwater > Lake | place: Crystal Bog, Wisconsin, USA | collected...
ATACCGGATAGTATGAAATATGACGAAAACGGCTTTTTATTCCAAGGCTAGAAGGATTGAAATTCACCCTCAAAACTTGCGACAATAGAGACTTATCACTAACATTTTAAAAATGACCGATTTTTACCAAAGCCCTGCTGACAAACTTAGATTCGAGATACTTCTCAAATCTTTGAGAGAAGGCAGTTTAAATCTAGCCATTATTGGTGAGGATGAAGTTGCCTTGGCCAACTATGGTCGTCAAATCTATGATCATCTTATCGAGATAGGTGAGACCAATGTAGAGTGGTGGAATTCCGCCGATTCTGAGAAGCTTGTACAGCGATTCAATGACATACTATCTGAGCTCACAGTAGATGAGGCATTGGATAAAACTCAAAAGCGCTCCGCCAAGCGTTATATGATTTTTCCGGACACGAATGCCATTCAAGATTTTGAATTACAACTGTTGGCCCGCTTGATCAACGGATTTCCAACCAGTAATATAAATTTAGTTTTGGTAGTCAACCAAAACGACCCTTACCAAGACAAACTTTCTGTTTTCGGTAAAAACTTACTTCAGTGGATTTTAGAGTCTGAGAATCCGCAGGATTCAAGCTCATTACCAAGAGGTAAGAGGAATTCAAACCGTATCGAGACTATTGAAGAAAGTCCCAATGCTAGCGCAGACGCGATAGCAGACTTCTCCGCAACATTTGCTGCAACGATTGCCAGTGGAAAGTTCCCAAGTCCAGTTGGAAATCGCTCAAACAATGAGCTCTCCCAAGACAGCCAAAACTCTTACGACCCAGTATTAGATTCCTCTCCCAACCCTAATGGCCGCAGGCCAGAGGGCTCAGATGAGCTCACTGAGGCGAAGGGTTCATTAAGCACAAAAGTAGCAGGCATACTTATCATTGCGATTATCGCTACGGTTGTCGCTGTGGCTGCAATTTATCAAGATGAAGTGCTCAAGCAGGCGCAAAGTTTAGAGGACTTTGTATCGGGGAAAAAACCCGCTTCAGCCAAGAACGACAAAGTGCAGAAACCAACCGGTACAGCTGAGGGCTCACCTGCTGATCAAGCGGGTGCAGATAAGCTTTCGGTAGATCCAAAAACCAGCACTGAAAACGTTGCACAAACCGGTGTTGCAGGCGGCGCCACTGATCCAGCTAATAATCCTGCTCCAAATTCCGCTCCACCTTCAAGTCCCTCATCGGTTGGGATGTCTTCGTCCACAAAGGTACCCGTCAAGGCGGATGATTCATTGATTCCAAACAAAGAGGTCATACTCTCGCCTCCCACCACGGTTGCTCAAAATACCGTTAACAATCCTGCAAAGACTACGGCTGAAATAAAACCCATTAATGCGGTTAACTTGGACTCTAAACCACAGAATAAGTCTGATGGTAAAGTTGAAACCAAGATTGAAGCTAAGCCAGAAAACAAGACAGAAACCAAGCCGGACAGTAAGCCCCAAGCTAGGCCTGAATTTAAGTCAGAGTCTAAAACTGATGTCAAAACTGATCCCAAAGTCGAAGCTAAGTCTGATTCCAAATTAGATCAGAAGGCTTCACTAAAGACCGATTCAAAGCCATCACCTCGAGAAGAGGGTAAGCAAGTGGCCACTGCTCAAGGTATTCAAACGGCTCAGACTGCGGGGACCCCTGCAGTTCCTGCCAAAACAACCAACCCGGCTCTAACTCAAACTAAACCCAAAGAACTTAATGAGGCTCGGGATGCCAAAGAAAGTAAACCTCAATCAACTAAGCCTACTCCTAGCGCTAGGGAGTCAGAAAACTTACCAAAATTGGCTCCCAAACCAGAAAAAACCGAGGAAAGCAAGCCCAAATCTTCCTCGGAGAGCGCTAGCGGCTTTAAGCCAAGACCGGAAGATCAGCGTTGGGTTCAGCAACTCCCTGAAGATGCTTGGGTGATGCAGCACGCCGCTTTGGACACGGCGGAGGAGGCAAGTTCTTTTCAGCAAAGCTCTCCTTTTTACAGGGATGCCCGGATCATGTACACCAAACGTAGGGATGCGGCGCCTTACTACATAGTGGTGACTGGGCCTTATACAAGCCGTCAGGATGCGGACGCTGAGGTTCGCAAGCATCCAATTATGTCCAAATCATGGATAAGATCAGCAAAATCTTTGAAAAACCAATTCGAAGATTAATTCACTTATTTTTTAAACTTTCCTTAATATTCGCGCTTTAGAGTCGACTCTATAACACGGAGGTTTTTTAATGAGTGACGATAATATTATTAGAAGTTCACACCATTCTGTCACGATCGAAAAAGGATCGAAGAATGCTAAAGCACGCTCAGCTCACTTAGAGGAAGGCTTTAATATTGAGGAGGGAGTTGCTGCGCACGAGCAAGATGAGCAAATCTTTAGCAAACAATTCCAATTTGAAGATACTCAAACCCATGAGTCTGCTGCGAATCTATTTGTTGAGGGCGCTCAGGTGCTCAGTGCGGCTGAAAAAATTGCCAAATTAAAAGCCGATGTAGATCATATAAACCATACCCTGGATGATCAAGCAATTCAAGCAAAGGGATCATCTACAGGCACTTCGAACGTAACAGTTGATACCTCAATCGTCGCTAATGTACAAAATATCGAGCAAGATCAGGCTTTAAAAGACTCCAAAGCAACTGTTCCAAGCGCCGAAGCTTTAGGAAGCAATGTCCAAGAGGTCAGCGCCGAAAAGAGTGCTGGGGAAAATAAAGTAACTTTACCTGTAGATATCTCCTCCAGGCCCCGCCCTCGTGGGGCGGCAGCACTAGACGCTTTAAAAGCAGCCAGTGCTAGGCTAGCAAAAGCAGGAGTTGCCCCGTCCAATGCGCAGTTATTGGCAGAACAAGAGCATTCAGCTCAATCTGCTGGTTTTGCGAGCGCTGGAGTCAACAAAGATAATTTGCAAAATATCGAAGACACGGGTGCATTGGGGGCTAACCGAGCAACTATTGACGGAGATAAGTCTTCAAACAACAGACAGCCAATCAAAGATGCAGCCAACAAGAAAAACGACAACAGGGCAGCTGTCGGTGACGAATCTTTGAGCAAATCAATGGCCGGCGTCCCCGGTTCAATACAAGGTGCAGATAACAATCAATCAGTTGACGGTGCACACTCTAAGAGTAATCATTCACTTCTTGGCGAGAAAGACGGGTTAACGGATAATTTTGCAGCCTTGCAAAGTCAAGCACTTAAGAAACATCAAGAAAATGTAGATCTAGATGCAGTTCATGATTCTTTGGCCAAAATGCCTGGGAACTCTTCCCCGAACAAAAACAATGCAGCTTTGCCAACGCAATCCGAGAAGCGTAATCAACAGGCCGTCCTTGAGGATTCTGGTTTGGGTAAGAACTCACAGTCTGTAGGCAATGATACCCAACTCAATAATCAACAAGCCGTGGGTAATGATTCGCTCCTAGAAAATGTTGCAGATATTGATACCGAGAAAAATAATACGAACCATGCGGCATTACCTCACACTCAAAACCCAGAAAAATCGAGCGCAGGTATAGCAAAAGAACACAGTAAAACCAATGAGCAAGAACTGCCAAATAACGGTTTGAAAGATAATTTAGCTCAAATTGACAGTGATGGCTTAAAACATAACAAACAGGCCCTTGAGGACTCAAACAATGGGTCTAACAGTCAAGCCTTGGAGGATGAGGCCCTGTCCTCTCATCATCACGGGGCTTCAAAAGACTTACTTCAATCTCACTCAGAAGGCCTAGAGAAGGGAAATGAAGGTAGTAATTTAAGCTCAATCCCAAACCCGGGGTTGGAGAATAATCTAGCGCAAATTCCAACTGACACACATTCAGATAACGTGGCTGAAGTTGAGAGTACAAGAGTTGGGACCCACCGCGAACCGCTTCCTAATGAGAATGATGGGCATGATAACTCTGATCATTCAAACCTTGGTGCAAAATCAAATGGAGGAGGGCGCAGCGAACACCCCAGTGATTCAAGTGCACGCGGACGTATTCTTCAAACTGGATATTCAGACAGTAAAGATCAGGCAGATCAAGAAGGTCATCCTAGTCGTGTTCCTCAAAAGAGTTCGGGCCATAGTCGTCCAGTAGCAGGAAAAGTAGTTAAAAAACCAAGTAAATCTGCACCTAATACCCCAGGTAGTGTCCCTCATGCTCAAGAAGTCCCGAGTGCCTCCGATACTTGGGCTGAGGCCTTTAGAGGGCGGGTTGCAGCAATTAATGACCAAGTGAAATCGTTAAACAAAAAGTTAGATGAATTTTGATTAATTCATAACTGTTGACTTTAATTCACTTGGCAAAGACAAGGAAGCATGATGGCACAAGATAAAAATACACCAAACGACCAAGACGGAGAAAATACCGCTGGAAGTGATGGATTCGTGCCTGCTACAAACGTTCCAGCAGTGCAGCATGACGGCGACACCTATGAGGAGTTTGATGAAAGTGAGCTCTCACAGGGGGAGGACAATGCAAACGAGGGTAATGAGACCCAAGAACTTGCCTCAGGCCTTGATGACCTTCAAAACCAGGCTCTGAACTCTGTTGAAGTTGCAAAGCAACTTGAGCAGTTGACCGACGTTGTGCTCAGCTCTGCTGAGGTCTCGACACGCTCTGCCTCAGTAGCCGCAGATGTCTCTCACGATATGAGATTGGTCATGGAGAGTGTCAGTGAGGACCATAAAACAAATATCCGAAATTCCCGACTTATGTTGGGCGGCATGTTGTTCTTCTTGTTGATTGGGCTCGGTACTTTCTTTGCCATCTCAACAAAAATGCAACTCAATATTGGTGAGCTTGATGCTATGTCTTTGGCTGTAGGTAAAAGAATTGTAGAACTCGACGCAACCGTAGGTGCATTCACCCAGGCCAGTCGTTCAATGAACGAATTGACGGAAAAGCTTGAGGAAATGAATCAAAACCAAGGCAAGTTAGAGGGCAAGTTTGAAGATATCAACAAACAAATGGCCACCATACCAAATCAAGTGGCCGATCAATCCTCTAAATCATTAGAAGCCAAGCTCCAAGCTCTTGAAAAACAAATCCAAACTCTTGACGCCAAAGTTCAAAGTCTCTCGAATCGACCTGCTCAGTCTTCTGGTGCTGCAGATATTCAAAAACTCAAGAAAGAGTTAGAGGCTGCCAACTCTAAGGGCCATGAAAAGGCGGAGCCTAAATCTGAGGTGAAATCTGAATCTAAGTCTGTACCAGCGTCTGTGCCTGCTCCTTCATCCCCACGCCAAGAGCCCAAGCCTGGAGCAAAACTAGAGCAAAATGATAAATTTGATAGATCCGAGAAGTCAGAGTTTGCTAAAACTCCTCAAGGCGCACAACCCAAGCCAAGTGCAATGGCGGCAGTTAAGGAGTCAAAAGAGCCTGCACCTAGTAGGGAGTCTGAGAAGATAAAGACTGCGCACGAAGACTCAGAGAAAAAAGAGCATGCAAAGGAAAGTAAAGAACCGGCAACTGCAAAGTTGAAAACGGATGAAAAAGAAAGAGTCGCAGAATCCTCTTTAAAACGAGGCGATAAATTTACAGAGAAAATAACAGATAAAACAACTGAGAAATCTGTTGAGAAGAAAGCAGAAAAAGCCCCTGAGAGGGTCGCTGAAGCCGGTCAAACCAAAGACCTAAAAGCCAAGACCCCCCGCGAAGCAGCTGAATTACGCCAAGCTAAGGAACTTAGAGAATCAAAGGAATCTAAGTCGGTAACTGAAGTAGCACAGCAACGCAAGGACGCAATGGTCGTTTATCCAAGGCCCGGTGCAGTTGCAGAAAACTAAGATTTCTCTAATTGCTCTGAGCCAACTTCAAGTTGAAACTCTTGGCCTCAGATAAAGGCCAGTAGGTTGTATAAAGGCTTGGCAGCGGTTTAGATTGGGCTGCGTTTGTATCCCCAGCAATACTTGATTTGCCAAAAACCTCAGGAGTCAGTGCGTTCTTTTCTATTTCAGGGAACAAACTAGATAAAGGTCGAGTCTCAAACTCACTAACTCTTCTAATAAAGTGGTGAAGATTAAGATCTTTCGGAGAATGCAGTCCAGTTGCCTCCAGTATCTCCTTAAATGCCTCTAAAGTATGCTTATGGAATCCTTGGACACGTTCGGCCTTGCTTGGAACGACCAGAGCAATTTGTCTAATAGGGTCTTGGGTTGCGACCCCAGTTGGACAGTTACCGGTGTGGCAAGTTTGGGCCTGAATGCATCCAATTGCAAACATAAATCCACGAGCACTGTTACACCAATCTGCCCCCATAGCAATAGCACGAGCGACATCAAAGCCACTGATGATTTTGCCACTTGCTCCAATTTTAATTTTCTCTCTCAAGCCAGCGCCAATGAGCGAGTTGTGCACAAGTCTGAGCCCTTCTTGAAGGGGCATACCGATATGATCTGAAAACTCTAGCGGAGCCGCACCCGTCCCGCCTTCACCCCCGTCAACTACGATAAAGTCCGGTAGGGTCTTTGATTCTTGCATGGCTTTGACGATTGCAAACCATTCCCAGGGGTGACCAATACAGAGTTTAATTCCGACGGGCTTGCCCTGTGAGAGCTCACGCAACTCAGCTACAAAGGCCAACAACTCTAGAGGAGTCGAGAACTTCGAGTGTGTTGAAGGTGAAACGCAGTCAACACCCTGTGGTACCCCTCTAGCCTGAGCTATCTCGGCTGTTACTTTTGGACCAGGTAAAACACCCCCGTGTCCAGGTTTTGCACCTTGACTCAACTTGATCTCAATCATTTTGATTTGAGGATCAAGCGCATTTTGTTTGAAGTGCTCTGGGCTGAAGTGTCCGCTTTCGTCCCTGCATCCAAAGTAACCAGACGCGACTTCCCAGATAATGTCCCCGCCGTGAACACGGTGATGTGTAGATATGGATCCTTCACCTGTATCGTGAGCAAATCCCCCCAGTTTTGCGCCTTTGTTAAGTGCCAAAATGGCATTTGCACTTAACGCTCCAAAACTCATTGCAGATATATTAAAAAGACTAAGTGAGTATGGGGCTTTACAATTTTCACCACCAACTTGTATTCTAAAGTCATGAGACTCTATGCTGGAGGGGGTAATGGAGTGAGTGATCCATTCATAGCCAGTAGCCTTGACATCTAAATCAGTACCAAAGGGGTGTTTGTCTGACTCTCCCTTTGCGCGTGAGTAAACCAGACTTCTCTGTGCTCTAGAAAATGGTGCTGCGTCAGTTTCACTTTCTACAAAATATTGTCTTATCTCAGGTCGAATGAATTCGAGCATGAACCTTATGTGACCCAAAATAGGATAGTTTCTAAGTATTGAGTGACGCTCTTGAAGTAAATCGTAAACGCCAACACCGGTTAAGACGGCAAATATAAAAAGCTCTAAAAACCCCTGTTTTGTGACTAAAAAGTAAATTAGAGATAAGCAAAGACCTGTAAGTGCAATAAAAAAAGTGCTGTACCGAATTGGAAATACTGAGTTCAATCGATCAAACATAAGGTTCTCTGTGTTTAAAGTGTAAAAAAATGATTTAAAAATAACTAAAAATGCACGAGTATGGATTTAGCATTTCAACTGATAATCCGTTTATGAATTCTTAGGTATTTCTCACTGATGCATTAGACCTGCAAGATATCATAGATACAGGCTACTTTTTATGAAAGTACAGAGGCAAAAGGGTAATTACTAAAAATTACTAAAAAATTGGCACTGTGCAAGTGCTGTTTAGATTTGTGTATCTTGGTTGATATTAGATTTTCTAGGCTAAATTTGACTAAGTGTTTCTAAGTGCGCTGACTAAGAAAGACTAAAAAAGACTAAAAACACCATGACGGAGTGCCAGAAATATTTGTTCAATCAAGTATTATTTCTTCTCAACCTTGCAGCCAACCGTGCCTGAGCCAAAGTGGACACTTCAGCTCTTAAACGAGCCATTGAGAGTTGCTGATCAGCCGCTTTTTGAATATCCTCTAAATCTTGCAATATGCTAGATCTTAGAGTTTCTAGCTCTGAGTCTAGTTTGCGCAGGCGCTCTTGGAGGTCTTTTCTTTGCGCCATTCTTTGCGTCAAAATATTTACACTCGTGGCAATTATTTTCCAATTCTGGGTCAGCTCATCTTGTGGGGGCTGATTTAATTGTTCAAATAATTCTGATAAAAGCGGATCTGATAAATTAAGTTCATCTTGGGTATTTTCTTTAAATGAACGATTCGTTCGAGCGTTGATCTCTGAGTCCCTGGGATGAGGGTATTCATTAAAAGAGTTATGGCCTCTGTCATTGGACGTGCTGTTTGAGCTAGTTTGGTAATTACTGTGGGAGGACAAAGACAAATCATTGAAATCTTGTTCGAAATCAGGATCAATGTACAAATCATGCGCACGTTCTTCTTGGCTATTTTGATACGTTTGCTGCATGTCTTCCCTATGCTCAGAGTTTGAAGCATTTGAGTCTACACTAGCCCAGCCTGAGTCAGGATCGTATTGCTTTAGGCCTTTAAAGGCTAGGAATTTGTCTTCTGCCATGGTATGCCTCATTGACTGGGGTTATAGTTTTGCAGAAGTTGTATTGCGAGAAATTCGTCTTATGAATTCAGGAATGCCTAGTGAAGATAGGCTCCTAGATGTGTCATCAGTTTTATTTATTGCATTTAGATTTTTTGCAGAATTCAATACTGGATTTCTGGGTAGCGAGTGATTTGACTCAGATTGTTCGGCCTCAGCCAATTTGCGTTGTCTGTGCCTGCCCAAGATCGAGTATTGAGCAGATCCGACGAGCCCATCTAATACATTGGGCCTTGGCGCAGTACTTGTTGCAAAACGCTCGGAGTTGGAGCTAAATGCGGGAGCAGTCGATTGAGAGACGACTTTTTGTTGTGTATTGTTTTGTGATTGTGCCATTCGCATCTCACGAGCTGCGCAAACGGCTTGAGCGAACTGTAGGAACGAGAACCCGCAAACATCCTCTGAATCCATCAAGAAACCTCGCTCATAAAGGTCCCTAGCTGTTTGTGATTCTTGAACCGGCGGGGCAAGCATAAAACTTACTGGGAATCTTTGTTTGGTGAAAATATTAGAGGCCAATTGTTCAGGTAAAACGCGTGTGGGGCATACTAAAAGCATGGGCCTGCGCGCGGCAGATGAGTCAAATACCCAGCGGTTTCGGCTCAAGAAACCCGATGTTGCTCCTAGTTCAATTTCAGAAACTGAGGTTGGGACTAAAACCATATCAAATTCAAACATCAACTCCGCTGCTAGCGAGTCTGACCAGGTCAAATCGCAAAGAACAATATCGCTTGTTTTAGTTGCATGTCTTAGTTGAAGTCTGGCCTCGAAAATCGGACGGTTACCGCCTTGATCAACCGGCAAACTCAAATGCTGAACTACAACACCGACATTAGGTGCGTGTAACAACCAGTTGCTAGAAGAGCCATGCGGGTCCCAGTCAATCAAGGTTGTTTTGAGTTGCATTTGTCTGCTGAAATACGCAACAAGGTTTGCAGACAAAGTGCTTTTACCAACGCCACCTTTCTGACTGGTCACCAAAATTTTGAATGTCATTCAATTAACCTCAATTAATAAGTTTCATCTGCAAGTGCCTGATTTAAATCAAAAAAATCATAAATCGGTAACAGGGGGATTGATATTACCTGGTTTATAGATTCTGTCAATTAGGTGTTGCCAAATCGCAACCTTTGAGGCTTCATTAAGTTAATAAAAGTAGGCTTTGCTGACCTGAATTTAAAAAAAGTGTCATTTAAAAAATGTCATTTGGGCTTGGGTTAAAAATCTTTAAGGCGTTTTCACATCCCTCATACTAATTAATTCTCATTTTTTGCCTATTGCTAGTCTGAGGGGGCTCACTTGTGGGAGCGAACACACTAATAGTTTTACAATGCAAAGCTAAAACTCCTCAGATATGAATTCGATTTCTAACACCCCCCACCCCTCCAAATCCACCTTAGTCCCCTTGGCCACAATACCAATTGTTGGTTTGGATTCATTTCTAACGCTCCATTACAGGCTCAGTGGACCTAGTGGGGATGTGATCAACACCTTTGACGAAAAGCCTGCTACTTTGTCAATTGGAACCGGTGAGCTCTCCCCGGCCATGGAGAAGTGTTTGATTGGGATGAGTGAGGGACAAAAAGCTATTTTCTCCTTGTCAAAGGGTGAGGCATTTGGGAGTCATAATCCCGAAATGGTTCAATGGGTAAGTAAAGACCTACTCTCTAAAATGGGTACGCCAGGCGAGACTTATCAGGTCGGTGAAGTGGTTGAATTTCCGGCTCCTAATGGACAGGGCACATATGCAGGCGCCGTTAAAGCAGTTAAGCCAGAGCAAGTTTTATTCGACTTCAACCACCCTTTGGTGGATCAAGAACTTTCTTTTGAGGTTCACATCATTGGTATCTTGTAGTTAATTGATTGAATAAAATTTATTTAACTAGTATTAAAAATGACCCTGTCAATTGCTGAATCTAAACTTCAACCTGAACCTGAATTTCAACTTACCATAGGCAATGACTCCACCGATATGAATACGAACGGACCAGAGGAAATTATTTTGGCTGAACCCAGGGGGTTTTGTGCTGGAGTAGATAGGGCTATTGAGATCGTTGAAAAAGCACTTCAAAAGTTTGGCTCACCCATTTACGTTCGTCATGAAATAGTTCATAACACCCATGTCGT
>Ga0007809_10001250_pt1 | contig 10648 bp, 26 predicted proteins | sample CryBogCBE02Aug07_FD_60383 | JGI IMG/M metagenome (GOLD analysis project Ga0007809, IMG submission 60383) | Freshwater microbial communities from Crystal Bog, Wisconsin, USA - CBE02Aug07 | ecosystem: Environmental > Aquatic > Freshwater > Lake | place: Crystal Bog, Wisconsin, USA | collected...
CCAGCAATGACTATTTATTTGTATAAGAAGACCCACAACAAAACCGGTTTACAATATCTCGGAAAAACTTCCTCCCCTAATCCGCACAAATATAAAGGTTCAGGTAAGAGATGGTGCCGCCATATCAATAAACACGGATATGATGTTACTACAGAAATACTTAAAGAATGTGCCTCTGATGAAGAAGTTAAAGAATGGGGCACCTATTACAGCACTCTATGGAATATAGTTGATAGTAATGATTGGGCTAACCTAAAACAAGAAACCGGCGATGGCAGTCCTGGCAAAAACAATGGAATGTTCGGAAGAACTCATACTGATGAAGTAAAGAAAGCATCCAGTATTCGTAGATCAAAAACTAACTCCGAACGAAGATGGTACACAGACGGTACAACTAACAAGTTTATTAAAGAGTGTCCCGTAGGATGGACCGCGGGTCGTGCTAATCAAAAACCTACTACATCGGGTCGCAAATATTACAACAACGGCACAACTAATATTTTAGTATTAAAAAAACCAACAGACGATGAATGGGTGCCGGGTATGCTACCGAAACGCAAAAAAGTTAAATAGCATGTCAATCCTGAACTGGCCATTTTACAGGTTTATTCTTTGGTATATAATCTCGGTTCATGACGGGAGACCTATCAGGAACGATATGACTGAACTCAATAATATCAGTACCATATCTGAGCGTGAAGAGAGACATCACCTTATCATCATGAAAGCCCAGCAACAGGTGATTAAGGAAACTGACCTTGAACTTTAGTTTGCTATTCTTAGCATCCTTCAGGATATCATCGAACTTGTTGCTTTCACGGTTGAAGAGTAGATACTTCATTATTTCTGCCACCTAAACCAAAACTGAACATAATCTCGTTCTATATCGAAATAAAAGATATAACCAGTATCGGATTCGCTGATCCCCCACTCGCCTTCGCAGGTGTTGCGGCACCAATCAACCATAGTGTTCAATGTGCCCCACTCTAGAAATGATATTTCGGCCTTAAATCCGGTCGTTGTATTGACGGACATCGATACCACCGTTGGTCAGAAACTTCAGACCACTATCATCTCTATATTTTTCTTTGTAATAAACCGTCGTGATTCCGGCTTGATAGATCAGTTTAGCACAATCGATACACGGAGCATGAGTGCAGAACATAGTAGCACCTTCACTTGACAATGTTGATGTAGCGATTTTCATCAAACTATTCATCTCAGCATGGATTACCTCAGGACGTGTTTTTAGCGTACCATCTTCTAATGCAATTTCGCAGTTGTTATCCCAACCAGCAGGCATGCCGTTATAACCAGTCGCGATGATCTGTGTCTCATTCTTGACGATGATGGCACCCACTTGCAGGCGCTTGGCGTAACTGAGTGTGCTGGTCAGTTCAGCAAACTTCATGAAATAATGTACAAACTTAGGTTTCATTCTATTCCAAAATATCGATTGATTGTGGGTCCGGCCCACTGCATAGTACGCTCATCGTAGTATCCAGCAACCAGTTCTGTAGCCTGTTCTAATATCAACTCAGCCAGCATCTCAGCAAAAACATCTCGCCAAGCATCAGGGTCTGTAGCAAACAAATCAGGACGTGTTAGATTAGTATCTATGCCGGCTTGTTCAGCCAATGATCGTATCAGTGCCTTGTTCATCGTCGTTCTCCTAATCCCAAAGTGATCGAAAGTGCTGTCCGAACAATTCCAAACCTTCTTGGATTCGTTCTTCGTGCAGGTGATGTCCTACCATATCATACCAATGCCCGCCTGGATTATTATCCACAAGGCGAGAGTATTTTTCTCGCTTGCCTGTGACGGGATCGACATGTTCTTCTTCGATCTTCTCGAAGGAGAAATCTGTCTCACCGTGATGATACTTGCTATCATAATCATCCATGACCAGTTGCTGAAAGGACCAGATCATCTTGTCAAGGACCTCATCCCATTTGGCGCAGCCTTTTTCGAAGACTTCATTGGCATCTTCCTTTATGAAGTCAAAAACATATTGGTCGTGATAACTCTCAGCCATGTCATTCACGAAAGCAGAAGGAACACCGTGCTTGGTGTGCTTGAGTTGGATCAGTGCAGGCAGGATGATCAGAGCCATGGTGTTATCTAGGCTCCATGTATCGAAGTTTTCGATCTCAATGTTTATCCTACGGGGACCAAGTCCCCTATTGAAACGACCCAAGCGTACCTTCATTTGAACTTTACCGGAGTAGCCTCCCCGCCGATGAATACAAAGGTCTCGTGTTTATCACCCACTGGATAATACACGAATGCTGGGTCGATCTTGCGAACATTGTTTAGTTCTCTTGCCAGACCTTCTAATGTCGTAGCCTGCCCAGCAAAGGATTGATCCTTGACTTTATAGAGATAGTAAAAACCCTGATCATATTCTATAAAATATAGAGGAATCTCGGTTTTCTCGTCGCGTTTATATGCTATTGTATGACCATGAAGGATGATACCAGTAGTTCGCCCCATCAGATAACCCAACAAGAGAGTGAGCAGCAATAAAACAAAGAGTACGGTCATGCGTCGTCTCGAATATCGGTGACTTGGAGATAATAAACCCCAACATTATTCAGTTGAGTAGCAACAAAATGTTCTGCTTCTTCTTGAGAAGGGAAGGTGCCATAGACCTCATCATTCCATCGGTCGATGACTTGAATGCTGGTGCGTTCTTGCTTATTGTCCATTTGTCTCATCTGTGCGCTTGTAAATCTGCGACCAAGATACGCCATATGCAGGACACACCATCAGCATGTCTGGTAGATTATTCTTGTCCTTGGCACCGATCTCACCGCAGACGAAATACTGATCAGCAAATTTTTCAGGGAACTGCGGCTTGATGATCTTCATCGCTGCTTCATATCCCTTCTTATACCGAGCCATATCCTCTCGCAGAGTTTCGATCACTCTCGCTGCTTCATCCAGGAGTCCACCTAACTCGCATCTGGCTTCGCGAACATATGAACGCTCGCCTTCACCGTCACTGCGAAGCCTAACAAGGATATCTTCTGGGGTTTCTTCTGTGTTCATGATTTAACTATACACTATGTTTGAGCGAAACGCAATAGTTTATATGTCCAAAAACTTTAGAGCGAAGTCAGCGGCTTCGGGTTCATATCCCATATATCCACGGGGATTGCACACCACCCGAGTTTCACCGATCTTGTAGTCAAACGGGTCATGCATGTGTCCATGCGTCCACAGGGCGATCTGAGGGCGGTCTAGAATGAATTCTGAGAGATCGCTGTAGTATCCCCCGTTAGTCACCTGATCGTGTCTGTAACGCTCATGAACGCTCTCGTATGACGGCGCATGGTGCGCTACAACGACAAACTTCTGGCTAGGATTACTATCTACTACCTGCCTGAAATAGTTCAGCGTCTCGCGATGGCACGCCACTGCATCTTGCGGAGAGAACCGTCGGTAGTTGTGCCTGCTGTTCTTGATGATGCGGAAATCGTTCATGCGATTTTCGATCATATACATAGTCATGGGATCATTCTTGTTCATATCTGTCCAGAGTGTTCCACCTACAAAGGTGAGATCACCGAGTTCGAACAAAGACTTTTCCAAGAGATGGATGTTAGGGAATTCCGCGAGTTTGGTCTTTAGCCAAGTGATAGCATCAGGGAATCTACCGTGATAGTATTCATGGTTGCCTGCGACATAAACTACATGAGGAAATTCTTTGCTGACATGGGCGAGGAACTCATGATATCGAATGGCCCGGATCTGTTCATCACTGGGCTTCCAGATAACACCCGGTTCAGGCTTAAACAGATGAACTTCAGGATGATCATGCATAGAACACGCAGTCAGGATATCCCCAGAAAGGATCAGCACCTCTGCATTATCAGTGTTATTCAGGGTGATGGGGGCTACTTCGAGATGCAGATCACTGGCCAGGGCTACGCGCATGATTATATTTATCCTTTTAAAAGTTTCACTAACATTTCGGGCGTGACGACCTCATGAACACTTTGAAATGACCGCGGGGTGAGTTCATATTCAACGATCTCCCAGTCCGATAGGTCCTGCCTCCGCCACTTGTCTTTTATTACTGCATTGATAAATGCGCGCAGGGTGCCAATAGATTGCCAAGTCCGACCGTTTTTAACGAACGCATGGTAGCTGGGTGTACCCTTCAGAAAGAGTTCAGGCTTTGCCTTGCTTCGGATCATATATACGATCATCCTCGGCGCATCCTCGATATTTCTTCTGCTTGCTTCTTGTTGATCACCGGAACTGCATTAGATTTATGAGTTTGGGCGATACCCATGATCAGCGTACCGGTATACTTATTCTCTGCCCGCTTGAAACCATTGCCGATCTTATTGGACACGGGAATATTCCTGCGGTCTTCATAGACGAACTGAGATTCCTCTACCACACGCTTCTTGGTCTTGCGAGCCTGGATCTGATCAGGATGAAGCCCGCGCTTACGCAACCAAGCATCATGCTCATCATTTGCTCGCCGCTGCGGTGCAGTCAGTTTCTTCTTGATCTTGCCATTATTGACGGTGCTGACAAAAATCGGAGCGAGATGCATAGTCATTTTACTTCTTATCCCTTATAATCATGCGATCATATTTGTTACAATATGCACAACGGCGCTGCTGTATGAGAACCATGTCATATCTTATCTTTACCGTTTCTGGTTCACGATACTTGGTCCAGTTATGAATGCCGAACCTGCACCAGATGTTGGAAACCAAAGGGTCATCTTCCCTCAGCATCCTAAAAATGTTTTCTTTTTCTGGGCTCATGCAGCAAGCACCCCTTGAGCGTGTTGGCAGGTCTTGCGAAACTGAAATCCCGCACATGTGCAAGTGGCCTTACCGTTCTCCTTAGTGACGATGTAAGTATCACCCCGAGAACCCGTAACGAGGATCTCTACACGACCACGCTTAACCGGAACATAATCGACAACGGTATCATTCACGGACACAATGCTCTCACGCGGAATGCGACGGACCTTGATGTGACCGTCATCGGAAGTGATGCCGATCTCGTTGGCATCATACCATTTCTGACGGACGATCATGCCGGTATAGACATCGAACTCGGGAATGCGAACATTAGCGGTATACAGATGACGACGGGGCCAGAGAACATTCTTGACCTTGATCGTGACAACAGCGCCTTCTTTGAGCATATCCATCTGCAGACCTCTCATTGATTATTCTTTATAGTATAATATTATCAGGAGAATGTCAAGCCGGAATTATGCTATAAACCACTTTTCATTGTGTTCAAATGTGATGCTCTCGGCACCATCATATTCATTTACGCGGAACTTCATTCCTACAGGAACCCATTCAATCACCAGCTGGTCCGACCCTCCCAGATAGTGATTGTTCCATTTGAGGTGAACATAAGTCTGGATCTTGTCCTGATTACCCTCTTCGATGAGGCCCACGAGTCCGGGATCGAATAGCATCTCTTCTTCATCCAAATTCCAAGTATACCAGCCAGCACCGTACCCTGGAGAGATTATAACTGCTACAAGATTATCCCGGACCACGCGTTCCATATACTACTTAGTTGTTGAGGGGGAAGGGAGAAACAATCACATGCGGTTCGATATACACCGGCTTGACTGCATCCTTGCCCGGAACCTTGCAGAGAACCCAAGTGCCATCTGCTTGCGGGGGACTATAGAGACCATTGGGATCAGCTTGGGGCGTAGCGATATACCCCCCGCTGGTATGATATTCTACCTTCTGCGGATTGGTATATTGCGTAGCGTAGGGCAGACCATAACCGATGCTGTCACACAACTTATGCAGATGCCCAGTCATATCCTGAGTGTAGGTATAAGTCACGAGGTTGGGCTGATCGCGGAGTTCGAGAATATCCTTCATCAGGCGCTTCTCTTGGAAGTTCTTGATCGCAGGCAGACCCACGGATTCAACGCCCTGCTTGCTGAGTTCTTCCTGCTTGGCATTCTGGATATCATCCGAAGATGGAGTGTATTGACAGGCAGCAAGAGACATAGAGGCTGCAACAAGAGCAGCGATGGAGATAACCTTATTCATTTGTGTTTTCCTTACTTCACAGATTGATAGAACTCACGAAGATCAGCCGGCATCTTGCTTTCCGGATAAACTTCGAAACGATGACGGATGATAGGACGAAGAGCGGCCTTACCAGCATCATCAGCAGTCACATATTGACGCTGAAGTTCGGTAAGATCGCGGATCATGCCTTCATTATACTGCTCCGATTCATGAAACACCTTGCTGTCAACAGCGCGATATTTGGGAGCAAAATATGCGTATAGTTCATATGAACCAAATGTCAGCGCAAAGATCGAAACACCTGCTGCAACGACCACTACACCGATACCAAAAGCCGATTTAATCATTTACTTTCCTTTCTTAGTTAGAAGATGAACTTGAAGATGAATTCTTGAAGAGCATTTCGCACAGAACCATGATACCCCAAGCTTGGAGCCAACCGATAGTCTTGATTCCGGGAATAGCAGCAACAAGACAACCGTTCCAGAGCAGCATCATGGGATAACTGATAAGCAGTCCCAGTACCACAACTGCGACCGTCGCAGTAATAGCGACGCCGATGACCTTAGCGATAGTTTCCATTCGATTTTTCCTTCGTTTCTTATAGACAGGGTAGTTAGTTGAATCCTGAATCTTATACTGAAGCATCATATCCAACAGCGATGATAGCGCGACACGCAGAGTTCTCGTCGGGCCAGAGATGCCTGCACTCCCCGTTCTGTTGATGCTTCTGAAACTCTTCGATGACCTTAGCCACCGTAGTATGACGATCACGAGCCATCTTGCGGATGATTTGAATAGCGCGGAAGGTTTCCATTTTCACATCGACCAATATGATTCCGAAGACGGATCACAGCACCGGGGAGTATCGGCAGCGATCACGATGTCTTTGCCGGTCATGAGATTAGTCACCGTCTTATACTTCTCGGTCACCGTCATCACGAACAGATGAGCAGGATAGAGATGACGCAGTTCGTTGCGTTCGCGGTTCATAGCCTCTTGATCGGGGCGGTCAAACTCATACGAACCAACAAAACGCATACCAGTCTTGCAACGCTTGTCAAGACGATGGATCGTGAGAGTGTAGATCATTTGCTGCTCGCTGTGTTGCTGTCTATGATTTAATATAGCAAAGGGGCGGACCCGAGTCAACCAAAAAATGACCTCAGGTGCATTTTTTACCAAGAAGAATGGTATTCAAAGTACCACGTATTATCCAGCAATAGTGCTCTATCAACAATCTCAACCGTCTGCTGAAGGTCCTGATAGTACCAGTCATCATAATCAGTTTCACCGAAGAAGAATCCAGAAGTAGTTGGAAACTCAACAGGAGCCAAAGATTTATCCGTGATTACTCGCTGGCAAAGGTCACGCAGATCCATAAGGTCCTGTCGGCTAACCTCATAGTATCCGCAGTCATCGGTGTTGTTCTGCACATTCTTAACGAACCAGCGATGGACCTGATTAGCCTTCCGCCAGTACCCAGCTTCGGCCTTGATTTCATTGACCTTAAGATCGGTCCCAACCAAAGACGCGACTTCTTCGGCAATCCGCATATCAGGACCATCTTCTGGAAAAGACCAAAAATGACGCCGAGCATAAAGATACATATCAAGACCCATGACAACTCTCCTTAGTTTGCTTCTACGAGGTAAGGCTTGTTCCACTTACCGATGTTGATATCGATATAGTAGGCAGTGTCGAAATAATCGATCTCCGCTTGGGTGTTGTCATACCAATCAGCGCCCTTCAGAGCCCGCATGGCTTCGGTGAGGAACTTCTTGGCCTTGCCTTCATAATGTTCATGGAACCAGTAGGTATTAACCTGATCACGGGTAGAACCGAAATTGATCTTGCCGGACTTGAGGGTCAGCACAATGACCATATGATCGCGAACAGAGAGGGTGCCCTTGACACCATACTTCTTGAGGACGGGCTTGAGGTTCGCTGCGATCTTCGCCTTGCGCTCTTGGTTCATATACGCCACGGTATGTCTCCGTCTGTGTGTTGCTGTCTATGATTTAATATAACAAAATGGGCGACCGATGTCAACCGGTTTTTAGCCGATTATGCCGCCTTTCCTACATATTCGCAGATATAATCTTCACGGCCGCCCTTCGGAAGCATGGTGTATCCCTCATGCTTGCCCTCATAACCCGGCTGCCAGTATTCATCAGCCTTGACGAACCGCTGAGCAGTCCACTTACCATCCACGTAAGCCAACGCGAACGGCGTCTCCCATTCTTCTCCCGCCTGGGCATCATCCTCGACCACACGATAGTCGATGATATATTCCTTGGAATATTCGCTGCTGTATTCGAGCAGATTGGTGAGGGTAGGAATACCATCCCGTTCGATACGGGCCTGCTGGGCAGGGGTGATATTGGGGACGACATAGGTACTACCGCCCTTGAACTTCCAACGCTGGGGACATTCACCTTCGCCATTCCAAGCGTGAGCACCGTAGTTTTCGCAATATTGAGTGTCGATCACGATCTTCATAATGCGTCTCCGTTGTTCAATCTCTATGATTTAATATAACAAAACGGGCGACCGAAGTCAACCATTTTTATCCAAAAAAATCAAAAATGTTAAATAGGTTCTTTATCAGGTAGTGGTGGATAGTAATACTTAGGAACAAATTGCTGGCGAGCTTTTTTTATTTGTTCCCTGGCAATCAGATTTTCGATATAGTTCTTTGCTTCTGTATAGGTATAGCCTGTCCAGTCGCAGCCGAAAGGTTCATAGTAATCCTTTAAGGGTATCCAATACCACAGCTCTTTCTTTTCAACATCGTAGTTCCCATCAACATTCTTTTTGATACGATATTGTTTCACTAGATCCTCTTTAGGTTTTTGAAATGAGAACTACCAATACTCTTATCCCTAAACTTTAGCATTGCATGATCTTCAGCAATGGCAAGGATGGTGGCTTGGTGACCGTTAATTGTATGCACTTGGTCACCCACCTGAAGGGGCCGCTCTATAACTTCAATGGAGATGATGGGATCACTAGGGCTAAGCGACGATCCGCCAGTGGTGTAAACGACGCCGTTTCCCGCAACGCTTTCGACAATATGTTCCCGTGTCACCCTCACCCGGTCCCCCGGTTTCAGGTTCTTGATCGTATCTGCGATGGTCATTAGATAACTTCCTCTGTTGTAATGAAGTACCGATAGTTTTTATTGCGGTTTGGCGTAGACATCATCTCAGCCATCACTTGTTCTGCATGTTCCTTATCCTTGTAGATACACAGGATAGTGGGTGTGTATTCCGCCCAATCATGTTCCCAGAGCAGATAAACGATTTGCATCACTTCCCATACTCCATGATATACTTCTTAGCATCCTCTGGATCGGTATACCGTGTTCCATGCCAATCGTTCCAAACCTCGCCACCAACACGGAACACAGCATCCACTAATTTGCAAAGAAGTTCTTTTCCTTCATCAGTATCTTCTTGCAACATTGCAGACATGCTTCTCGGTCCTGTATTATGGATCGCTGCAATGATATCTTGACACTCAACGGAATCAAAGTTCCAATACTTGAGAGTGCCCCACTTCAATCCTAGCTCGTTAGTCATTCTTATCCTCTGGCATAGTGACGAAAGCAAAGTGAGTCGGCGGAAACTGGTGATGCCACCGAGCGTATTGAATGAAGGAAGTATCCTCGCGCCAGCCGTACACAGGGTCACTCCAGATGTTAGTGTCTGGATACTTAGCAATCAGAAGTACGGGCACTCGAGGCAGCACAGGCGTATCGGCATCAATCTTGAACCACTCAGTCATCTGTGTCTCTCTCGTTTTGTTCAATCTCTATGATTTAATATAACAAAACGGGCGACCGAAGTCAACCAAAAAATTACCTATTTTTGAGATTTATTCCGGGCGATGCATTCATCTACAGCATGTTCCAGTTGCTGTATGGGAATGTCGTTTTCTTCATAGCCCTTCGCCAGCATCCTGACATATTTCTTTGTTGGTAATCCCTCGGATTCATAATCGGGTTCCATGATATATGCCATTGCCTGTATCTTCTTTTTACCCAGATGGACTTCTACCATAATCCTATTATAATGTTTATGATAGCCTTCTGCTTTGTCTAGGTAGTCTAGGTCATCCCGCGTTATCTCCCAAACTACTCCGTAACACGCAGCATCCTCTTTGTGTTCTATATCAGCAAAATGCTTCAAGACGAACTCAAAGTTTTTTAATACTCCGGTACCGAGCAGTTTGGCTGAAGGACATCTGCGCTTCATCTCACTATTATTAGTGTTATGACCATAGGCAAAGTAGGTTACATGTGATACTTCAGAGATACGCATAATGTATATTTATGCTCGAAGGGTCATCTATCGCGGGTGTACCACATATCCACGATCAGTTGGATATCTCGGTCAGCCCGGGCATATACCCTACCGTCGTTTATCGCATCGATAACTTCCAGGACATCTTCATAGTCAAGTCCGAGGTCTACGAGGTCGGCTATGAAGTCAGAGAACCTCTTATCAGAAGTTTTCTTTCTGTTCTTGGCCTGGAAATTTACATAGACGACCTCGCCCATATCAGCGTTTGGTTACGATCTTATCGACCAGACCATATGCGAG
>Ga0007809_10001258_pt1 | contig 10627 bp, 14 predicted proteins | sample CryBogCBE02Aug07_FD_60383 | JGI IMG/M metagenome (GOLD analysis project Ga0007809, IMG submission 60383) | Freshwater microbial communities from Crystal Bog, Wisconsin, USA - CBE02Aug07 | ecosystem: Environmental > Aquatic > Freshwater > Lake | place: Crystal Bog, Wisconsin, USA | collected...
TCTAGCTATTATAGATTTTTTGTATATAATAATATATACACCAACACACCTGTTAATAATCTTATTGATTGGAACCGTACTACAGATGGTAGTCTTTACACTACATTATCAGAATCAGTATCATCTTTAAGTGCTTGGTACGCAGATGGCGGTATACTTGAAAACATTTATAGCTTCTACCTTACCAAGGGATTAAATCTAAATAGCAGTAAATATTATCAAATGTCCGGAGTATTACCACAATCATGATAAACTTTAAAACATATCACAGGGAACGACTTACGGAAGCAACTGTAGACGAAACACTTAAAAACCATCTATCTCATTTAGAGGATTTAGCTATTGAAGAGGGTAAAAAAGGTTTTGCTAAGTTTGTTGAGCAAGTAGAAAACTTTACTTCGTATCTAGAAGGTTTTAATAGCAAGACATCTGTAAACTTGAAAGTAGATGGCTCACCTGCTTTATTTTGGGGTATTGATCCTAGAGAAAGGTTTGATAATCAGTTTTTTATTGCTACTAAAACAGTATTTAGTAAAGTACCGAACTTAGTTCACAGCGAACAAGAAGTAGATGTATTATATAAAGACGCACCAATAGGTTTAAGAGAGGTACTTAAAACAGTATTCCCTTACCTTAAAAAAGGTTATGACAACTCTGGGTTAATGTATCAAGGAGATCTTTTATTTTCTCCTTCCCGCCCGCCTACCACTTCTACAATAGAGGGTAAGCAGTACATAACTTTTAGACCCAATCTTATCTCATACGCTGTACCAGTAGATCCTCAATCCCCGCTTTATCAGCAAGTATCTAAAGCCCCTGTAGGTATAGTTATACATGCTGCATTTAATGTACAGGCTAATGGAGATGCTATTACTTCAAGTATGGCGGGTAGAGATGTCACCCGTGTAGTTAACAGTTTAAAGAAAGCTGGCGTATTTGCAGAGGGATCAAACTATAAAACACTTAACATTAACCTTGATCCAAATCTAAAGAACACTATACACGGCTTATTAAACGATGCTAAGATAAAGATTAACAGCATTAGTAATGAGTTTGATGCTGAGTATACTGGTAGTTCTTTATCAGGAGAGCTAAGACAGTACACCAATCACATGGTAAGAAGCGGTGGCGGTATATTTAAAGCTGCTACAAGTGGAGAAAACTTTAACATTAACAAATACTTAAACGGGTATTTTGGGTACGCTAAAGAAAAGATAAACAAGAAAGCAGCTGCTGGTAGTCCAAGAGTTAAAGCTAATGCTGAAAAGAAAGTAGAAGGCATATTAAGTTACCTTAAAGAGCATAAAAAGTCTCTTAATGGCTTAATCGGTGCCTCGTATGATATGATACGCATTAAGCTTATATTTCAACATTTGTTAGCCAATGTGGAAGGTAAGCTAAAGGGTATGTACTCGTTTATACCTGTTGGTGATAGTTATGTATCTGCCCCAGGTGAAGGACACGTGCTGTATATTGGAGATACACCTAATCAAGTAAAGATAGTAGATAGAATAAACTTTAGTGCAAATAACTTTTTATATGCAGGAGAGCGTGGTAGAAAGGCTGCTGAACCTGTTACAGAAGAAGCACCAACTACAGAACAAACTTATAGTATTGGAATATTTGGTGGTGGTTTTAACCCTCCACACATCGGGCATTTTGAAGCAGCTAAAATGGCAGCACAGGAAAATGATGATGTGTATATCATTATTTCTAAGACAGAAAGAGACGGAGCTGGTATTACACTAGAAAAAAAATTAGCTATATGGAGACTTTATGTACCATTGCTAGAACAGTATAAAGCTAAAATACATTTAGTTGAAGCTGAAATCTCTCCAGTACGTACTACATATGAATATGTAGCTACTTTAAATGAATCTCCTGATGCAGGTAAAATAACAGTTAACCTCTATAGCGATGAGGAAGATGCCGGTCGTTTTGATAATATAGCAAAGTACGGTGAACACCTAGCTGGTATTAACATTAGACCTACACCTCGCTTAGGTTCCGGTACAGAATTCAGAACACTATTAGCTGCGGGTGATGCGCGCAGGGCTTGGGCACTAATGCCTCAAGGCGTAGATAAGAATATGGTTTGGAATATATTAACGGCTCAATAAAGAGCGCACTCGTTAATATGCTCTTTAAGAGCTTGTATAGCTTCCATTGCTGGAGCTGTACCCCAGTGATCGCATTCAGTCATCCAAGTACCAACACATTCTTCTAGTTTATTTAAGTGGCCTAATAGCACCATACAGTGCTGCTTATGTCTTGCTTCACCGATTGGGCCTTCGCCTGAACCAGCAAAACCAGTCATTGACTCTTCACCACCAGCAACTAAGCCAGGACCTTCGCTTGTTTCAGGTACAGGAGTTACAGGGGTTTGTACTGCTGTTTTGTAGCACTCTTGTTTGAGTGTGCCATCTTCATTAAAGCATTCAGGAACAGGATGATTAAGATCTCTATTCCAGCATTCTGGTTTAATCATCTCCTCTGTTATTTCCATAAAGTACCGTTCAGACAATAGTTGGTACTTGTTTTTTAAATCGCTGTTCGTATAATTGTATTTTTTCATATTAGATTGCTCCTTCTACGCTTGATCCAAAAGGACCTGCATCCCCGTCACCAGTAGCATCTGGAGTCTCCCAGTCACCTTCTTTAACAGGCTCAACATTTGGTTCTTCAGTTTCTTCTTTTAGTTTAGCTAATACATCTTGTAACATATCAGCAGATTGAGTAATATGAGTCACCATCCAGGCTGCTAATGGCGCGCTAGCATCCATCTTTTCTAATAAAGCATGGAGTTGTGGCGCTATTTCCACAACCTGGTGGGCTTTTGTACGCGCCATCTCAACGTTATGATCAGACTTATGCTCACCACTAGGCATGATTTCTGTCTCTAATGGATTTTCTTGTACTAAAGAGTACTTCTCTGCAAGTAACTTATAAATGTCGCGTTTCATATTATCCTAATATTTACTTAATCCGAGCATAATTTATACATTGCTTTACCTAATAAATACCTTATAATAAACATACTATGGGAATGTATGACACAATAATAGTTAAAGATAAGTTACCTTGGACGGATGAAATGTGGGAAGAGGGATTGCCTAATATTTGTACAGAGTTTCAAACTAAAGGTTTAACTTCGTACTTGGCTACTTATAGGATTGAAAACGGTAGACTGCTATTACAGAAAGATAAAGAAAAATGGGAAGATCAAAACTATCACGGTAAGCTCGACTTTTACGATTACGTACCTAACGATAAGCCAGGTAATAATGACTGTTGGATAGAGTTTACTGCAACGTTCACTAACGGTCAAGCAGAAAAAATTGAGGTTACTAGCTTTACGAAAACAAGTAACACTACACGTTTAGAGACGTTATATGCGTTATCTGAAGAAATAATACGAAACAGAAACCGTTGGATTAACAAATACTTTAATCATACCAAACCGGTAAGCTGGTTTCGGAGATGGGTATGGGACGAGTTTTGGTATAGGGCTAGCCTGTTTTGTGACAAAATGCGAAGATTATGGTAACGGACCGTCTGTAGGTGCGCCGTACCGATCTTCTACGATTTTCATATTACGAGTGTAGATAATAGCTTGGTTAGGGTTCTTATTGACTGTAACACCACCGTCATGATAGATCGGGAAGTTGCCGGTCATTTTGTTAGTACCTGCAATGTGATCTAGCTTTTGTTCAGGTACCTGGTGAATAGTATAACCCTTAGCAACCGCTCTCATACAATAGTCAATATCTTCTCCGCACCCCGGTGTAAATGTTTCATCAAGGTGACCGATTGAGTTGATAACTTCTCTCTTAATAGCAGCACAGAAGAATAAGATCCAAGGCTTACCACCTTGATAACGTTTAATAACACCGGTAATACCAGCAGTAGGTGTTGTTTTAAACGGGTCTACTAAAATATCGTACCAGTTGTTAGCTAAAAATACGGTATCGTTATTTAATAAAATAACAATATCACCAGCTGAGGCAGAAATGCCCATGTTGACTGCTTTTGGGTAGCCTAGCGGTTTCGGCCAATGCAAAACACTAACAGGTTTGTCTTTATATGTTGATTGTACTAAAAACGGCGTATTGTCAGTACACCCGTTAGATACAACTATAACTTCCCCGAAAGTCAAATCAACTGTATTAATGATACTGTCAATACAGTTTTTTAATAAATCCCAACGATTAAAAGTAGGTATAACAATAGAAAACTTCATACCTTTACTTATCCTACGACTTTATAAGAGCAAGTACTAAGCGTATGTTGGAGCAGGTGCTGGGGTCTTAACAACCTCACTAACCATGTTACCGTCAGCATTATATATTTTAGCACTATGACAGTCTGTTGTGCTTATAAATGAATGCGCAGCAGCTCTTGTATCGAACACATGTTCAAACGTCTCAAGTATACCTTTGAGGTTCCATTTATGTACTTTAACTGTGTGTTTTGCCATATTTAAAATATTTAGTCCAAGTCTTTGCAGTCTTGTCTGTATACTTAGCTAAATTGTATTGATTTACCCGCACATTTATGTTAGAGAAATCATAAGCTCTTAATAAAGCATCAGCAATACTATCACTACTATTTGGATCAGCGTTAAATAGTTTACACGACCAAGGCACCTCTTTTGTGGCAACTAATGGTACACCTTGACTAACTAAATCAGCTCCAACAATATTAAATGTTTCTGAAAAGTTACATTGCATGCCAATATCCATTTGTCGGCAAAGTACTAAGAACTCTTCACGAGGTGCCCACTCATGACATATTAACTGATGACCGGTTCCAGATAACTGTTCAAACAACCCTTTAATGTTGTGCACAACAGGCTCACCTTTCATTTCCGATCTACCTAAGTTAACATGGAAGCGCAGTTTCTTGCCAGCACTTTCAGCAAACTTAAGTGCACCGAATACTTGTAATAAATGATTCTTTAAAGGCCTGATAGCACCAAAGCAACCAATATCTACGTAGTTAAGTTTTTTAATAATGCCTTTTGGTTTCCAATAATCTTTAGGGTAAGCATTAGGTAAATAGAACACTCTTCCGGCAGCTTGTTCTTTGTTTAATCCATATTTAACACGCGTATAGAACTGAACCTCATCAAGCATTCTCGGAGCATTAACCCCGATTTTAACTTGAGGAAAACTAAGGTAATCCATAAGCCAGTTCATTGCTATACCCTCACCCGCCATAAAAGGCATTTCAGAGTGCAGTCGCACAATCCATTCCACTTTCGGGTGCAAAGGAATGAGCTCAGCAAACTTGGAAGGCACCACCCACAGTGCTTCAATAATAACGTGAGTGGGGCGGTACTGCGTTACCAACCGGTCAATACAGTTGTTGTCAATTGCAACTTCCATATTAGCTTTAATGCCGGATTTGTTAAGCATATCCACCACAAATGAGGCAGAGTTGTACAAGCCTGTGCTCAGTCCTTTAGGACTAACCGACACAGGGTTATAGTCTTCACGACGTTTAAGAATGAAAAGTACACTAGGAGAAGCAGCCACGATAAAAATTATTTATACCACTGGATGCAATAAGCTAGTTTAAGAATGTATTAAATTTGCAGTTAGTGTTTCAACTCATCTACCTTGAAACCGAACTGAGTAATATTAGGTATAGTTAAACCGTTTGTATAACTATCAAACCCGGTATAGTGATACCCTTCCGGACTAATTGAAAATGCTCCAGTAACCGGGAACGTGTCTTGTAGTACCTTTTGATTTTGAGGTGTGCCTGGAGTAAAGTAGCTTTGTACTTCTTTAAAGAATGTATCCGGGTCTCTAAAAATAGAGTGCATACAAGCAATAATAAAATCACTTAACTGTTTTTCATCACGCTCGCTACCTTCATAGTTACTGATATTAAACTTGTTCTTGTGTAAATACGTTCTAATGTTTGCATCTAGTGCTCTAGCAACATATGTATCTACACCGTAAAGTTTTTTAAGCTCCTCTACAGCCGGAGTAATAACTTCTCTTATTGCTGGGTCGGTTACTAAGGATTCGATAAAATCTGGCAAATAAACTAATGGTGGTACCTTTGGGTGAGTTACTTTCTTATCAATACAGGTACGAGAGAGTTCCCCCATTCTTTCGTGTGCATACTTGTGACTCCAATCAATCAGATGGCCAACAGTCATGTTCTTTATTTTGATCTGATTAACTATGTTCTTATTATGTTCACTTAAGTCTTGGTACTTTTCGTGCAAGAGATCAATATTAGAGTAAACCTTATTTAATAAAGCAAAGGCAGTGCGTTTGCCTTTAGCACCGGTACGAGCAGCTCCAGTCTTAACAGCCTTTACCTCGTATGATACTTCTCCTCCGGACTCGTCCGTTTTACCTGGTGCTATAATATCTCTAGATTGACTACCACCAACAATGTACCGATTTTTGTTAATCAACTGCATTGCTGTATTGATATCATTATTAGCACAAGCTGCTTCAATCTGTTTATAAAGTTCTGGGTTGTTTCTAGAAACCACTAAAGCTGCTACAGAATACTCGCCTGGACCAGTGTCCTTAGCAGCCCCTGGTAGTTTGTTTGCTAGGTAGAGTTTACTCTCTGTTTCATTCCATGCACCACTTGTATTAGGTGTAGAGCGTAAGAACAACCCACCTTGTGGTTGTGTAGCAGGTTGTACTGGTGTAGCAACCGGTGCCTGAGGTACCGGGGTAGCAGAAGCAGTAGGTGCAGTAGTTGTAGTGGCGGGTGCTTGGGTAGCCTTCTTAGCTAGTATCTCTTTATCTCTTTGCTTACGTCTTTCAATATCAGCTAACTGTGTGCTAGTTAGTGCTTCATAAACGTCTACAGCACTCTTTTTAAAATCCGGTAACGAGATACCTTCATACAACCGCACCAAATCGCTCTTAGGAATGTGCTCCTCTTTGCGTAGTACTTTGTAGTATGTATCTCTTAAATCCATGTACATTATTCTTTGCTTCTGTGACCAATGATGCCAGCACCCTTGTGACCGCCTCTATAGTCGGCTAAGTTCATCTTGGACATCCACCGAGTTAAATCCCAGTACTGGGAGTACTTGTCTTTATGGTTAGCATTATCTGTAGCGTACCCATATAACGGATTGTATGCTTTACCTTCTTGGCCGGTAAGAAAGATCTTTTGTCCGTGCTTACGGTACATATCAAGGATGTACTTCTCGGCCTGTGGGTTAGTCATGTACTTGCGCATCTTCTCTAAGTACTCCCCCCTCGGATCCTTAGGATTAATATAATACACCGGTACCATCTCCCCAGGCTGCACTCTATGAACCTTAGAGAGGGGTGACGAAGTCAACCCCCCGGCTTTAGCCGAAGTCGCAGGCTTCACCTCCCCGCGGTCCAAGGCCGCCAATACCTTAGTAAACTGATCGGGTGCCTTCGCCATAAACGTCTTGCTATTAGTAATAGAACCCACAATGTACTGTATCACCCCGGCCTTATAGGTTTTGGAGATCGGGAACTCATAGCCCATATAATGTAGCGTGCCACTGTTATTATCCTCGTCATCTACCTCTAGTTCAACTCCGTTGGTAGGATCGTCGAACATCTTTTTCTCCGGTTCTAAGGACTCTAATAGAGCCTGTACTTGAGTGTATTTTTCAGTTAATAATTTGTATGGGTTCATTGGTCGTGGATGCAGTTACATTTAACACACCCGCACCCGTTGTGCTTACGTAAATGTTTACGGATAAACAATACTATAGCTGTAAATACAACAATAAGGGCTAATGTGGTTTGCATAGATATATTTACTTATATTATAAGGAATATACATAATTAAATAGTATATCGGTACATTTCATTGGAGCATAAAAGTTTGTCATGTATATGGGTAAGTAATAAATCGATGCCCTTTTTGCTTGGGTGCTGGTAATCGTTACCCCAACCAAAGTACTCCCCGCTAAGCTTTTTCATGCAAGTCTGTCTACGGTGTACGGCTACTAGCATCTCATCATAATCGTTTTTGTTCATACAGTTTAAATCTATATCCGGATTAAACGTACTAAAAATACTAGGTACGTAGGTTGGTTCTATTAACTTGAGCCAGGACTCGCACACAACATTAATGCCTGGGTACTTATGTACACACGAATCCACATCAGACAATCCGCCAACTAAGTTAACAATCACGTTGTATCTATTGGCCACGATACTCAATCCCTCATAAAGCATCTCAACATTCATACGCAATATAGGTGCCAGCTGGTACTCTGGTTTACAGGCAAAGAACGGTAGTACGTGCTTTTCTACAGAACGCCCTGAGGTGAGTGCGTTGTACAGGGCTAAAGAACGTAGGGGGTCAGTTTGAATGAAAAGGATTTTAGTATTTAAAAGATAGTCCTTACTATTTATGTGACGTATTAAGTTCTGTACAGATGTTTCATTGCTACCACCAGCATTAAACGGGTTGTGCACGTGTACAAAGTACTGCATGCAGGCTTGGGTAAAATATCCGTCTCCACTAGGTATGAATGACATGTCCGGGGTGGACCACGCCCCACAACTCCAACTATCCCCAAACACTGCTAGGTTCATATGTTCTTGTATTTTTTACCAGATGGGTCACTATAGTTGGGGTTCTTGTAATAAGGGTTTGGGAACGAATAGCCCATATTACGGGCTTCTGCGTCATCAGGCAACTGTAATTCTGAGTTCTCTTTGGCCTGATTTAAGATGTACGTCTTTAACTGTTTCATCACTTTGTTAAACTTATCAGTAACGTCATGAGGTTCTACGGTCTTATCTTCGGATAGTTCGAAGACGGCGATAGCGTTCACATCCAACGGAGCACCGTTATCGGCATGATCTAAGGTGGCCTCGTACTCAAACACTTTGCCCTTGTACTTAAACTTACCCTTTACAAAGTAAGCACCCTCACCGGTCTTTTTAAATGTGGTGTCAGCAGTCCCAGCACCCTGTAAGTTCTGATCATGGTCGCCTGTGGCAACATTGCCCTCGAGTACGAGTTTGTACTTACTGGCTAAGACTTTATACTGATTACGCATCCTGTGTATTACTTACTAAAGTGCACACGTAAATGCTCTGCTAATGCACGGGCCACTTCATCGTGGCCTTGTTGTGTGAGGTGTAACCCCGCTAGCGGGTCATTAATGTTATCCCAGTTACCAGCTTTCTTACTAACCTCACACACGTCGACCATATATGGCAAGTACTCAACCACTGGTGCTAGAAACTTCTCGTTGTAAACATTTTTTATAAACACCACTTTGTCAAATCCTTTACTTAAAAGAAATCCTTGAAACATGGCATCATATACTCTAAACTTTTCAAGCTGGTAGTCGTAGTTTAAGTGCTCTGTGCTCCATAGCTTTAAAAACTCTGCGTACATGGAGTAGACCTTTTTCTTGTGAGAGTCGAGTTTGGCGCGTATTAAACCGCCCCCATGACTGTAATCCTCGTTTGGACTCTTACACCAAAACTCCTCTCTCGTTAACTCCGTGTACTGTATGATTAGGGTATCTTGCGCGGTTATAGTACCATTAAGTATACCGTTTATTATTACTCGCCATATACGAGCATTACTACCAGAAAACGCAGCTAAATACAAACCCTCCAACCCCATAGCTCTAGCGGTAAGTACACTATAAGACTCGTACCTTACCGGCCATACTGCATCCGTATACGAGCACCCAGCAAATACTAGCTTGTTCATAAGGATATATTAAAAACCTTAATAAGAAATCAAGCCCAAAAAAATACGCGCAAAAAAATTTTGAGAACTAGGCTTTCGGGATTTTCGAAGAAAAGGGCTATTATATATTTTAGACCTAAAAAATTACGCAAAAGTTTGGCATGCACATATACCACACTAATTGCAAGCTTATCATATTCAACCAATTTCTGCGCTTAGTGTGGTAATTTGCTTGCCGTATTATTCCCCTTTGTGTATATTATATGTTGCTCTTTCTACACCAGCCTCTTCCATCATACAGCGATACTCTTCCTTGGACATTCTACCGAGCGCTACTCCTTCATTGAGTATGGCCTTCATAGCGCTATCAGCATCACCGTCGCGTGGTACAATCAATCCACTCTTTACCTTAGCAGGGGTGGTAGTAGTGGTAGAGCGCTTAGCACCTCTACTCACATACACCTTCTGGAATGCTTCTAATGATCCATACTCAGCTACTTTAGCATCAATGATCTTTTGATTAGACCATTTCACTTGCTTACCCGTTACGTTACATGTTAGAATGATACTCATATATAATGTTTCCTTATTGTGATATGATAATGGATGCTTTATTGATTAATGGCAACTGTTAAATGATTTCTTTTTCAATCTTGTTTAATAGTCTAATGATTTCATCAAACTTCTCTTCAATGGTCATATCTTTAATGTTCTTGTTCATAATACTATAATGGATACTTTATTGATTGATGGCAACTAGTTCTTTCCAGTTAGTTTTAATTGAATATGTTCCATTAGCTCTCTCAAGATCAGCTCATAGCTCTGCTTGTGCCCAGTAACATACGCTTGTCTGGCTTGAATGAGTAACACTTGCTGCTCCATTGTATTGACTAGATCAACTGGTACATTGTGGGTGGTAATGCTTGATAGCTGGTCATGA
>Ga0007809_10001264_pt1 | contig 10611 bp, 11 predicted proteins | sample CryBogCBE02Aug07_FD_60383 | JGI IMG/M metagenome (GOLD analysis project Ga0007809, IMG submission 60383) | Freshwater microbial communities from Crystal Bog, Wisconsin, USA - CBE02Aug07 | ecosystem: Environmental > Aquatic > Freshwater > Lake | place: Crystal Bog, Wisconsin, USA | collected...
CCTGGCTCTGCTCGTCAGCGGTGAACCGCTTTGCCATCTCCATCTCCTTCGGTCAGTGACAACTGATGTTGTCTACTCACCGAAGCGTTGCGACGACCGGTTGAACCCGCCCAGCCATTCAGTACCAGATGGTTTGATCTGTTCCAAACACGGGGTCCTGCGCGAGTGGCGGCAGAGACATTGCGATGCCACGCTCGATCCGATCAGCGCTCCACGCCGCCGCGGCTGCGTCAAGAAGATCATCGACCCCGGCGCTCTCTCCTGCGTGATCAGCGATCTCGTCAACGTCGATCCCCGCCTTCTTGAGTGCACTTCGCCGGAGGGTCATGCCGGCCCACGACTTCTTGGAGTATTCGATCGGGACGCCTACCATTCGACGAAAGGACACCTCCGGATGAACCTCGAACACTGGGCAGGGTGCCCGCGTGAGCCACGTGTCAACCTCGAGGATCTTCTCGCGGAGGGCGTGTGATTGCTTACTGATTCCAATGCCATTGAGTGAGATGGAGATTCGATTGGCTTCTGCGAAGTCCTTCGTCATCAACGCTTCACGAACTGGAACGGCAAATACCGAACTACGGCGCGGTCCTACAAAGTCGCGCGCCAATTGATCAGCATCCCGGCGACCTTGCTCCGGAAGTCCGATCGGGATGTCAACCGCGATGGTCGACACGTCGGCGACCACGCTGATAATCCGGTCGATCGTGGGTATGAAGTGAGCCACTTGGCCTCTATCGCCAAGAGCAACAACTACCCACCCCTTCTTGCAGGCGTCGATTCCAACAACCGTCATGCTTCTCCTCGTCAGTTCGATCAGCCTTGTATTTCAACCACCGCCCGATAAGTTCTTACAGCATGAGGGCCTCAGCCTTAACTGGGCGTTGGAAATTGTGGGTCAGTCGCCACGTAGCTGTTCAAGGCTCACCTCGATGAGCGCTAAGAGCGATTTGCTGGCTGCCGCCCAGGCACTTCACGAGCGAGGTGCGAACACATTCACTCTCATTGACGTCATCTCTGAGACGAAGGAGCGAGGTTCAACCTACCCCGACGTCACTCTGCGAACGATGGTCAGCCACCACCTTCGCATCGATCAACGTCCGGTCGCTGGCGGCGTCGGGTTCGTGCAGGTGAGCCACGGTGTCTACCGTCTCAGCAGTTCAGATGCTTCGACCACACCGCGGGTATTGCCCGCTGCACGCACTTCTGAGGTAATGGCACCGAACCCAAAGTCTGAGGAAAAGACGGACTCGCAGGAACAGGGATGGTTCTGGGAGGGAAACGTTCAGGCAGCCGTCGTCCGACACATCGCGAGTCAGGGTTGGCACATTCGCCGCGTGGCCGACACGCAGAGTAGAGAGCACGGCGTAGACATTGAAGCCGATCTCGACGGCGTCTCCCTGCTTATTGAAGTCAAGGGGTACCCCTCGGACCGGTACCGAAGCGGCCCCAACGAAGGTCAGAAGAAGAACTTCGGCGTGGGCGCTCAGGCGCGCACCTACTTTGGGAACGCCCTCCTCGCAGGCGTGTTGATGCGATCCGATAGTCCTGGCGCCCGTGTCGTCTTGGCGTTTCCCGCCATTGAGACATTCGCAACTTTGTCGCGTCGATCGATCGTCCCGCTGACGCGCTCAGGCATCGAGATCTGGCTCGTGAGCGAGCAGGGCACGATCGCGGAAGTTAGATCGCCCGAGTGAGTCACGAACGCTTGTCTAACCCGTGGGTAAATTTGCGTCCGGAACCGAGATTTGTTCTGGACGAGGACCGCATCTACGTCGATGCCTTCAATGCGTTGCTGGATCAAGATGAGGATCGAGCCAAAGCAAAGGCTGCCCAGAATGGAACGGATTGGAAGAGTCGAGAACCTTTCCGGTTAAAGACCGATCTGCCGCCCGTTCCCTTCGCTGGCGTTCACAAAGCACCTGTCGTCATCCTGGCCGCGAACCCGAGCTGGAGCGACAAGAGCTATCGCGAAGACGTCTGCTCTCCTGGGTTGGACATCATCATGAGAGGCATCCAGGAACCCGGTGGAACTCCTTTTTGGCCATTGCTTGACACGCCCGCGACCTCTTCAGCCCTCGAATGGTGGGGCCCAAGAACCCGAGAACTCAGGGAAGCCGTGGGTGACGATGAGTTGATCGTGAACGGGCTTCTGGTTGTCGAGCTCCATGGCTACCGGTCACAGAGCTGGGTCGCCCCCTGGGCCAACTTCCCGTCCCAGGCGTTCAGTTTCCAGTTAGTGCGCGATGCCATCAAACGCGAAGCTGTCATCGTTATCGCCAAGTGCCGTCGGCACTGGCTCGGATCCGTCCCGGAGTTGCGGACGCACCCGCGCCTCCACGTCATTGAAGGCTTGGCCTCGACCCAGAACGCCGCTCTTTCGTCCAAGAACTTGCGCCCGGAGAACTTCGACGTTCTGGTTCGTCAGTTCCAGCACAAGAACCCTTGGCAGTGGTAGTTCAGGTTGGGACGCTCCCCCGGAAATGGCAAACACGCCGAGCTTGAACTTCAGGACGAATAAGCGAAAGGCAAAGACGATCGAGCCGGGCCGCTTAGGAGACCGCCCATTTGTCTTCACATTTGCGGCGTTCCAAACGGGCCACCTCTGCGTTCCAAAATGACGTGGTCTACGTCGCAAGCGAGGACTTAGAAGTCCTGATCACGCCTAACGCGCGGAAGTCCCACGGGAGCATGAACTCCTCTCCACCGAACACGAGCGCTCAACGAGCGCTCGACGCAGGTGAGGAGTGACCTCCATGCTAGGACACCCCACCCACGCCACGACTGCGACGCCGGCGGGACTCGGTGGAAGGTCCTTCAGGCTTCAGTCGATGGTCTGCCTCGTGGCATTCGGTCCGAGCGCCACGAGACCAGCGGTCACGAGGCACATCCCACCCATGACGAGGAACCCAGCGAAGAACGACCACGCAGCGACGGGGAGAATGATCATCGGTGCGACCGCCCCACCGAAGTGGCCAAACCCATTGGAGATGGCAACACCACGAGCTCGCACCGTGTCGTGGAACTGCTCGGCGGTGTAGGTGTAGAGCATCGGAATCGCGAGTCCGACACTGGCCGACAGCAAGAAACCGCTGACGGTAATGATGACCCCATGGGGCCACGCGCCGATGGCCGCGAAGCCGAGTGATGCGAAGACCAGTGATCCCCCAATGGACCAGCGGCGAGATCCACGGTCAGCGAAGACAATGGAGGCTGCCGATCCCGCGACGTAGCCAATGCCACTGATGCAGAGGAAGGCCAAACTCCCCTTGAGCGAGAATCCGTGGTCGACGAGCAGCGTCGGAGCCAACGTCACCCAGCCGTAATTCGCCATGTAGTAGCAGAACCAGGTGATGAGCAGAAGCGCGACCGAGACGCCGAAGGGGCGCATCGCTGCCGTTGATGTTGGTGCCACGACCACCGGGTGCTCACGGGCCGGCATCTTCTCAACGAACCGCTCGGCGGCTTCGACCGCTTGGCGAGCTTCCTCGTCTCGACCGTTGGCGAGCAGCCAGCGTGGTGAGTCGGGAAGGTGACGTCGCAACGGCAGGATGGCCAGACCGCCAGCGGCGCCGATGAAGAAGAGCCACCGCCACCCATCGACGAAGTTCGGCACGAGCGCGAGGGAGATGAAGGGGACGACCGCGAACGCCGAGTAGCCCCAGAGCACCGACTGACCGCTGGCCTTGCCGCGGAGGTGCGCTGGAGCGATCTCGGAGAGGTAGGCGCCGACTGCAGCAATTTCGGCACCGATACCCATTCCGGTGATCACTCGACCAACGACGAGCCACGCGAAGGTGGGAGCGAGTCCAGAGAGCAAGGTGCCTATGGAGAACATCGCCACTGATCCAAAGAGTGCCTGGCGACGCCCAACGCGGTCAGAGATCCAGGCATCGAGGACGGCCCCAATCACGTAGCCGAAGAGACCGAGGGTGATCGCCAGCGATGCGGTCTCGGTCCCAATGTGGAAGTGGTGTTTGATGGCGGGGAGCGCGTCGCCGACGTTCACCACGTCGAAGAATCCGAAGAAGTACGCGCTGCCGATCACGGCCAGTACGCGACGGGGGTAGGGCCACACCGCAAGGCGGTCGAATCGATTCAGCAGGGTTGCGTCCATGTCTCCACCACGTACTCAGCAAGCGTCCAATGCAACAGGTCACTGTAGTTTGCAACGCTTCCTCGTTGAACCGCCCTCCGGAACCCACGGCTCCACCCGCGTCACACCCTCGTGGTGCACTTGCAGGCAATGCACGATCCCTCAGACGACGAACAGAGCGTGAGCTACCCCGCGCCCCTCGCACTCAGTGACGTGGTCGAACGAGAACTCGGCCTTCGAACTGGGACGCTCGGCGCAGTACCCATCGCCCTACCCGACCAGTACATTCCGCCTGAAGATCATCGAGACGTCGTTGATGACTCCAGGATTTGGCCGCCATCTGAACGGCAATTCCTCGTGGGGAAGTACCTCGAAGTTGTCCTCACCTTCGATCGTGGTGGGTGTGAACTCGCTGAACTCCAGTACGAATTTCGACCACCGTGCCCCGATCTCCTCTACCGGAGAGACGCCGGTGCGGAGCAGATTGGAGACATCGCCGGTCTTCGGCGCCACCTCGGTCAGGACGAGTTCGAGCATCGCATCATCCAGAGCATCCGTCGCCTATCAACCAAGCGACGGAGTAGGTATCGATGCTGCGCGCATTGCCGAGAGATGATGCCGCCAGGTGCATTCTTCGAAGGTCCGATTTGCTTCGGATGTGCGCCGGAGGTCTTCGGACTCGTCTTCTGAGCCCTGCTGTCTCAGAAAGGGCGGGGACCGATGATGCTCGCCCGCTCCATGACGCGACGTTGGGGGTAGTAGTCCGCCGCCGCGTAGTGCTGGACAGCCTTGTTGTCCCAGAACGCAATCGAATCAGGCTCCCACCGGAACCGGACCTGGTACTCCACGATCTCGGCTTGGCGACAGAGCTCATCGATGAGCTCCAGGCTCTCGGTATCCGAGAGGCCTTCGATGCGCTCCACGAAGAACCGGTTGACGTAGAGCAGCTTCTTGCCTGTGACGGGGTGGGTGATGACCACGGGGTGGCGCACCTTGGGGTAGCGCTCCTGCATCGCCCGCTTGGCGTCCTTGTCCATTCCAGCGCCGAACCCTCGGGTGAAGTCGTGGACTGCGTGGAGACCAGCGATTCGGTCCTTCACGTCGTCGTCGAGCCCGTCGTAGGCCGCGTACATGTCCGAGAACAAGGTGTCGCCGCCGACCTTGGGGCAGGCGATGCAGTGGAGCACCGCTCCCATGGAGGGGCACTTCCGCCAGGTGACGTCGTGGTGCCAGGCGTTCTCGAAGGAGCCGACCTTGGCTTCCTTCTCGAATCGGACGAGCTCTGGGAACCCGGTATTCGACGGCAGGAACGGGTGCGTCTCGAGCGCGCCGAACGACGAGGCGAACGCCACGTGCTGCGCCTGATCGATCGGCTGATTTCGGAAGAACAGCACCTTGAAGTCGGCGAGCGCTCGGGCGAGCTCGGCCACCAGCGCTGGCGTGAGCGGCACGCGGAGATCGAGCCCCTCGACGAGGCCTCCAACCGTGGCCGACTGGAGGGCAACGGTGAACCCGTCGTAGGTCAACCCCTCGAGTCGCTCATGCTCTGCTTGGAGGTGTCGAACGGGACCGACCTTCAGATTCCACGGGTCGATCCGCATCCGCTGCGGCCCGAGGACCTCAGCCATGTCTCGCTTGGTGACGACTGGTTCTTCTTGCATGGTGCCCCCTCCGAAGCCCACCGTAGGACGCGTGTGCGCGAACCGTCCAATGCGCCACCACGGTGCGCACGGATCCGAGGTGGAGACCCTCGGTCCTCAGTCGAGCCGGAGGAAGTCCTCCGGATCGAAGGTATCGACGTCGATCACGGTGAAGACCGGGCGTCGCAGTGGCACTTCGAAGGAGTTCGGGATATCGCGTTCGAGGTCGATGAAGCGGAGGCCGTGCTCTCGGAGGTTCTCGAACTGGCTGTTCGCACGCTCGGGCAAGCAGACGAGGGAGACGTCTCGGCCTCGGTCGAGCAAGGCGTGCACCTCGTCGACGAAGTCTCCGTCGTGGGAGAGGAGGGCGACTGCGCCCTCGTGACCCAGCAGCGCGGTGAGCGTGCGCTGGATACCGAGGTCCACGACCTTTCCCTCGCCTCGGAGGAGGACGGGTCGGATCCCGATGGAGCGCAGGAAGGTGACGAACTGAATCGGGACCACGTCGCCAGGGCAGTTGAGGAAGAACAGGGCGACCACCGGCCGAGCGCCTCCTCCACGGAAGTACTCAACGATCTCGCCCCAACGGGGTCGCTCGCCGGGGAGCGGCTTCCGCTTGACGAGGTCGGACAGCGTCCAGTCGATGTTCTCGCCATCGATGAGGACGTAGGTCGGGGCGGTGGTCTCAGGGGTCATTCGTCGTGCTCCCAATTCTGCGTTCGGCGAGTGCCTGAGCCGCTCAAGGCTATTCGCGAAGGGTTGGTCATCGGTCGTTCCGGCGTGTACCTCGGGATCGCACGGCGGTGGCACCGGTCGTCGTGAGGGGGACGTTCGTGAGCGGTGGACCCCCAGGCGCCATGGCCTGGACGAGGAGTTCGCCGTGGCGCCGCCAGGTGCTGGGCGCCACGTCGTAGGTGGTCTCGATCACGCCGCGAAGCGACCAGATGGCCACGAGGATGTCCTCGTAGACGAGGTCGTCGCGCACCGCTCCAGCGCTGCGGGCACGATCGAGCACCGACCGGCCGAGCGCCTGAACCTCATCGAGGATCGCTGGATCGGCATGGCGCCAGAGCTCCTTCAGGCTCCGTGGGTGATCGGCGTGCACCTCACCAATGCCGAGGATGAAGGCAGCCACGGCACCAGATGGGGCGACGATGTCTCGAGCCACGATCGCTGCGTCACGAACGGCCAGTGCCGCCTCAGCGACGATGACGTCGAGGAGGTCTTGCTTCGTCGAGAAGTTGCGGTAGAGAGTGCCGATTCCGACGCCCGCCATCTGCGCGATGGCCTCCATGCTGACGTCGAGACCGTGGGCATCCACCGCGGCACGAGCCGCGGCGATGATCTTGCTCCGATTCGCAACAGCGTCGCGTCGGAGCGATCGAGGTGCGGCGTCGAGGAGTTCACCCTTCGGCAAGCGTCCCTCCAGCCACCATCGCCAACTCGGCGTGCTCACCGTGGTGGTCGTGGCGAGCGGGACCACCTCCGGGGATTCGGTGCGCGGCGACTGCGGCGAAGACCGTCACGATCCCGAGCACCATGAACCCGTTGCGGTATCCCGACTCCGAGGGGTACAGGCCAGAGGACTCCATCTGCGCGGTCACGATGCTGGCCATCACCGCTGCGCCAACGGCACCGCCAATGGTCCGGATGTTGGCGTTCATGCCACTGGCCACGCCCGTCTGCTCAGGTGGCACCGCTCGGACGATCAGGTTCGACATCGCCGAGAACGCCAGGCCGAAGCCGATGCCGAGGAGCGCTGAGGCGGCGTAGATCTCCCACTTCTCGCTGTGGGCGAAGGCGATGACGAAGAACCCGGCTGCTGAGATGACCGAGCCGAGCTCCACGGCGGCTTTGGAACCAATCCGATCGGCGATTCGACCAGCGAGAAGTCCGAAGAGGAACATCATGGCCGTGAGCGGCAAGAGGAAGAGACCCGATGCGATGATGCTGGCTCCGAAGCCGTAGCCGGCGGAGGTCGGCGTCTGGAGGAATTCCGGCAGGAACGCCATCGCCGAGTACATCCCGAGTCCGAAGAGGAACGCGACCAGGTTGTTCGTGAACACCGCCGGCACGCGCATCATCGTCATGTCGATCAGCGGCGCAGCGCTCCTCGACTCAACGACGATCCACACCGCGATGAGGACCACAGCGCCAACGAGGAGGCCGATCACCCGAGGCGAGCCCCAACCCCACGATGGCGCTTCGCTCACCCCGAGGAGGAGGGCCACCAACCACGCCGAGAGCAGGACTGCTCCAGCTGTGCTGACCTTCCCCTCGGTTCGTACCGGAGACTCCGGCACGAAGAGCGCAGCGGAGATCGCTCCGAGGATGCAGATGATCATCGGGAGCCAGAACAGCCAGTGGTAGTTCAGGTTGTTGACGATCGGTCCGGCGATGATCGTGCCGACGCCACCGCCCACTGCGGTCATGGCGGCCAAGAAGCCAATTGCTCCAGCGACCTTGATCCCGGGGAACTCGTCACGCACGATGCCGAACGACAAGGGGAGCAGGCCACCGCCCATGCCCTGGATTGCCCGGGCGATGATGAGGACGAGCACGCTGTGGGCGAGACCGGCCAGCGCCGAGCCAGCGGCCAGCGCGATGAGGGTCACGACGAGCATGCGCTCCTTGCCCACCACATCCCCAATCCGTCCGATGATCGGCGTGAACACCGATGCGGAGAGGAGGTAGGAGGTCACCACCCACGTCACGGTGGTCTGGCTCGTGTGGAGGTCGTGCTGAATCGTGGGGAGCGCAGGAATGACCAGGGACTGCAGCAACGAGTAGGCGGTCACGCCGAGCAGGAGGACCATGAAGGTCACCTGGTAGTGGGATCGTTCGATGGACTTCCGCATGGACGCAGCTCCTCAGTTCACGAGGAGTATAAGCGGAATGATGATTCCGCTTCCGCTGACTACCGATCCGCCAGGCCGCACCAACGCATCAGTGCGACTGCCGACTCACGACGGCTGCCTGCCCGACTTCGGTGTGCCCCTCCCCCGCAGAGCAGCCTCGGCTCCAGAGTTTCCCGACTTCGCGAGCTTGGCGAAGTTGTCGAACAGCCGGTAGGCGAGCTCGGTGAGCTCATCCTCGGTCATGTCGGCAATCCGCGTGGGCAATTTCTGGAGGTGGTACTCGGGCGAGGTCACGTCGTCATCTCCTCAGCATTGGCGGTGTCGCGGTCCCCTCCTCCGACTGCGGGGGAGCGACGATGTCTGGACCGTTGGGGAGGTAGTGCTCCGGCGTGAGCTCTCGTTCGCCCGACCATCGGTAGGCGACGAGCGTTCCACCCTTGCCCACGCTGAAGTCCACGCACGCGGTGGTGGGCGTCCAGTCCTCGAGGTGCTCTGGCTCACCCTCACGCCAGTAGTGGCCGTAGATGACCGGGATTTCCCCGTTGTAGCTGTAGGTGCAATCCTCATCGTCGGCCACGATGCTCGAACAGTCGGGGTACGGGAGACCGCTGTCGGTCTCCGCATCCTTCTGGAAGACGGCGAGGTCGGCCAACGTCCTCGCACCGGAGCGCCACCACTTCACTCGGGCTTCGTTGCGAGCGATGTTGCCCTTGTCGACGAACTTCGGCATCCCGTACTTCTCGAGCGAGAGCTCAGGACCCTTCAGCAACGTCTCCACGCACCTCGCCAGCGAGCGAGGTCCGCCGCCGTCACCATCGGCGTGGGCCTCGATGAGATCGGCCTCGTCGCGAAAGGTTGCTCCTCCGAGGAGCGCACGCACCCGGTCCACACTGGGCTGATGCCAACAGGCGTGCACGACCCGAAGGCCTTCGAGCTCGAGGATCAACGGGAGCGACATGAACCACGCTCGCCACTGGTCCTGCTCCTCTGCCGTCAGTTGGTTGAGGAACGCCCCGTGCTGCTCGATGTTCTTCGGCGTGTGCTTCCGGAGGTACTGGTTGCTCCCCTTCGGATACTCCGTGCCGAACGCCAGCGCATTGAGCTCGTGATTCCCCATCACCGCCTGGGCTGATCCTGCGTCGCACATCGAGCGCACGACCTTCAACACCTCGAGCTGCTCGGGACCTCGATCGATGAAGTCCACAACGAAGATCACCGTGCGGGTGGGGTGGTGGTACGCACCATCCACTTCGATGTAGCCGAGGCTCGCGAGGAGCGCCTTGAGCTTCGTCGCGTGTCCGTGAATGTCGCCGATGATGTCGTAGCCGTCCATAGATCCATCGTGGCAGGTCGTGACGCCCCGCTTCGAGCGCAGCCACGCCATCGCCCTCACCAACCGACGTAGGAGAGCGAGAGGTCCTCCACGTTCGTGAGTTCGAGATCCCGGAACAAGGTGTCGGCCACGAGACCAGCCGGAAGCGTCATCGGCAGCGGTGCCTGGTACGAGGCAACCCAAACGCCCGCCGCTTCGGTCCAACCGCGAGCGGTGAGGAGCGCTGGTTCGACTGGGTACGTGGTCTCGAAGCTCAGGTGGAGATCGCCGCGAGGCATTCCCTTAACCGTCAGGGTGAACGGCACCTCGGCCGATCCGCGGAACTCCATTGCACCACTCGTATCGAGGCCGAGGCGACAGAAGAGCCCGGAGAGTTCAACCGTCAGCTCTTCGAAGGTGGTGCTGAACAGTTCGGGCTGATCGATCGACAGGTCGTGGACGATCCCTGGCTGCAGGAGCAGTGCCGCCACCGCGGCGCGATCGGATCGAGCGATGGCATCGGACCACGGCAACACCGCGCCGACGCCGATCGTGAGGGCGGCGAGCCCGCGCACCGAACTCTCGAGCTCGTCCATCGATCCAATGCACTCGGCCATGTGGCGCTGCGCTGCAGCCACCGCTTCGGGGTCGACGATCGGGGTGCCGACCTCGAGCGCCCCATGGGCGATCTGCGCAATGGTGTCCGCC
>Ga0007809_10001269_pt1 | contig 10595 bp, 20 predicted proteins | sample CryBogCBE02Aug07_FD_60383 | JGI IMG/M metagenome (GOLD analysis project Ga0007809, IMG submission 60383) | Freshwater microbial communities from Crystal Bog, Wisconsin, USA - CBE02Aug07 | ecosystem: Environmental > Aquatic > Freshwater > Lake | place: Crystal Bog, Wisconsin, USA | collected...
GGGCCACCAAACACAGTAGTCAGCGGCTCCATGTAGCCGTAATATGATTCCAACGCCTCAAGCATTTGTTTCATTGCTTTAATCATGTCGTTTTTCACCCGCTTTATCGACACGTTCTTGTGATGTGTCGTTGCTATCGACATGATGTGGGTGGGTGTAAAGAGGGGTTCCAGTATCCCCTCTGTAAAACTGGAGCGCCCACTTATCAACGATTTTCCCATCAGGCATTTCCCAAAACTTTGGCTCAGGCTCTGGTTGTGTCAGTGCTTCTTTCGCGCAATTGGGGCATTTAATCTCTGGTTCGGAGCCAAAACGTTTTTCCCACCATTCACGGTTACCTCTGTCGCCGTCATAGATGAGCTTAATGTCGCATTTGCAGCACAGTATGTAATCGCCAAGTGCCATGGTTATTCCTTTGGTTGGGTGTAGAGTGGAACTTCGTCTTTAGTCATGGTTCAATCCCAAAATGTTCTTTAATATCTTCACGGCAAAATGTAGCACCTACTTGGATTTTTACATTATCATTATGTTCATATACTTTATCGCACAGCATTACACATTCCCAAACAATCAACTCGGCAAACATTTCCAGTTTGGTTGGTAGTCCTTCGGGGTTGTATGTGAGTAACCCTGCTTTTGTGGCAAGTTCTTTAATTCGGTCGTTCATTCCGCATCCTCCAGTGAGTCGTTAATCAGTTGTTGTTTGACAAGCTCCAGCACGCCGATAACAGTGGACATGTAAAGCGTTTCGTCGTACTTATGAATTTTGTCGAGCAGCTCATCGACCAGCCCTTGCGCCAGTGCGCCTTGATTGAGGTTCATACGTTCCACCCGCCTTTCTTAATGCCAACAGCAAAGCCAAGCCATGCAATCTCAACCCACAACTTCTCGCCAATACCTACGGCGATGGTCGGTATCAGAAACACCACGTCAGTGCTGAATCGTGTGTAGATCATGCCGCCTCCTCAACGGGTTCATAAGTCATCTTAAAAATTTCATCCTTGCATGGATAAAACTCTCCCACCACGCCACGGATGATCCAATCACCCATGCCAGCAGAGTGCTCTCCTTCAGGTGTGTCTATGCGAATATGTCTTTCCTCAATAGACAAACCCCAGCCCCATAGATATGAGTTGTATTTACCACTGACGCACTTGCGAGCGCCACACCATGCACCTATTTCTTCGGCGGTTTCAGGCGTTAATTGCTTAGCCTCAATGACCACGGGTTTTTTGCGGAATTTCATCTTTTACTCCTCGCCTCGCGGCATAGTTGTTTAATCTCAGTTGCTACATCAGGACTAATCTCAGCAAGAGAGCAGTCCATCATCTTGGCTTCGTGCAAGGGCGGGTACATCCAAGCGCACAAGAATATTGCCGCTAGAAACATTACAGCCATGCAGACCACCGCAAGAGACTCTAAGAAGTCGTCCATATCACCCAGCTTTCTTACCACGTGGCTTGAGGGATGCAATCCCAAAGTCTTCTGGCAACGGGGGAGGCGGGCATTCTTTATTTACGCGGACCCTCATCATCTGATCTGCTACGTCATATGCCCACTGAGCCACGCGCCAAGGGTCTTGCGGGTGAACAGCAAAATCAAACGCCCCACTGCTTTCCCTAGACAACAGCCCGTTCATGGCAAACATAGCGGCTAAGTCCCGCAAGTTTTCATCGTGGTTCATGCGCGGCTCAACTCTCTTTTGAGATACCACAAAGCTTTCTCAAGGTCTTGCTTGCGGTTGCCTTTAAGATCAGCGCGGGTGATGTACTTCACTACATTACCCAAGTTGTAGTTCAGCTTTTTGGCTTCAATAAAGTCGATCGTCTCAATACCGCCCGCTTTGTAGTGCGGTGGGTGATTGACCAGGTCAGCTTCCGGCTTGATCATTTCAATCTGTTTCTTAAGTAAGTTGCGTTTTGTGTGGTACACATATGCGGCTGAAGTGTTCAACATCTTGGCTATTTGCCCAGCTCCCAAATCTGGTTGATCCTCAATGAGCTTTTTAATTTTGTCTGCTACAGTTTTTTCATTAGTCATTTAATTTCCTTGGTTGTGGACACATGATGTAACCGGGCACCAGCCACGGCATGTAAAGTTGGGCTTGGCGTTCCAGATACCATTCTCGACAGAGGACTGCAACTGCCCAACATCTGAAATCCACTGACCCCAAGTTGCTTCTTGGTCGTCAGCGTGATAGTCAGCCTTTACAAAGTCGTCAGCGAATAAAAACATCAAGCCCGCTTTGACTTTCTTAACTTGTGGGAAATGCTTAAAGATCGCAAGCGACAGCACTTCCAGTTGTTTGAGGTCGGCGTACTGGCTCTTCTTGCCCGTCTTGTAGTCAATAGTCAGCGCACGATCACCTTGCAAAATAATGATGTCCGCAATACCGCGCCACCACACCTTCTTATCAAAGAATCCGCATGGCTCAAGGTCAGCGGTCAAACCCAGTTTGTTTTCGCACAGTTTCTCACCCGGCATAGCTTTGATAGACGCAAGCGCTGGCTCAATCTCTTTGTGTTCATCCGGAATAGAAACACCCTTGGCAATATATTCTTCAGCGATCTTATGAATCTTGTTGCCAAACACCATTGCCTCGCCCGGTGGCTCTACTACGTCCTTGGCAATCTTTAAGTGGTAGTACTTCTTAGGACACTGCTGGTATAGCGATAGTGTGCTGTACGACCATGTGACGGGTTTACTCATTTAGGTTCCTCCGTTAAAAAATCTAACCAGTCTTTAAGCGGTTCAAGCGCCATATACTCATGCGCTTTCAAACCACCTCGACGTGCTGTGTAAGTGCAGTTCCGATCGAAACGCAAAACAAGATCACGGGCCCGAGAACTGCTGACGCCCATCTCCTCGCCAATCTTTGCGTAGGTAAGCCCGTGCATGCGTAACGACCCTGCCCGCATGAATCGAGCACGAGCGCTCTCCGAAATTTGTTTAGCAGTCGCCATAGTTAGCCGCCATTCCTGATTCGCAGTTAAGAGGCAACCCCTGCGCCCATGCAGGTGAAGTCCTCATACATTCTTCAATGTAGGCGCGGGCTTCGTTGGCTTGTTCCTCGCGTACTACGCAAGCAATAGCGTCATGCACGGTCAGTACTACGCGATATCGCTTTTCAATCTGAATCATTTGCTCGCCAATAATGCAACGGGCTACGGCTTGGCACAAGTTCTCGGCTATCTTTCCGCCGTAGAGTTTGTTCGGGCCTGTACGGGTCATGTAAGTAAAGTCACCGTTGCTATGGTGTTTCAATTCTGGATAGTTCTGGTACAGCCCGTTGGGTAACAGGATGCCAGTAAAGGGGGATAACTGCATCAGGCCCACGGTGTCCACATCCACGGGTTCATTCCGAAGCATCTTAGGTAAGACAATGCCCGATAAAAAATTCCACCAGTTAGAAATGTTTGCGTTGGCATTGCGGTACTGTTTAACAATAAACGAACACATGGCGAGGTCTAACTCCTTGCCCATTGAAGACAACTGCATTTGAAACTTCACCGCCCCCATGCCATAACCCGCACCAAGCACGGTGGTCTTACCAATGAATCGCTGATCAGCCGTGACTTCATTCTCTGGTACACCAAAGATCGCCGACGCCATGTACTTGTAGACATCTTTCTTATCCGCAAACAAACGCAGGATGCTACGCTCGCCAGCCAGCCACGCTAGAACACGAGCCTCAATCTGAGATGAGTCACAGTCAATGATGACATGCCCGCGAGGTGCAACCAAACACCGCTTGAGCTTACCGCCTTCAGCCCCACGGCTTGGTAGGTTTTGGAGATTAATCTTGTCAGACCCGCCCCACCGCCCGGTGTGGGCTGCATAGTATTTCAACGGAATAGGTAAACGCCTAAGAGCCCCGCCAATCGGGCCACGCTTAGCAATACTTATGAATCGTTCGGTGCGTGTTTCCTCAAGTGTAGATTTAGCGCCAACCCGTGCCGCTACAAGGGCTTGCACTACTTCGTTGTCGTGTTCAAGCAGCTCTATGAATTCTTTATCGCTCTTTGCAAACGCATAGGTTTCTTTGCCCGTAGCGGGACTTATTTTTGTCGGCGGTCTAACGTGCTGTTGCACCAATAGCTCCGCAAACTTTGCGCTACTATTAAGCACTTCCTTGGTGATATTAGCACTCTCAAACAACTTGGCTTTGCGTTCGCGCACACCAACCAAATGCTCTTCAAGGCGCTTTATATCAAGCTCCAGCAATGGGTCACTGAACATGCGTATGGTGATGTCAATAAGCCGTTTCTCAGATACAGGGAATCCTTTATTTAGCTCTTTGTACAAGCGGTACGTCAGCTCAACATCATTGATGCAATAGCTTGCGTATTGCGCTAAGTGTTCGGGCGTGAAGTCTTCGCGGCGAAACCCTTTTGCATCATCGACCTCTGTACCCTTTGCACCCAGACCAAAGTGTTCTGTCAACGCACGTAGACTACCACCCACTTGCGTACCGAACGTAGCACGTGCCATAGACAACGTATCCAGCCAAGCCTTGGGCTTTTGCCCAAACACCCATGTCAATATGGCGGCATCGAACATAGCGTTATGGGCTAACACGAAGTGATTCGTCCAATCAAAGCCCGCTATCCACTCAGCCGTTTCTGCATGAGTCCCGGAAAACCATTGCGTTGGCTCGTCATTCACCTTGACCGCTAACCCGATCACTTGAAACTGAGGGTCGCGCACGTACTCCTCGGTCGTCATTTTGGTGAGCGAGAAATCCTTGGAGTAGAAAGTCTCAAAGTCAATCGTGATCATTTGGTAATGTTTCCGTAGACGCCGCGTGGGTCAGTGAACTGGACGTTTTGCAACGGATGGACTGTGCCGTTCCACATGGCTGTTGTCGTGTTTTGCGCGGCATTGGCCATCAGGGCTGCTTTCCTACTGATTAGTGCTTGCTCAACCTTGGTTTGAAGCCTTTCCATTTCATCATGCTGATTGAGCACGATGCACATGGCATCATCCAAAGCCTTAGCCCGTTTATATTTACGTAAGCCCTGCTTGAGCAAAAACTTTTCGTAGCGCGTCAGGAAATCCTCGTCGAGCAGCTCCCTAATTCTTTTCCGGGAACTACTATCAAGGGCCGCGCCCTCGTTATCAATCTTCTCCAGTAAAGCTTTGATTTGATCGGGGACGGGCCAGCGCAGTAGCTTGGTTAGCATGGTGTTGTTCCTTAATGTGTTGGAGATGTTGTTGTACGTCGGCAATGTTTGTCTCACGGATGATCAACGCAGTTGCGCCCGCAAGATATAAACGTTGGAGTTCCCGTAGTTGCAAGGCCGTGGGCTTGCCCTTGCCCGCTTTGCATTCAACCGCTACGAAGTGACCGTGCAAACAGGCTATGATATCGGGGATACCAGCACGGCCAAAGCCGTTGCTAGGTGGGAAGAAATAGTAAGCGCCGTACTCTTGCAGTACCGCTACTACTTTGTCCTTGACTTTCTTTTCTGGTGTTTGTGCCATGCCTTAAATATAGTGGCACAGCTAGACTAAGTCAAGCTCTAAATGAAAAATATTTTGTAGGTGAAAACACTAATAGGGTTGTGGACACATCGTCAGCGTGTCGAAAAGTCCAGACGAAAAAAGACCCGCACTAGGCGGGTCATTATGTTACTCGATGATTGAGAAATTGTCAGCGTTGTATTTGAAACCTACATCGTAGACAAGCTCACCATCCTGCATGAGTTGAAGCACAGAGATACTGTTCTTGTATTTCTCCGGTAGCTCATCAAATGAGTAGTGCTTGACAACGGTTGTGTTATCACCCGTATCCTCTCGTATCAGATAAGCGCCGTTATGTGCAACGACGGTCTTCATACTTTCCTGCTCCATGTAAGCAGCAAGTTCAAACTCACTCATTGCGGTAGCATACTTATCAGACTTGAAGCACTGCTCGACCTCGATCTTTATGTTCATGGGTATCTCCCTGCCCGTTAGCTGGTGGAACAGATACTGTTGCATAGGTATGTGGCTGCGAACCAATGTACCGTGCGTTATCAACCGCTTCAGATCATTGATCGTTTGGGATAACGCGCGTGCCACAGCGTCCTCAGACTTATTCATAAGCTCAGCAACATTCTGCGGTGCCAGTGCGGTTTTCGCTATCCGTAACGCGTTATCAAGTTTAGCCGTATACGTTACATGCTGATCGCCACGCTGGTTATTAATACGCCACGATTTAACAGCGAACACAAGTTCATTACTAGAGTGTCTCCTGTATCTAGTGGCCACTGCGATCGAGCCGAGAAGCTCAGAGCCACAGTGCACCTTAAGAATTCTCAAGTAACGATCACCGTTATCCAGAACCTCGCCGTCCTTTGAGCAAAGTGGGTACCGGCTTGAATGGTTTTGTTTGTCGGCCTCGCTCATACCCCTCGTGCCGAATGTGAACGATGGGTTACGCAAAGCGAGTTTGTCCGTAAACTCTTTGAGCATCGGGTCTATGATATACCCGATAGGGATTTGCACGTTTACAAAATTCATGTTGTTCACCATTTAAATTTGTTTAAGATATCTTGCACATCAGTCTTGAGTTCAAGCCGCGCGCTACTCAACGCCCGCAGGTCTTTCACATCAGTACTTGTCACTGCTTTCTCTAGCATCCGTCTTGCCTTCTCAAGCTCTGGGTCTTTCGTAACATTCAATCTAGTCAGCAGATCACACAGCTCTACGGCGTTGTCAACGATCGAGTCACGGAAAATCTTACGATCACCGTCGTCGTTGTCAGTCAGTCGCTCAACCATGCGATTGAGCATGGTGTGCAACCTATCCCACGGGTCTCGCATCGCCTCGGATAACTTGTCTTTGAACATACGCTCGTACTGCTCTTGCAAGTCTGCTTTGATACGGGCCTCGCAGTTGATACGGAAGTCACCGCTCTCGGGCACGGGCAAGAAGTTGTACTCAAACTTGAACCGCCGTGGCAGTGTCTCCACATCGGGGAACTCGTCAGCCTTGTACCACTTGCCTAGCTTGAACGCTTGATCGTTTTTAAGTTGCGGATACGCAGCGATGAAGTCGTTGACCAGTACGAAGAAATTAGATTCCATCGTTGCAAGCTGCTCCCGATACTTAAAGAAGTTCTCCATCGGCAGCAAGCCTATGCCCTTCATCCACGGTAGAGTCTGCGACCCATTCCACGCACGGCACTTGGCCGCATACTTCTCAATCTTCTTGAGGTGATCACTGCCCGCCATCAAGTATTTGTAGACCGAGCCCGAGTCTTGATCAGCTTCCTTGGATGTGTTGATCTCCATCGTGGTCTCGTTGTCACGCTTGCGAGCAGTCCATGTGCTGATGCGAAGCTCGACCAGCATCGCCATCGATGACAGCGACATGGGGAGTACGTTAGTCCCAGGGTTTGTAACCGTATCTGTATTCTCTAGTATCATGATATTCTCCTGTTTAAAAATGGTTGGACTTATCGACCGAATGTCGGTAATTCCGCAAGGGTTGGCAGCTCGTGGCTTTTAAAGTAATTAGCGTTTGTGCGAGATGGCACCTGGCCATCGGGCAGACGCACGATCTCAAACACCTCGTCGCGGTGTAGGTGTGACGCAATCTCTCTCAGTACACGATCGGCATCGCCGAACTCAAGTATGTGGACATGCCGCCCGTACACATAACGCCCGTAGCGCAATGCGATAACTTTCATAGCGTTCACCCAGTCCTCAGCGTTGTCGCCAGCTATCCACTTGTCCAGCACGGCACAGTGGGCAGTGCAGAAACCCGCATCACGATAGTTGCTGTACGGTGCTTGCCACAAGTGATGAGCCAATGCGGCGAGCGCGAAAGGGTAATCACTATTCTCCTTAACACGCTTAGCTTTCTCCGCTTCGACCTGACTATGTGTAACCACGCCCGCTGCGGCACTAAACATTTCATTGACATGCATTTCCTCCTCTTGTGGTGTCTCGTTGTTAATCGCAGTCACGACTGTCAGCCAATCACGAAACGCATCGTACTTCTTCATCACTTGCTTGAGCACACCCCTGCGTTTACGATACGCATATGCAACGGGCTTGTTAAGAAAGAAATACTTATCGCCCACCTTGGAGAACTTGAACACCTCCCCCGGCAGGATCAAGTAACTCCTGCCCTCGTATACCAAGAACATGCAAGTGTTCCCCCAACTCATACGCATGGTGTCAGGTAGGAAATTCGTGATGTTGTCTGGCGCGTACGCAGAATAGTACGTTGGGCACATGACCTCAAACGTATCGTCTGCGTGCCACCGCACGAACGGCTTGCCGTAAAAGCACAAGTCGACAGTGTTGTCATCAGGCATGACCATGTTCGCGATGTAGTGATGACGACGACTACCCAAGGGGCGAATGTTGTTTGGATTGCCACGAATCGGTGGAGTGTCCGTGTACCATTTCTTTACCTGTGCAAAGTCGTGCAGTCTGTGCACGTTAGCTGTGTTGTATCTCATTTCAATTTCCTCGTTTCAATAAAGCGCGTTGAATAAAAGACATGCTGTCAGACAGCGTGCCCAAGTAATGCAGTTTCTTGTACTGCTGTAATGTCAGGTTCTCTCCTGATCTGCTCCCAATCTTTGGCGGTTGCTCTTTCACATGAACAACGTTGCCCCTTTCTTTAACCAATAAAGGCATGATGATCTCCTTAGATTAATCGACAGGTTGTCGATCATTCCGTTTCGTTGAAATAGACAGCGATCAAGTGGCGCACCACCTGACCGTTCGTTGGTTCAAACCCAAGCGAGGAAGTCAACTCCCCACGCACCTTCTGCAAAAGGTCGTGTGTCTCGCGGTTCAGGTTTACTGTGTAGCTAGGTTCTTTCATGGGTTCTTCTCCTTCTCACGCATGTTGCTCTCCACTTCCATACGCAATGCCGCATGGAATGGAATGATTGCCGCCGCCATTGGTTGCGGTTTTCTATACACCACAAAGTCAGTAACGCCTCTGCGCCACTCGTTACCGACGGTCGTTGCCGCGCCCAGTATCTCAGCCACCTTCATAGCCTCGTCCATCGTGAGCAGGTAACGCCCGCTCTCTACGTGCAAAATAACTTCGTCGTGGTTCATGAAAATATCTCCTCGATTGATTCGGTTGACCAGTTGGCATCGCCGCCTTCGTCACCAACACGCTTGTACGCAAGCGCCTCAGCTTCGTCTTCATTCTCAGCCTCCACCGTAACGGTGACGTAGCTGAGACGTTGCAGTTCTACTTCGTAGGTTCGCATACTCACTCCTTCACATTAACAAGTTGGCCACGGGGCGGCGTCCACCCATCGTTGCCGATGATGCACCACAACACCGGATACTTACCGCCCGCCCACTGCGCCTGGTCGCTATTCATATACCCATCCGAGAGAATCACAAGAGCATCAGGGGCTATGTCTTTCTCTTTCATAAACACCGGCACGCAGTCAGGGTCAGTGCCGCCACCACCTCTCGGGTTAGTGCGGGCAACGATGTCTGCCTTAGTGCCTGTGTACGTCTCGTGACCTGCTACTTCAGTATCCCAATACATCACATCGACGCGCTCTGGGTTAACGTCTTTGATGATCTTGTTCAACTCCGATAAGAACGCGGTCAAGATCGGCCCTTGTATAGAGCCTGATGTGTCTATACCCACAGCCAAGTGCCTGATACGCTTGCCAAGAATAGATGGCAGGATTACGTCTTGCCATAGATAATTCTTGTGCGCCTTGCGCCATGACGGAGAATCACGATCTTTGAGACTGGTCTTAATGAACCTACGCAACACCTCACGCCAGTTCACCTTCGGTGCCAACATCCCAGCAACCTCACGGCTCATCTTGCCCCCAACTTTGCCCGCATAGATACCGCCTTGCCGCAGGGCTTGGTCGATATCGTTAGCGAGTTGTTGTTTCTCTTGCTCGCTCATACCCTCGACTGCACCTTGCCAGTCATGGTCGTCAAACCCGCGCTGCCCGCCGGAATCATCGCCATCTTGTCGATCTGTCCCGTTGCCGCCGTCTTCGCCTTCCTCACCGCCCTTACCACCACCGCCGCCACCTTTACGCTTTTTGCGGATGATGTCGAACACCTGCTTAGTGTCCATGCCTCGGTACGCAAAGTCGAGCAGACCAATGATCTCGCCCGTTGCGCGGTCGCGCGGTATAGCAATAAGATTCTCGTTCGAATCGAGATCAATAAGCTGGACATTGATGACGTAGTCGCACGCTTGATTCGCGCAATCGGGGTCGATATCGTACAACCCTTTCCACGTTGTCAGATGGCGGTAGCACTTGTGCATGTTCTCGTGCATGACAAGAAAGGCAAGCTCCTTGTCAGTTAGCCCGTTCACAAACTCACGCCCGTAGTATGCGTCACGCCCGTTGGTACGGGCAGTGATCGGCGCATCAACGATGCTCGTCTCGCCCACCATGAACAGGCCCGCGAACAGAGCAAACATTGGCGAACGCATGAGGCTGACATGCACCAGTTCAATCCGCTGTTCAGCGGTAAGTTTTGATTTCATTTCGTTTCTCCATCAAGCACCGACCACTTCACCATGTTGACCACGGGCTGCGGCAGGGATGTATCGAATTCTGTGGACAGACGAGTCCACACAGTCGCGTTCCA
>Ga0007809_10001272_pt1 | contig 10582 bp, 10 predicted proteins | sample CryBogCBE02Aug07_FD_60383 | JGI IMG/M metagenome (GOLD analysis project Ga0007809, IMG submission 60383) | Freshwater microbial communities from Crystal Bog, Wisconsin, USA - CBE02Aug07 | ecosystem: Environmental > Aquatic > Freshwater > Lake | place: Crystal Bog, Wisconsin, USA | collected...
GAAACGCCCGTGCCTGCGCTTACTGGTTCATCGTCAAACGGGATGAATTCGTCCTTCGGCGATGTGACCTTCTCAAAAATCATCATGCTGGCCGGCAAATCATCCCATTGCACGGTTTGTAGCTTAACGCCCAAAGCCACCATATCGCCATCGCGACGGCGCAAGAGCATGGCGCCATCATCTTCGACGGCACGACGAGACGGATCGCGTCCGCCAAACATCGTATCGATCCCACCGATTTCGAAAAACGCGTCCGCGCTTTCATAGCCAAGCCAATCAAGCAGCGGCTGGTTCATGAGGATAGGAACGCCCCCGCGGCTGATGAGAATACCGATGGGGAGGCGATTGATCACCTCCATCAGCCGATCCGAACCGCCTGATTGCTCCGGTGTAGCTTCAACCTCATTGATCCTTGTTGAGCGAGGCGCTTCCGCGACCATCGGGGGCTCGGGCTCAAGATCCGGCTGGCGGGCGCCTAAGGCTTTTGCGATTTCGCGAAAGGCATTCCGTTCGCTCTCGCTCAGACCATTCGTGGTTGACCAAGGCGCATCGACGGGTTTTGACGGAGCGGGCTCGGATATTGGTTGGGGCGCGGATTTTGCCGCAACATTTGCCAAAGCCTTGATAAATCCAAAGCCGCGATAGCCGGTAAAGCGATGATCCGCATCGAAAAGCGGCGTTCCGGATAAGACAATGTCAGCCGATGCGATGCCATCCAAAGAGAGGGTTGTTTCGAGGCCAACAAAGGTTTCGCGGGATTGAAGCGCATGGCTAACCCCATCGTTTTGCGGCCAAATCTTACCCGAAAGCGTGCGATAGAGCCCGGTAATGGCTTCCTGAACATCGGGAAAATGAAACTGGCCGGCAGCATTGGTCTGCCAAACAAACCGAATCCGCCCCTTTGGCGATGCCGAATTGTCGCTGGATCGACCGGAATGGGAGCTTCTGCCGTCGCTCATTCGATAGGGAACCCTTTAGCTTCTCACAAATTTCATAAAATGATTGGATAAATATTTATCGTTTGGTCACCACCGCGTCGAATCGAATCTCACCCAAAGGTCGAACAACCATCAAACACCGTTAACGGGACCCAACCATTGACGATTGTGCAGTGCAGCATTATATTGCACTGCAGTATTACCGACAAAGGGCCAGTTGCCCTATCATCTTTAAAAAGGACTGCATCATGGCAAAGTCACCATCTGGTTACGAAATTCCTGCAGAAATGCGCGATTTGGCAGAAAAGAGCGTCGAACAGGCCAAGACGGCGTTTGATGGCTTCATCGGCGCGGCAAACAAGGCCGTAGCGGCCGCTGATACCCAGGCAACCACAGCGCAGCACCAATCGCGCGATTTGGCCAAGCGCGCGATGGGCTATGCCGAGCAGAATGTTACGGCAGCGTTTGATCTGGCCCAGCGCCTCTTGCACGCCAAGGACGTTCAGGAAGTTGTCCATATCCAGACCGAATTCGTAAAAACGCAGGTTTCATCCTTGCAGGCTCAAATGACCGAATTTGGCTCAACCGTTCAGGCTTCGGCCAAAAAGGTCGCCGAAACCGCGCAAGCAACGGTTGAAGGCGCGGCTGCCGAAATTCGCAAAGCGGCTTCCACCGTAAAGTCGAAGTAAGATCGGGCTAGATTTTTCATCACCAATAGGAGGGGCAAATGGCATCCGATGTTGGAGTTCCTAGTAAATCAAGCATAGCGCCTGCAAAGCTGGCGAAGGAAGCGAAAGCGCCTTCAAAGCCAATGGCGGTAACGGCTGCACCTATCGCCACTGAAAAACTTTCAACCCCTGCTCCTTTGAGCAATGGCTTGATCGTCGAAGCGGCGCCAATTCAGCCGAAGAAGGCGGTTTCTAAAACGCCTTTGAGCAAAGGGGCCAAAGCTAAGGCTAAAGCCGCACCAAAGGTTGAAAAGCCCGTCAAGGCTGCTTTACCATCGTCCACACGCGCGGTACCGCCTGTTGACGCGATCCGTGGCGTGGCCGAACAATCTCTCGCACAAGCCCGAACAGCCTTTGCAAAATCCCAAGAAGCGACCAACCAGCTGGCCCAAGGCTTTGAGGCAAGCAGTGCGGTGGTTCAGTCGGGGCTTAAGGAGCTGCAACTTCGTATGGCCGAGGCTGTCGAGGCACAAACCCATGCGGCGTTCAATTATTTCCGCGCGGTGACGAAAGCTCACACTTTGTCGGATTTGATTGATTTGCAGTCGACTGAATTGCGCCTCGGCGTTCAAAGAACCTTAGGCGAGGCCAAGGAAATGTCTTCGCTCGCTCAAGCCATTGCGGCCAAGGCAACCGAGCCGGTTCGCAAGGCAATTGATCATGCGGTTGAGACCACACGGCAAAGCCGTTAATCTCTGCGGTTAAAGGTCTTGAAAAAGCGGGCGGGCCGGCGTAGGGTCCGCCCGCTTTTCAATTATGCAGCTATAGCTCAGTTGGTTAGAGCGCTAGATTGTGGATCTAGAGGTCCCCCGTTCGAGCCGGGGTAGCTGTACCACCCTTATTTCTGACAGGGCCGGTCAAATCAGATCGGTCAGCCTAAGGCGATCAGAACAGCCGCAATGGCTAAGATGCTTCCCGTTACGCGATTGATCCGTCGGCGTGCAGTTACACTCGAAAATATTTGCCGCGCCTTTGCTGCAGCTGTCGCATAGGCTGCCAACGTGCCTGCAATGATCACTGCGATCAGCAAGGCAACGGTTAGAAAATCGACGAACGTTAAATTCTCAAGATCAATAATCGAGGGCAAAAGCGCCACAAAGAAGAGAATCGGCTTTGGATTGCCAAGCGTCAGCGAGTAGGTCGTCAAAAACAAGGAGAACGGCGTGTCCGATACTTGTTCCGACCATGTCTCAGATGTTGGCTCAACCGGAGAGGTCCAGAGCCTATACGATAGCCATAGGAGGTAGGCGGCACCGCCCCATTTGATGGCTAGAAAGATCGGCGCGTAGGCGCCAGCCAGCGCTGCAAAACCAGCGGCCGCCGCCGCATACAGCGTCAGATCACCCAGGACGAATCCCGCAATAAAAGCAGGCATGCCCTTTAAACCCTTCCCAAGCGCACGGGCTAAAACCGCCGCAATCCCGGGTCCGGGCGTTGCAACAGCAACGAAATAGGTGAGGGCAAAAAGGACTAGTCCTGAAACGGGCATTAGCAATTACGCACTATTAATGGTTGATATATAGGAAAAATATTCTCTTTTTGAATTAGATTTAAGCATTTTTTGTCATAAAAGTGTAATATTGATTATTCCCTTTTGTCGACAATCACGCCAATAATTCTTACCTAGGGTCAGATTGGTGTGGACTCCAGAATGCCACATTTACCCATTTTGCGGTTAAGGATTTTTGGACATTAATGTCAGAACATTATTTTGGGTCTACTTTTTTTGGCATAGCCCGCCGTAATGATTTTTTATCCGCGATACATGGCCTGTTGAATTCACTCCGGCCTGAATGGAATCGCGGTGTGTTCGCTGGCGACAATCTGATTACCTTCGGCAAGAATCTTTCGTTTCAGTTTGACAAGCCCTTTATGACGGCACTCAATGAGCATGCTTGCGACGGTGTCGAAAAAAGCATCATTTGGCGGACCGCAATTTTGGTTTGGGCGGCGCGCAACGGGCTTCGGCGTGAAGGTGATTTTGTAGAATGCGGATGTTATCGTGGTACATCGGCGCGTATTATTTGCGATACGATCGACATTAACAATACCAATAAAGCATTCTATCTTTACGATATATTTGACTATCGAGAAGGCAGCCCGCATGCCAAAATGCCCGGCATGGGTCCTGAGCTTTATGATGAAGTTCGCTTAAAATTTACATCGATTCCGAGAGCGAATGTCATTAAAGGTGAAGTACCTGACATATTAAACATCGTATCACCTGCGCGAATTTCATTCTTGCATATTGATATGAACAATGCGGCTTCGGAAATCGGCGCGCTGGATCGATTATTCGAACGGGTGACGCCCGGCGGTATGATCGTATTGGATGATTATGGCTATCTCCCTTATCGCGCCCAGCGTGATGCAGAGCGTCAATGGTTTGCCGAACGTGGTTATGATGTGATGGAATTACCGACGGGCCAAGGCCTCATCATAAAGTAAGCTTAGCGGATAGGTTCAACCCGCCCCGGCGTAACCAGAAATTGTTCGGCATCAGCCGGCAGGTCTGTAAAGAGAGTTTGATCGGCGCCTGTCATAAACACTTGCGCACCTAGCGCATATAAAGTGTTGAACAATGCAAGGCGGCGACGCGGGTCAAGATGGGCGGCCACTTCATCCAGCAAAACAATCGGAGCCATACCGCTTGTTGCTGCAACGAGGCGCGCATGGGCGATAATAATGCCGATCAACAGAGCTTTCTGTTCACCTGTTGATGCGCGATCAGCAACCACATCTTTTGGCCCGTGCCGAACGAGTAAATCCGATGTTTGCGGACCTATGGTTGCTCGACCTGCCGCACGGTCCCTTGCGCGATTGGATTGAAGCAATTTTCGAAACATATCTTCAACATCAACGGCCGCATGATCGGCTAATGCTGCTTCAATTGTTCCTTCCAACTGAAGATCAGCCCATGGGAAGGGCGATGTGTCATCGCGTTCTTTTGCAATAAGACCTGCAAGTTGACCCACTGTCTCGCGTCGAGCGGCCGCGACGGCCACGCCAGTTTCTGCAACCTCGCGTTCAACGGCGCTTAGCCATGTTGCATCGCTGCTATTGTCTTCCAAGATACGATTGCGGGAACGAAGAGCGCGCTCAAGCGCACTCACCCTCGAGCCATGGCTCGGATCAATGGCAAGAACCAAACGGTCCAGAAAGCGTCGCCGATCGCCGGCTGATCCGGTAAAGAGGCCGTCAAAAGCCGGCGTTAGCCAGACCAATCTCAGATAGTCATTAAAAGCTGCTGCGGAGGAAGCTGCTTCACCATTGATCCGATATTTTCGTGGGCCCTGCCCATCGGGCCCTGCAGGTTCCAATCCCGTGCCAAGCTTTACGGTATCAAACGGGCCGGAGACTTCTGCTGCAACAGCGAATGAGCCAGTGCCCTGTTCGCGCACCATATCGGCGAGCTCGGCGCGGCGTAACCCGCGCCCTGATGAAAAAAGCGAAATGGCTTCCAGCAAATTGGTCTTGCCGGCGCCATTTTCGCCTGTGAAGGCAATCATGCGACCGGCAAGATGAAGATCAAGCGTCGGATAGGACCGAAAATCCTGAAGAATCAGTCGGGTAAGATGCGGGTTTGTCAAACGCGCATCGGCATTAGAACATATAACGCGCTTGCGCCTTCCCGATCTTGTACCAAGGTTGGGGAGCCTGAATCAGCCAGCTTCAAGAAGGCCGTATCGCTATCAAGCTCCGCGCAGATGTCGAGAAGATAGCGGGCATTGAAGCCGATTTCCAACGCGCCTTGATCGTAATCGACCTCGATCTCTTCGGTTGCCGAGCCCGAGTCCGGATTAACAACAGAGAGCGTCAATTTATGATCGTCGAGCGTCATTTTAACCGCACGGCTGCGCTCGGAAGAAATCGTTGACACGCGATCAACAGCCGATGTGAATTCCGCTTTATCAACGGTCAGCAGCTTATCATTCGCCATTGGAATAACGCGTTGATAATCAGGGAATGTGCCATCGATAAGCTTTGATGTCAGAACGACTTCACCAAAAGTGAGACGAATCTTCGTTGACGAAAGTTAGACCGTCACAGTGTCAGAGCCGCTTTCAACAAGCTTCAGGATTTCGCTAACGGCCTTGCGTGGAACGATAACGCCGGGCATGCCCGATGAGCCTTCCGGCGCATCTGTTTCCACGCGGGCCAAACGATGGCCATCGGTTGCAACAGCACGCAACATGGTATGCCCCAACACATCAATCGTGTGCAGATAGATGCCGTTGAGATAATAGCGCGTTTCTTCCGTTGAAATGGCGAATTGAGTCTTTTCAATCAAGCGCCGCAATTCGGCCGATGGCAGGCTGAAGTTGTGGCCGATATCTCCCGCTGCGAGATCGGGAAAATCGCTATCGGGCAAGGTCTGCAGCGTGAAGCGCGAGCGACCGGAGCGAATGACCATGGTGTTGGTATCACCCGTCATTTCAAGCGAAACTTGGGCGCCATCGGGCAGCTTACGAATAATATCGTACAGCATATAGGCCGGGATGGTTGTCGCACCGGCTTGCTCGACATCCGCCGCAAAGCGTTCCGTCACTTCAAGATCCAGATCGGTCGCCTTAAGGCGCAACGATGAATCTTCCGCGCGGATGAGAATATTGGACAAGATCGGAATCGTATTCCGACGCTCCACTACGCGGTGGACATGACCCAAAGAACGCAACAGGGCTGCTCTCTCAACAGTGACCTTCATCGCCAACCTTGCTTAAACAGTATGACGCACGTGCTCTTGGAAATACCGAATCCACACATGCAGGGTCGAAAATTTTTACAAGGGAGCCCTTGATAGGCAAGCCCTAGTAAGACAATGCGCGCTTTTGAACGCCGCCTTCCACAGAAATCGATGGGAATTAGTCCTGCAGCATCCGCTTCAGAAGTTCCACATCATCCTTGAGCATCACATCGGCGCTTACTGCGCCCTCGATCTTACGAACGGCATGAAGAACGGTTGTGTGATCGCGGCCACCAAAGCGACGGCCGATTTCCGGTAACGAACGAAGCGTGAGAACTTTTGCGAGATACATCGCGATCTGCCGGGGCTTGACCACGCTTGCAGACCGACGGGAGGAGAGAATATCGGCCCGGCTCACATTAAAATGCGTCGCAACGAGCTTCTGAATATCTTCAATTTTGACCTTGCGGGGTTCACGGGTGCGAACCAGATCACGGATCGCACTTTCGGCAGCCTCAACGGTCATCGTGCCGCCGGTCAGGGTCGAATGGGCCAATAAGCGGTTAACCGCGCCGTCCAGATCGCGTCCGTTCGAAATAATGGTCTTCGCCACATAGCTGATCACCGACGGACTGACTTCGAAGCCGGGCTGATGCTGCCGTGCGCTGGCGATCCGAGCTTCGATAATCTTGACGCGAAGCCCTTCATCGAGTGGGCCCATTTCAACAACCAAACCACCGGCAAGCCGCGACTTGACGCGCTCGTCCAAACTTTCGAGATCCGTGGGTGGACGATCGGCAGCGATAACGATCTGACGACCGGAATCGATCAGCGCGTTCAGCGTATGACAAAATTCTTGCTGGATGGATTTGCCTTGCAGGAATTGCACATCGTCAATTACGAGGAGATCGATACCGCGAAGGCGCTCTTTGAAATTGAGTGCCGTCTGCGCTTTCAGTGCCGATACGAACCCGTACATAAACCGATCAGCGGTCAGATAAATCACGCGACGGCCTTGTGCCGTCGTTTCATGCGCAATGGCATGCAGCAAATGGGTTTTGCCAAGCCCTACGCCAGCATGCACATAAAGCGGGTTATAAAGAGGCGCTTCGCCAGCAGTGTTTTGTACAATATGCTCAGCCGCAGCATTGGCCAGTGCGTTGGATTTTCCAACAAGAAAATTAGCGAAGGTCAGGCGACGATCTAAAGGCGCACCGGTTAGCGCGTCGTTTTCGGAAACGGGCTTGCCTTCAGCAATCGCAACCGTGTCAACTTTGTTGCGCTCTGGGAAGCTGCGCTCGGCCTGCGTGTGTTCGGTTACATGCGCTGTAGAAGGGCGTTGCGCAGGTTTACCTAAAGCGCCTCTCACCGAAAGCGACAGATCAGAAACGTCCTTGAATTCTTCAATCAACAATGCACGAAGACGATCGATGTAATGCGATTGAATCCAGCTTTTAAGAAAGCGCGTCGGTACAGAAAGAAATACCATCGCACCAGAAATTTCGACAAGTTCAAGACGGCCGAACCAGCTTGAGAAAACATCTTCACCAAGCTCTGCGCGAAGACGACGACGAACGCGATCCCACGCCTCGGTCGAGGTAAGCTGAAGATCAACTTCATGGATGGGATTGGTCTTCAATACGCTCGACATCATCACACGTTAAATTCCAAGTCAGTCTCAATTTCAAAAACTAAATAGCTCGCAGCATTACTGCTTGAAAATTTATTTTGGACAATGCTCAAAAAAACCATGCACCGCGAATGTCGATATTGGATAGCTCGCACATGGATCAGTCGAGAAGGCTACCATCCAATTATCTCCCTCGTAATCAATCGTTCATGAAGCGGCCAAAAAATACGACCCCTCCGTCCCGTTGCACACTCTAAAAGCGACCCTCAATTTTAGAGCAAGATATTTTGCCCCCAAGGAATGAGGAATGTCGTTCTTAGTTGCCTGTGAAACGATCACCGCAAGCCGCGCTGACAGGAAAGAGTCTTACACATCGAAAAAAATCCATGCAACGGACCCGCTACAACCTTAGCGAGAATTGGCCCTTCAATGGCCACGACAAAGCCTGTTGCGCCGGACCAGATTGCCGCAAACGCTTGGCTTCGTTCACGTTTCCTTAATCCTAATATGTACGCAAAATATTTATTTTTTATTTTGCAGTTTTAGCTTGCACCTATCCCAAAGAGGTCAGGGCGAAGATGAAAAAGGGTCTTAGGCATTAAGCTATTGAAAATGCTTCAATAATTTTGTGCGCCTGACGTCAATGAATTGTCACTCTTGGCGCTAATCCAGGAATGTTCTGTCAAGCAAAAAATTTGAAAATTAATCGAAATATTTCTGTTGCATTTCGGTAAAAATTAGCAATCGGCCAAAGAAAAAGCCCCGCTTTTGGCGGGGCCGTTTTACAACTGTTAGGTTGTACCCTTTCGGGTCAAGCGCTCAGCGCGCTGATCGCTTTTGCCAAGCGAGAAACCTTACGCGACGCGGTGTTTTTATGAACAACGCCCTTTTGCGCGGCCCGCATCAATTCAGGCTCGGCATGCTTGAAGGCTTCGGTCGCTGCGGCCTTGTCGCCAGCCTTCAAAGCTTCTTCAAGCTTTTTGACATAGGTGCGGACGCGCGAACGGCGGCTACGGTTTACGGCCGTGCGGCGTTCGATCTTGCGGGTGGCCTTCTTTGCAGAAGTCGTATTGGCCATTGGTGTACCTCACGGCGGGACCATTTCCTTCTCAGGAGTATGGATAACCGCCCATGGTTGGAAGGTTGAAGACTAGCCAGACGGAGGTCAGGTAAGCCCTTGTGTGGCGGGGTTAATAACGGCTTCAGCGTTGGGCGTCAATGTCCTTCAGCCCAGAAACCAAAGATTCACGAGAAAGATATGCGCCGGATTGGTCGGATCCATCAACATGCGGACCGAAAGCGCGCAGCAGGTCACGACAATAAGAGGCCTGATGATCCGTGCGCCCTGTTTAATGGCAAGACGGGAACCCAATTGGGCGCCAAGCATCGAAAAGAGGCCCATTCCGAGCCCTAATGGCCAAATAACGCTGCCTGCAAGGGTAAAAAGCAACAAAGAGCCCGCATTGCTGCCACCATTCAAAAGTTTGGCCATTGCGGTTGTGCGCGTAATGCCGAAGCCTTGCAGGGCAATCAAAGCGAGGGCGTAAAAAGAACCTGCACCCGGCCCGAGAAACCCGTCATAAAAGGCGATGGGGGGCACCACCACCAGGATAAAGGCCATCCGCGTGATGCGGCTCTTGCGATCGGCATCCCCTAAACCCCTGATCAAGCCAAAATAAAGCGCCACAGCTATCAAAAGTGCCGGAATAAGGGCCGCAATCGCTTCTTTCGGCAGAATATGGACGGATAGGGCCCCTCCGATGCCGATGCTGAAGGACATCGCGGCCATGGGTATCCCCGCCCGCCATTCGACGATGCCGGAGCGGTTATAGGTATAAAGGGCGGATATGATGGAAAGGGTACCCTGCACTTTATTGGTCGCAACGGCTGCCACGGGCGGTATGCCGGCCAACAACATTGCGGGAATGGTAAGCAATCCTCCCCCGCCCGCTATGGCATCAACAAAACCCGCGGCAAACCCTGTCGCACACAAGAGCGCGATCGCGTCGAGGCTTAAGTCCATTTAGCGGTCTTTGAACGCGGCTGGCCGCTTTTCGATGAAAGCCGTCATGCCCTCTTTCTGGTCTTCCGTCGCAAAAAGCGATTGGAAGAGGCGGCGCTCGAAGCGGATGCCTTCGGCCAGCGTCGATTCAAGGGCCCTGTTGACGGCTTCCTTGTTCATCAAAACGCTTTGACGGGAGAAGCCCGCAATGGTTTGGGCCGTTTTAACCGCCTCTTCGACAAGATCGGCAACAGGGATGATCCGTGACACAAGGCCCGCGCGTTCGGCCTCTTGGGCATCCATCATCCGCCCCGTCAGGCACATTTCCATGGCTTTTGCTTTGCCAACGGCGCGGGTCAGGCGCTGGCTGCCACCGGCACCCGGCATAATACCGAGCCGAATTTCAGGCTGTCCAAATTTGGCGGTGTCGGAAGCTAGGATAAAATCGCACATCATGGCCAATTCGCAGCCACCCCCAAGGGCAAAGCCCGAAACCGCTGCGATCAGCGGTTTGCGATTCTGCGAAATGTCATCCCAAGCGGTGATAAAATCATCGAGATAGGTGGAGGGGAAGGAAAGATCCTTCATTTCTTTCACATC
>Ga0007809_10001274_pt1 | contig 10572 bp, 13 predicted proteins | sample CryBogCBE02Aug07_FD_60383 | JGI IMG/M metagenome (GOLD analysis project Ga0007809, IMG submission 60383) | Freshwater microbial communities from Crystal Bog, Wisconsin, USA - CBE02Aug07 | ecosystem: Environmental > Aquatic > Freshwater > Lake | place: Crystal Bog, Wisconsin, USA | collected...
CCTGCTTCTGCTTGGATCTCGCCCTCTAGTTGATCTTGTTTTAACAAGTCTGCTAGTTTTCGATGTTCTTGATCTGTATAACCTTGGAACAGATCTTGTAATAATTTCTTAGGCATTGTAATACCCACTACCCAAACAGGATGTGCGTCAATCTTGCCTTTCTTTGTGCCCGGACGGAAGTCACTAGGTTTGTGTACTTTACGAGGTACTAATAAACTCTCTTTAGCATAGGTTACTTTACAGCCGTAATCTAATAAGCGAGCGCCACCTTCCGGATCTGGCATTTGATGTTCTGGCCACATAAAAGAACAAGTTACAGCATAGCGTGTAACTTCCGGTCCTGATAGTAACTCACCATCTTCCCAATTTTTGTATACATAGATATCCAACTCGTCTAGGACTCTTTCAAAATCTTTAAGGATTTTAAATGAATGATCGCTAGCAGTTAGCGTTTGTATGTTTTTAATAATGTCGACTATATCGTGCATAAATGCTCTCAGTTATAGCAATATTTATGCGATTAAAAAAAGACCTATAAGTTACGGTTTTTAAGAATAGGTGATAATTACTTTTGCAGGTCGCTCGCAAAGGAGGCATAATTTGTCTAGAGCAAAACGTAAAGAAAGAGTTGTTATGAACAACAGTCGTAACGACCAACCATCAAATCTGATTCAGATGAATCAATATCTGCGTAAAAAGCAACAAGTCAACATCGTTCCGCGTAATTTATCGCAGGAAACATACTTGGAACAGCTTAAAAACCCCAAGAAATTCATAGTATTTGCCATCGGCCCTGCCGGTACTGGTAAAACTATGCTTGCGGTTCAGATGGCAATTAAACTATTTAAAGAAGGTTCTATAAGTAAAATTATAGTAACCAGGCCAGCTGTTAGCGTAGATGAAGAACACGGATTCCTACCTGGTACTTTGAACCAGAAAATGGAACCATGGACTCGTCCCATTTTTGATGTTTTTGAGGAGTATTACCATCCAAAAGAAATCCAAGAGATGCTAGAGGATGGCGTGATTGAAATATCACCGTTAGAGTATATGCGTGGGCGTACTTTTAAGAACGCTTTTGTTATTGCTGATGAAATGCAGAATGCCACACCATCACAGATGAAAATGTTATTAACCCGTATCGGCGACAACAGCCGTATGGTAGTTACTGGAGACTTGAATCAAGCAGACCGACCAAGAGAAAACGGATTGTTAGAATTCTGCTCATTATACGGCCAAGGAGGTGATTATCGTATGATAGCTATAACAAGGTTTGAGACAAGAGATGTTGAAAGACACCCAGTAGTGAAAGAAGTTCTCAAAATTTACAAGGAACAGGATATCGATTAAGATTACTTAAATTTAGTTTAGTCAAGCGAAACCGCATAGAACCCGACCTGCTCTATGCGGTTTATTTTATTGTAAACGAGCTAGCTTGGCTAGTGTTGCTGACAAGTTAATTTCTGGATCAGCAATTAAAGCGTTATCAACAAGACCTTGCTTGATAATGATAATAGCAGAATCTTGTGTTTCTTCATCATCGCCAAACAATTCAATGTTGTGATACATCCAAGTAAAGATACCTTCCATTTCATCCGGACGAGCTTTAGCACATAACAATGCCCTAGCTTCTTTGATCTTCTTAGCTTTGAATAGCTCAACCATTTCAATTTTGTAATCGCTAACACCGCTATCTTCGGCTTTAGGATTAATCAATTTGCCATCTACACAATTTTGTTGTAGAAGGTTAATACACTTACGCAAATCTGGATATACACTACGCACATACAGATCAAGTGTATCTAGATCAAAGTCAATACCTTCCTCAACTAAAATAGTTGCGGCACGGGCGGTATATTCAGTTTGGTCAATTGACGCAAAGTGCATCTGTTGACAACGACTGTGTAGTGCTGGAACAACACGATTAGGAGTGTTACAGGTTAAGATAAATCGAGCAAATTTAGAATACTCTTCAATAATACCTTTTAGTGAATCCTGTGCGTGTTGACTTAGTCGATCTGCTTCATCTAATAGAACAACCTTAAATGGACCAAACGGCATCATTTGAATGAATGGAACAATCTTATCTCGAATAAAATCAATACCAGTTTCACGACTGGCGTTAACTTCGAGGATATCATATTCTTCAATACCGATCTCGTTCAACAGAACTTTAGCAAGTGTTGTCTTACCAATACCTGGGCTTCCACTTAGTAACAAGTGAGGAATACTACCTTCCTTAATCCAGCCTTTAATCTGTTTCTTTTGAGATTCGTCCCTAAACACATATCCATCGACAGTTGTCGGGCGATACTTCTCAGTCCATAGTTCAATCATGCTCTCAAGCCTTCCAATGTAATGATCTTAGCAATTTCTTGCCCAAGATCCGCATCCTTGTGGATGATATGTAATTTAGTATTTGACTCCGGGCCAATAGAATTTCTATTAGAACGACTAGGTGTGCGTGTTTCAACAACAAATCCACCGCTAGCGTGATATATGCTAAAACGCATTGGTTCTGTGCTTATACTTTCACCAGCACTGATAGCTTTCACCATTGCTCTTTCTTTCAAACTAACTTCCTCTCGTTCTTGCTCGGCAGCAACCTTAAGTGACTTAAAAAACCAACGGGCAATAAAGTTAGGTTTCTTTTCTGCTTTCTTTTTTGGGCGAATTACATCAGCCTCTACAGCATATCCTTGTTCCATTACTTCTTTTTTCCTTCTGCTTCTGCTACTCTTTTTCGTAGACTTGATGAACTAAATGAATGATCTCGCCCGTTATAGACAATTTCAATTCCCCGAGTATTACAGATTTGCTTACCTGTAAATTCCTTATCCTTGTACTCAACTCCAAGTATACGCACATCTACGGGCAAAGTCAAAAGAATATCTTCCAGATCTTTTTCGGTATTGTAAACAACGATCTCATCAACAAAACGAGTAGCACTTAGTTGAATTTGTCGCTCTACAATACTTTGAATTGGTTCGTTCTTTTCTGGTCGATCCCACTTGGCGTTATTTTGTAATCCAGCAATAAGATAATCGCAATGATTTTTGGCTTCGCTTAACATAGCAATATGTCCGGCGTGTAACATATCAAACTGACTAAAGGTAATGCCAATCTTTAAACCTTTGTCTTTTAGTTCTTTAATTTTATTGAATATCATTATGATAGTATAGAGGGAAGAACAGGGCTGTGTCAAGCCCTGTTTCGCCAATTAGTTGTAACGGTGATTTAAATTTTCACTTGGCTTTTCATCTGCGGCCATTAGGATAGCATTATTATCTACCCCATGTACTGGAATCTTTCCGTCTTGAGTTTCTACTAGAAACTTGCGTGTCCAACGCCCGTGTTCGATTAAAATCCATTCGCCTACTTTGACATCAAGTTGTTCAGGGCCAACAGCATACACTTGTGCCCAACGAGGTTTAATACCTTCAACCTTTCCGTCTGCTCCTGGAATGATAAGACCGCCTTTAGTAGTTTCTTCTCCAAAGTTCATATTGTAAACTAGGATTTTATCTCTAATAGGTCTTAGTTCTCCTTGTACTGCTGGTCTTAGTCCCATTACTCACCTTTCTGTGTTTTACCAGCGGCATCATGTGCTACTTGGTTATTTTCGTAATACGCAGAAACTTGTTCTTCGCGCTTCTTAACAATCTTACCACCTGGACCTAGTTCGTCTCCGCGAGCATTTAATCTAGCGTTACCTACAGCTGGCATTGTTTCGTTTTTAGCAAGTAATTGATCCATGTCAATTGATTTACCTTGCATTGTTTTTCTAATACTTCCGGCCATTTTATTCTCCTATTTTAAGAATTCTTTTATGTCGAGTTTATATTTAATGCTGTCTACTTTATGTACACCTATCAAATACAAGCAATAACTGGCTACGCTACTGCCTCTACCCACACCCCATACAATGTTATTTTCACGCATGGTGTCTACTAAGTATTTAAGATAAAAGAGTAGGTCCATCATATTATGTTGGATAAACAATTCTAGCTCTAAACTAACTCGATCTGTTTGTTCGTCTGTAGTACATTGCCCATATAAAAATTCTATTAAATTTGGACAATAATCTTCTGGCATAAACCATTGTTTTTGGTTACGCTTATCAAATTCTTCCTGGGTTTCTTTGCTTTCTTTGTATAGTTCTAATTTATTAATATGTTCCGCATTTTCAACTACTGCACTATTAAATTGCTTTATCAAATCCGCGTCATCTAATAGCAGACTAGGAAAGTCAGTAAGTTTACCAGAATAGATAGCCTCGACTAAATCTTCTTCATTTAAAATAGTTTCATTGAATTTAGTCAGTCGCATACTGACATTATAGCACCTTAATCGCGCTTGATCAAGCCTTCTAAGTTCTTATCAGACTTTTTGGCTAATTCTTTCATGCTTTCTAGTTGACGGCGGCTAAGTTCGGTTTTGTATTCTTCTAACAAAGTTGCGATTTGGATTAGAACTCCGCCACCCATAGTACGAGCGGCAATATGATACTTTCGACCCAATTCTTGGATTTTATTTTCTAGTTCGGTGTCTTTTAGTGCCCGAACATTTTCGGTCAGCGGGTTAAACATTACCAGTCTGTTGTAGTTATCTTAGTCCAAATATGATCAGTTCCTGGTTGTACCCATGTTTCATAACACACATATAAAGTTGTGCTGTTAGCATATATCATTCCTTTAAGATCGCCAGGAGCACCTGTTGAACTAACAGGAGCGGCTAATCTATATGACACAGCAGATGAAGTTGATAATATGTTTGAAAGTGAGGACCAAACTTGTGTAGTTACTGTACTTGCTATGTTAGCGGCAAATATAGAACTAGTACTTGCGATAGTATTAATCTGAATTTGGAGATTGTTGATTTCGTTTGAAGTACTAGTGAACGCATTTTTAATAGCCGCAAAGTTATCTCTAAAACCCTGTGTATCATTAGCCTGTCCTGCTATAGGAAAGGTTTCATCTATTAAACTGCTGTATTGTGTTACTGTACTTGTCATGATAATATTTATCCGTGTAATGTTAACGGGTTTGGCAGGCTGAACGGCTGAAATAAAATAGTATTAACACCACCTTGTAAACTTGCTAGATTGGTATAAGTTCCTGTAGTCCATGCTGAAGTAAGTGAACTTCCGACATACCCAGCTTCGTTCATTAACCCTTTTAGTCCGGCAGCTTTAAGCCAGAACTGTACCTGTTGAGCAGTCATCCATGGGCGAGCTTGTAATAAGCAGGCTATTACTCCTGTTACTTGTGGAGTTGCTTGACTAGTTCCTGATATTTTGTTTAACCAATATGTTGTATTTCTAGGATCTTGAACAGCGGCAGTTATATATGAACTGCTGGACCATGCTCCCATAATTAATGAACCTGGAGCAAAAATATCTACCCTAGGTCCTGTGGCACTAAAATATGCCTTTACATCATAACTGGTTAATTCATTATCCAATGCGCCTACACAGATAACATTAGGACAGGATCCAGGTGTAGCACCTTGATGATAAGGTCTTGGAACGCCAGGTTGGTCAGTCATTAAAACATAATTGTTGTAATCAGTGCCAGTAGATCCGGAAAATGTAATGTCAATCTTGTGTGCGTTATTGCCAGCGGCGGCAACAACAATAATACCTGCATTTATACAACTTTGAATTTCTGCTTCTATCGTTGTATATCTATAACCAAAACTTCCGTCTCCGCCTTCAGGAGCTCCAATAGTCCCATACTGTGTTGCCGCTACGCCAGTAGTTGTACTAATACTATGAGTAGTACCTCTATAATAACAACTAGTAAATTTTCCTGCTTTGTAATAGTCATTGTAAGCGTAGCTACATGTTACTATTGTTGGTCTTTTGTATCCTGTACTTGTAACAGATTTGCTATTATGGAAAGCTAGAATTGTCTGCCATGCTTCCATTTCATCAACTAGTCCTAATATTCTTCCGTCGGTGATGTCGTGTTCGGTTGATACTCCGGTTCCGATAATTCTTAATGAGTAGATTGCAGCACCTGGGGCCCAACCATTAGTATTACCTGCGGCAACTGAAGCACAGTTACTACCGTGACCTTCGCAGTCTCCTAAAAAACCGCCAGTTGGGGCACTAGTAATAATACCGTGTTGTGTCCAATCGTAATTTACAACTCTAGTACCGCCAGTCCCATCTGCTCTAACAGCAAATTCTGGATGACTTGCTTCTACGCCAGTGTCCATAACAATTATGTCAACACCTGTGCCATCTAGGTTATAGTTAAATGTATGATTTGTAGATGTATATAAAGTTGTAAAGTTATTTGTACTTGTAGTGCTACGATCTAATCCGTAGTTTCTATCGGTAGCTAGAGTAGCTCTGGGGTCATTACTAAAATTTCCAGTGCGCGAAGCATGTCTGCCTTTACGGATGCCCTTGTATAAAATAGGATCTTGTTCTACAATACGAATACGATCATCTGTGTTTAGTAAAGCCGCTTCTTCATCTGTAAGCATTGCTTCAACCGTATGGAGACTACCGGGCATTGGTTTTGTAATTTCAACTATGCGATTAGGTATGGTGTCTGATCCTGAAGCAGATTGTAGGTCAGCTACAATTTCTGCTTTTAGATCTGGGCGGTCGCTGACAACATAATACGGCTTTAGCTCGATCATTTATTAGACTCTAAATGTTCCTGAGAATATAAATAGGTCCCCTGCCGCCAGACTGCTAGCTGCCAATTGATCAAAAAAACAAGCTGCACCTGATACTATCCAAGACCCTTGCGCTTGAGGATATGTGTTAGCGGTAGTTCTAAACACCCACTTTCCTGTAGCCCAATCTACAGAAGTAAAAGGCAATGCAAAACTTCCGCTATTATTAGAATTAGAAGTTAGAGTAACATAAAAATGTACAACGTTTCCAATTCTTGAATAAAAAGATTTTGTAATGCCACCTGAACCAAGTCCGCTACTAAACGACGGAGTCCAACTGGTCCAATCAGTATATGTTGATAATGTGCTTCCGCCAAAGTTAATTGACGAAGCATTTATGCTTCCAGATGTTCCAGATGGTGTTGTTCCTACCCCTAACGAAGTTGCTTGTAGTCCATTATAAGTAACAGATGCTTGTGTAGCGCCACTTGAATAAAAATTAATAGTGCTACCGGCAACAAACATAGTTGTGTTGTTTCCACTAACGTATGTATTTGCTCCACCTAGGTAAGCAACACCTGCTACAGTACCGTATGCTCCACCTACGTTTAGAGAGTTAAATTGTGGATTAGCAGATGTACCTAGTCCAACTTTGCTAGAAGCTAAACTTGTTATCCAACTTGGATCACTATAGCTACCTCCGGTAGTAACTCCGTTAGGTACACTGGTAGTAACTAGCCCACCTGAAGCATCAGCATTGACGCCTGTGCCAAGTTTTAATAGGCCGACGTGCGCTGTTGTGGCCGTTGTATGTGCGTATGGTGAATATGACATTTTTATTTCCTAATTAAATTATTAATTTTATCCAATGAACCGACTTGTGCCGTTTCTCCAAACTGATACAGCATCAGTACTCCCACCTACATAGGCGGCGTCAAATGTTGTAGTAGCTGTTGTGTGTGCGTATAGTGAATATGACATATATAATTACTAATTTTAATATTCAATAATAATAACACCAGCAGAACCTACAGCACCATTTCTAGTACCAGTGGCGCCGGCGCCACCGCCACCTGCGCCGTACCCCGTGCCTGCCTGAGCCGGAAGTTCGGTAGGAGATCCTCCATTTATAGATGCTCCTGACCCACCAAATCCTAGTGTAGAATTTCCGCCATTACCGCCCACATAAGGTTCTGAAGAATATGCTATAGGATTAGTGCTTGCTCCACCGTTGATATTTAATGTTCCTCCGGTCGCTGTGCCACCTGCCGAAATAGGAATTACACTAACATTGGTTTCGCTACCACCACTACCGCCACCTGCGGATACAGTATCAAATGTACTAGTACTTCCATTGGTTCCACTATAGGGAGATGCTAACAAGCCACCGGTTCCGCCTGTTCCAACTGAGTAAGAATAGCTAGTACCGGGTGTTGCATTGTTGTAGTATTTTATACAAGTAGCACCACCCCCACCACCTGCGCCAGCAACATGATAAAACGATCCAGCTCCGCCGCCACCTCCCCCTATTACTGTGACTTTAAATCTAGTAACTCCTGCGGGTACAGTCCAGTTTCCTGAACCACTAGTAAACACAGTCATTGCTGAATATCCAAATTTAGCATTTCCTGATACAGCTAGATTTCCATTGACATTTAAATCGCCCCCAACGCCAACACCGCCGACCACTTGTAATGCGCCGGTATTAGGTGACGAAGACGCTGTCTTTGTAGGAATAATAGTGTTACCGGAAGTGTCGATCCTTAAAGCGTCTTGCCATGTCACTGAACTAGCGTTGGTATTAGTATATTGTACCCTAATTAAACTACCAGCTACTTGAGTCATCTGCCCTTGAGTAATTCTAGAAGACCATAGGTAAGGTTGATTTTGAGTCCAGTTATCTGCGGTACCTGTGTAAGACGCTCCCGAAGCTAATGAAAATTCGTTATTGCTGGTTTCAATTAATTGATCATATAACCCTAACAATAATTTTCCATTATTAATAGTAGTAGTATTAAGTGATGTTGCTTGATTTACAGTTAGTCCTGTAAACGTAGGACTGCCTCCACCTATTTTACTAGCTGACAAACTGGTTATCCAACTAGGATCAGCATAGCTACCTGATGTAAGAACTTCGTTAGGGGCACTAGTTGTTATAATGGTACCGTCTGACTGCCCACCGATACCTGTTCCTAATCTAACAAGTCCAACGTGTCCTGATGTAGCCGTTGTATGTGCGTATGGTGAATATGACATTAACTATCCTTAAATTACAAACCAGTTTGAACCGTTGCTATATAGTGTGTATGCTCCATAAGAAATATTCAACACTATGCTAGCGGCTCCGTCAATAGTACCAGAAGCTGGAGTAATGGTAATATTGTTGGTCGCTGCCGCCCCACTTTCATCTTTGATATGTATGATGCGACCTGATTGAACAGCTGGCAGAGTTAATGATACCGCACCAGAAAAGTTTACCCCAACAATAGTGTTTGTGCCAATTGTCGCACTTGCTGAACCAACACCTTGGTATCCGCCTTGTAAAGTGGTAAACTTACCAGAACCTGCTGTAGTAGCACCAATATTCATATTATTGATGTTACCTTGCGTAGCAGGGTTAATTGTTGCTGAACCAGTTCCTGTTGGAGCAATACTTACACTTGCGTTAGCAGGGTTTAAAGTAACAGTACTACTGCCAGTTAATGTACCACTTGCTGTCAAGTTACCGTTAACTGTTGTAGTACCCGAAGCATTACCTATGCTTAGTGTTGTAGCCGCACCAAATGCGTTAACAGTTGTTGCTACTGTATTAAATACGTTTTGTGTTGTAGCAGAACCTAAAATTGTACTACCAACAGTTAATGTACTAGCACTAGCACCGATTGCTAATGTAGTAGCGGCACCTGCAAAGTTCATTGTAGTTGCTACTGTGTTGTATAAGTTTTGTGTTGTTTGACTACCTAAAACTGTACCTGGATTTAATGTTAAATTACCACTAGAGTTACCTAGAGTAATTCCAGAACTTGCAGCTCCAAATGCGTTAACAGTTGTTGCTACTGTATTAAATACGTTTTGTGTTGTATTGGCGCCTACTAGTGTACCTGGGTTCAATGTAAATGTAGCACCTGTTGTAGCGCCAATTGATAAAGTAGTTGCCGCACCGGCAAAGTTCATTGTAGTTGCTACTGTGTTGTATAAGTTTTGTGTTGTTGCGCTACCTACCACTGTTGGGCTACGCAAGGTCATTGTACCACTTGCGTTACCGATGTTAACTGCTGTACTTGCTCCTCCGGCAATGTTAACGGTTACTGCGTTAGTATTGAATAATGATGCTGTACCTGCGTTAGATGTAACGATACTTGGGCTAGCACCATTCATGTTTAATGTAGTACCGTTGGTCATTGTCAAGGTTGGATTTCCAACAGTTAATGTACCAGTCGCGGCACCTATACTTAACGCAGTAGCTGCACCACCAAAGTTAATAGTTGTTGGAGTTGCGTTGAATAGTGTTAATGTTGAGTTAGGGTTTTCAATTGTTGCGTTCTTTAGGTTCATTGTACCTGTTGCTGCACCAATGTTAACGCTAGTAGCGGCACCAGCAAAGTTAATAGTAGTTGCTACTGTGTTGAATAAGTTTTGTGTTGCTGAGTTACCTAAAATTGTGCCAGGGTTTAATGTTAAACTACCCGCAGTATTACCAAATATTATTTGATTACTTGCAGCACCAAATACGTTAACGGTAGTTGCTACAGTATTGAATACGTTTTGTGTGGCCGCTGTACCTACTAGTGTACTACCGACTGTTAGCGTACTTGACTGAGCACCGATTGCTATTGTACCAGCCGCACCCGCTAGGTTTAATGTACCAGTTAGCCCTGTATTAAACAGAGCCAATGTGCCATTAGTAACACTAGTAGAAATAGTAGGGTTGTTGATTGT
>Ga0007809_10001284_pt1 | contig 10547 bp, 7 predicted proteins | sample CryBogCBE02Aug07_FD_60383 | JGI IMG/M metagenome (GOLD analysis project Ga0007809, IMG submission 60383) | Freshwater microbial communities from Crystal Bog, Wisconsin, USA - CBE02Aug07 | ecosystem: Environmental > Aquatic > Freshwater > Lake | place: Crystal Bog, Wisconsin, USA | collected...
GCCGCCGCTAACACCTTTCCAAAGAGCTGTTCTATGTTCTGGCCGATCGTCATACGGCTCGGAATCGCGTGGGGATTCATAATGATATCGGGCACAATCCCATTGCTCGTTCTCGGCATATCGTGAGCCCGCAACATCGCCCCACAAGTGCCCTTCTGTCCGTGGCGATTTGAGAATTTATCGCCCAGCTCGGGCATTCTGTCCTGCACAATGCGCACCCTGACCGTCATTTGCCTCAGATTGTTCACGAGGACCACGACCTTCTCCACCTTGCCCCTGGTCCAGACCTGGGGCGTCAAAGAGGCGTCCTTCTTCTGACCCAGTTCATTGATATTATAGGCCCCCACGATCACAGTATGTTCGTCGCACAGTTCCCCCTCCTTGATGATTCCCCTCTGATCCAGCTTGGAGTAGTCCAGACCGGGCTTTAAGTCCTTCCAGGAGCTAATTTCGGCGGGATTGCCAATGCGGATTTTCGTGTTCGTCTTCTGGTCATCCTCCTCGCGAATGAAATAGCTACGATAGTTGATGGATCGGAACAGGCCGCGTTCAAAGGCATCCGCATTGAACACGAAGCCGTCGTCCTGATTGAAGCCTGAAGGGGCAATCGCCATAATCACATTGTGACCATAGGGCATCTTGCCCTCTCCCAAATAGTTCGCATAGAGAGTGCCAGTCAGATGGCTTTCCCCATAACACAGCACATTGGCGGTGTTGTCAAAGCGATTCTTCCAGTTCGTCGCATACAGACTAACGGCCTGTTTGGACTGCGAGTCCCCCAGCTGATTACGGACAGATTGGTTGTGATGGGGATAGGGGATCATTCCCGTCATAAAACTCAGAATCGTGGATGGATGAATCTCCATATGCGTGGACTCGGGCCGAATATCGCTCCTAAACATCGCAATGGACGCCTCATTTTGCTCATAGGGATCAATGTATTCTAGAACACCAGTATGTGGTGCAAGGGCTTTCAGATACTGTTTGAGAGTGGCCTTGGGATCGTCCCGATAGGGATCCGTAAAACGGTTGTGTGTTAGGGCAAATTTACGCGTCGGCTCATAAGTTCCTAGAACAAGATCGCGCCAAGACTTCAGACCTTTTAGTTTCTTATCGCGCTCTTCGCTATTCGCGTTCAACCAGATCAGGGGTCTCAGGGGCCGTCCTTCGTCCACATAGATGCTGAGGCGCCGCCAACGATACGAAAAGGAGATGCTCGTAGAATAAGGCAGACACCCTGTGCGTTTCATTGCCCTTAGCACCTGAATGAGAAGATCGGGCTCCATACAGTAGCCGAAGATACCCCCGTTAATATACAGGGGAATATAGGCAATTCGCTGTGAATCCAGCACATTCTCACATTCAATAATGGACCCCTTGGCTCTCAGCCATTGCACAAAGCTGCCCATCGCCATTCCCGTGGAAAAGGAGGTGAGCAAGCTCATATTCTTGGCGATTCCGATGGAAGCACCGCCAGGCGTCTCGTTGGTGCAGAAATAGCCCCACTGACTGCCGTGCAGACGGCGCGGTCCCTGGAGCTTCATACTCGTGTCAAACTCCAGCACCACGCGGCGGCAGTGGCTCATAAAATCACAGTAGGAGAGGCGACTGAGGGCCTGAATAATCCCCGTCTTCTCTTCGCCGAGCCCTGTGCCCCATTTTCCTTTAAACCCTTTCATCAGACTATCGGTCAAATGGCCAGGAAGGAAGAGGAGATTGGTCTTATTCGCTTCAAAGATCTTGCGAAACTCCGTGCCTGCGTAGGCCGATTTGTTGTTGAAATACTCCAGATCTATCGCGAGCTTGACGGCCTTGACCCAGAGAAAATAGGCGTTTGCGAAGAGCATCTGAATGGAATAGCCGCTCGTAATGCATCGCTGGTTGCGAATATCATCGCGATCCGTCGGCTTCTCAAAGCCTTCGCTAACCCGCAGAATAGCTCGGACGCACTCAGCAAGGAAGAGCGCCTGGCTCATCGGATCATTCGGCATATGGGTAAAGAGCTGATTGCGCAGAATATCCAGAACATGGGCCTCCGAATAGCCTTTCGTGAGCACCTTAATATATTGGATCGCCGTGAAGGTGTTCATAAACGGATAGGCGTCCACAATGGACGGCTGTAGTTTTGGAACAAAGAGCTTGGCCTCCGAGGTGCTCAGATCAGGATACATCAGCTGCACAATCTCCTTGTCCGATTGGAAGCCGAGCGCCCGAAAGAGGACGAATAGGGGAATGGGAAGACGCACGAAGGGCAGACCGACCATAATCTGTCCGTTTTCCCAGATGCGGAGCGTGAGCGTCTTTGTTCTGCGCGTCTTCGGGCTCAGACACTTGATATTTGCAAAGAGGGTGGATCGGGGATCACGGGGATCATTGTGCTTCGGTGTAATATAGAGGGTATTGAAGGCCTGGGTCTGCTTCGTCACCAGCACCTTTTCCGCCCCGTCAATAATGAAATAGCCTCCGTGATCCTGCACACATTCGCCGGCCTCCCTTAGGAACTCCTTGGGCTTATTGTGGAGAAGACAGTAGCCACTGTGGAGCATAATGGGCATCTTGAAGAGGGGCACATCGGCAAAGGTTTCGGCGGGGACTTCTAGAATCACGGGTTCTGCCGTTTTGTTGGCCGTATAGGTGATACGAACAGTGATATTGGCAGTGACCGTGGCAGCATAGGTGATCTGACGAAGTCTCGCCTCGTTTGGAAAGAGAAGGCGAACATCGGTGGTGTTCTGAAGAGAGATGGTCGGAGTCCCAATCTGGATCTCTGTTCCTGTGGGTCCGCCGACGAAAATTTCCACCTTATAGGTGTATTTATTCGTATCAGGAATGAGGTCCTTCACTATGAGAATGGGAGTGGTCCTAATAATATTAATGAGATCCACGCTCAAAAAGTTGTTATAGGAGTCAATATGATGCCGAGTATACGGATAGGTGGTTGTTTTGAAATATGTGTCAATGAGGTCCCTCGCCGTTTGACGAGTTTGATCCGAAACAGAGACTACAGATGTCATCTACCTATTGACCGATACGGATTTAATCCTTAGATCTGAACGGATACCATTAACGAGCATTATAGATGTTCGTGAATGGACTTATTTTCCATATTAGGTGTCTAATTGACTATCCAGCTATTGTTTGTCATTGCGGCCTTAGGAATGGGGGTGGCAGTGGCATAGATTTCACCTGGTCCAGATCCGTGTAGGTTGGACAAATAGGGTATGCGTGTTTGCGAGGGATCGGGGCTCTGAGGAAGGGGCTTGGCCATCGCTGCAGTAGTCACATTGTCTAAGAGGCTGGGAGGGGGCTGGGAGCTGAAGGTAGGTCTAAAAAAGAACTGATTGACGGCATCTAGAATATTGCCGCCCTTTTGACTTTTGTTCTTGTTCTTGTTTGTCTTCTTGGTTTTGTTTTTCTTTCTGCCGCCCCCAGTGTATGCATTGGATCCCATTCCATAAGGGGTGTCCGACGGATAGTGTGTCTGTCCTGGAACGGGGTCATAATAACGGCCGATCTCGGGATTCCAGAATCCCTTGTCCACATAGGCCGGTACTTGTGCATAGGACCCCTGATTGACACCTGGTGAAATATAGAGACCGGGCCTCGTATCCTGGAGAATCGGAGCCCCCGTGAGCGCCATTGCACCCCCAGAATGCTTGCGATCCTTCGGATGCTTCTGGTGAATGATTTCCAAGGCGTGGGCCACATAGGCCTCCGCCTCCTTCTTCTCAATCTCCTTCTTGAAGGTCTTTTTCCATTCCTCCTGAAAGAGATTCACGAGCTCCTTTTCGGGCTTTTTGCTATGAATTTCCACGAAGGTCTCCACGTGCTCAAAGGCTTTTCTGAGCTGGGGAATGGTCATTACAGCCTGTTTTTTGGAGCCGCGTTTTCTCTGCGTTTGCTTTTGCTTTTTAGCCATCCTAATACAACGGGAGATTATAAGACAGCTAGGGCGCTAGTAGTCGGGCCCTTGTTCGCTGCATTATTGGATGCTCCAAAGATGCCGCCGTTATTTTTGCCATTATTATTCTTCTTGGCATTGTTGCCTAGGCCAAGTGTATTTGTGACGGAATTAGCGACGGAACTACCTGCATTTGTAATCGTATTTGCGATGGAATTCGTGGCGCCCGTAATAGCACTCATAGAGTTATTGATGGCCGAGGTCACGGAGTTGGTGGCCGTAGACGCGGGAGGGAGCTCCATTGCCGGCATTTGGGGCAGTGTGCCGCTCGCGATATAGGATCCGCCGACCATAAAAATATAGACGAAGACCGCTGCAATAATGATACCGGGCGCGAAGATTTTGAGGTTCGTTTGCCAAGTGGACTGCTGATATTCATTCCAGAAGAACTGGAAATGCTGGTATGTGCTCGCAGTCAGTAGGACAGCCGACAGGATCACAATAATCAGGGGGCTGAAATTGGGTATAAGGATCATAATCACAAGAGCTGCAAAAATAATTACCAAAATAGACGGGAGAAATAGCTCCATCACTCTATCATACCTTTTCATTTAAATCAACATTGGTAAGGAGCTTGGATCGGCAACAATAGCGTTCTAAATGCAGTTCTTCTAAGGCTCTTCGCTCAGGTGTATCCGGAATCTTCGTCCCATCCATATACATCGGAGTGGGGGTGTTTTTGATTCCCATTTCTTCGCGAAGTTGGGCCACTCGCTTCTGGAACCAGCGCCATTTGTCCGCCAGCACATTTCCACAGTTCATACAACGGATAGCAATGATCATCTCTGATTACGGATATGATTATCGTGACTCATCAAATTTACACTGTATGGTTTAAATGATGGTTGATCAGCAATGCTGATCAACGATTGTGCATTTGGATTTAATAAAAATTTAGACCTCTGCTGTGTTCAGTTCCGGCAACAGATACTCTCAGAACCAGCAGAATGACCTCTGTCCTCAATCTCGGTGGCTTGAACTACCAAAACGGCAATCCTGTTCGTCTCGGCATTGAGGCCAATCGCAATGACATCACAGAACTCCGGAAGGTAATTGATGCACTAACAGCGGATGTGACAACCTTGAAGACTCGCCTGGCTACGGCAGAAAAGGATGTGGCCACTGCTCGTGCTGAAACCGCCGAAGTAAAAGGCACAATTGCTGCGGCGGCGATTCGGGCAGCGCCAGTTTCAGGGTAGCTACATTCTACGGAACTGTCCCAGACTTTGTGGTGAAATATCAATCTGATAATCCTTTTTTAACTGATACGAAAGAGCCTTCAAAGAGGCTTTTTTGTATTCTTGCAGAACCGATTGAATATGTTCCAGATCTTCCTCCGACCATTTACTGGTTTTAACTGTATTTGTGGTAGTTTTCGTCGTTGTTTTGCTTTTTGTTGTTACCTTTGTTGCAACGGATAGGCGCTCCGGTCCATCCGATGTCTGCACCAAAGGCAACACCTCCGCACCGGCGTGGACCTTGTCGTGGCACTTGGCGCAAAGCGTCACCAGATTGGTCGGATCATTCATCGGAACTCCATTCGGCAGAATGCCATTTGTGGCGATTGCCTGTTGCTGGATATGATGGACCTCCAAGTCGGCCGTGATCGGATGAGAACAGAGTTCACATTGTGTCCGGCAGATCACCGAATTATACGAAGAGATCGGTGCATCCTGTTGCTTCGTCGTCTGAAGAATAGCGTGCCGATGGGTCTGAGCGTGTTCTAAGAACTCCAGAGGCAGATCCATTGCCCTGGCAACTTCTAGGCCATAGAGGGTGGATCCGGATCCCGGCATCAAGGTCCGATCGTAGACCAGCTTGTGACTCACAGGATCGTATTCCACATGCAAATGCCAGACTTTGAGTCGGAGGGCAGCGCAGTCCAGAATGGTCGGCAGATCGTGGAGGTGCGTGGCAAAAATGAACTTGGCCCGGCGCTTCGTTAGCCACTGAATCCCCGCCGCCACCAGGGCCATTGCCGAGACCGACTCCGTCCCCGAACAGAGTTCATCGCCCAGAACGAGCGTATTTTCCGTGGCCTGGCGCAAAATATCTCGGAGCTCACTCATCTCCACCGCAAAGGAACTCAGACCCGCCGCCAAATTATCCTGATTCAGAATTCGCGTATAGACACTTTGGAACGGCCGAATACGCATCGCCTGGGCCGGAACAAAGGATCCGCTCTGAGCGAGAAGAACGGAGATCCCCACAGCCTTCATTAGCGTGGATTTGCCCGAGGCATTCATTCCGTAGACGAGCCAGGCATTGGATTCTGAAGATCCAAGTTCCACATCGTGCTGCACATAGGCCACTCGGGTCTGGTTGACCAGGGGATGGCGGAGCCCTCGGAGTTCCAGGAACGCCTCTCCTGCCTCTTCGTCAATCTCGGGGCAGGTCCAGCCCTTCTCTTGACCGATCCGGGCGATCGTCCTCGTGCAATCCACATGGGAAATCCATTCTTCCATTGCCGACCAGACGGTCAGGCCTTGGTCCGAAATGGCCTGACAGGCTCTGAGAAGCGCCTCTCGGCTCACATCATTCAGTGTCTGACGAAGAGACAAGAGGCGCGTATTGAGGGACTGGAGGGCCGGAGTGTCAATCCAGCCACCCGACTTAAGTGCATTGATGTGCGTCCCCTTCGGCAACTTACTAAGATTAGCCTGGAGCGCCTTCAAGGTATTCGTGGATCCCTTGAGGCCAAAGGGCTCCTTTTCGCGTGCCTCCAGACGAACGAGCTCTGGACTCAGATTGGCCGCCGCACAGATCCCCGACCGAATGGCCTCAAACTCCGCCAAGAGTTGCTCAATGGCGCTCTCTGTGGCCGCCACAGCGCCGTAGAGTTTCGTGAAGGGACTGACATCCTCCGATCCACACGCCCGGAGCGCCTTTTCGTTGTCCACATGGGTCTCAAAGGCGGCCACATAGTCTTTAAGTGCCTGTTGGAGATCTGGAGGGGGCTTAAAGAAACAGACTGTTGTTGTTGGCCAGGTCCGCAGAATGGTCTGTAGGGACGAATAGCTCTGACCGAGGGTCACGAAGTCCTGGGAATTCACATTGGCGAGCTGGAGTTTTCGGTGAATACGGGGGAGATCTCCGATGAAACGGAGGTTCTTGTCCAGGGCTGCGGCCTGTTCGGGTAACCAGCCGAGATAGTCTTGGAGTTCTCGGAGTCGGTTCTGAATGAGGGAGGCCTGTGTGAGAGGACGGAGAAGGCGCTGCTTGATGTCGCGCTTCCCCATCGGCGTTATACAGGACGAAAAGAGGGTGCAGACCGCGTCCATCTGGAGCTGCTGGAGCGCGTGATTGCCGCAGAGCAGACTCTGTTCAGGAATCCAGGGATTATTGCGCTGAAACCCCTTCATTGCGGTCGGCATATGCTCCTCTGCGAACTGGAGCAGATACATCAGGGCAATCTCCTCCAGATCGGAGCGAAGAGAGAGGAACTCGCGCACAGGTAACAGGCTCTGAATGCTGTAGGTGCGGCGCAGATAGTCCGCATTAGCCATTGGATTTGCGAAGGTCCCGAAGGTCACATAGGTACGGATATGGATGGGAGTTGCGGCCGGCACCGAGAACTGTCGTCGCACAAAGGACTCTTCCAGGGGCTGTTTCTGGCTACAGAATACGAGGAGCTCCTTGGGCGGATAGAGACAGAGCTGCTGCTGGAGATCATCGGCGGTCCAGACATCTGTGTGGCCTGCGGCCTGGGACGAATAGGTGATAGTGGAGCCGGTTGTGAGATCCAAGGTGGCCAGGCCGAACTGCAGGGTTGTGGTGGATGGCTGGAAAACCACGAGGGTGAGATAGGGCGTGTCCGTGCTCGGCATCGCCTCCACGTGGGTGGAGGGGCTTAGAATGCGGCTCACCTTGCGATCCAGCACCTTTCCCTTTGCGTCTTTCACCTGGTCTATGACAATGACGGTCCAGCCCGCGGCTGTAAGGCGGCCAGCGTGTTTATGCAGAGTGTAGTCGGGGAAGCCGGCAAAGAGCCCCGTTTTGCCTGGCTCTTGCAGATCCTTTTTCGTCGTCAGCTGGATTCCGAGGAAGTCCGTGATATCGGGCACATTATAGGCGGTGAGACCGGTCTCCTTGTCCTGAATGTCGTAGAGTTCATAGAAGGCGCCGACCATAAGAAATATGGCAGTTTTACTACCATATTTCTTTGTGTATTCGCTATAGAATTTACCGTAATCCTCATACATCCTTATAGTATAATTGAGAATAGACTTTAGGTTATAGACCATTCACCTCGGAATAGTCTAAAGACCATTCCCCCCTACAATCTGCGCATCAGCGGCTATTTGTCTAAGAATAGATTCGGGTGCCTTGGAACTGGCCTTAATCAGCCCCTGTTCTATCAGTTGTTTCTTAAGGCGATCAATGGGCATCTCCTTCATTTTCTCACTGATCTTTTTGGCACGCGTCTGGCGCTTCTGGAGAGACACGAGGCCCAGAACAATCTTGCGCGTCTTCTTATGGTGCTTTTGTGCTGGTTTAGCAATAGCAGTAGTGGATCCAATTGGCTTCTTGGAATGCAGCTGAACCTTTTTGGTGGGCTGGGTTTTTCGGAGTTCTATTCTGCGTTTGGCGCCGCCCTGCATTAAGCCGGGACCGGGCATTGCGGAGACGGACAGCTTGGGAATGGGGTCGGCGGGATTCTGGCCGGGTTGGGTGAGAAGCTTGAAGACCTGATCTATAGGTCCTTCTGCTGCTTTGCTGGGTGCCGTATAGCCTGTTGGACCGCAGTCGGCAGCACCGCCCTCCTGATTACGCTTGTTGACGGTGGGACCGGCCACAGGAAGCCCCCCTTTGTCGCGCTTTTTACTGAGACGCTTTTTGCGGTTGCCGATCAGTTCGGCGCCGCCAGTGATTTGAATGGACTTGATGTTGTTCTCAGACATTAGAGTTACCCCTAATTATGGGTGATACTATCAATTTGTGCAGTAGACTCAAGAAATCCAAGCCAATGCACAAATGATGTTCCGCTTAGCGGAATATCCATCATCTTACCTCCAGACTTCGGCGAAGAGCCGAAGTCTATTCATCTTAAATCCGAGTTTTAATGCACGAACGATACCCTGGGAGCAAAGCTCCCAGGGTATCCATCATCTTACCTCCAGACTTCGGCGAAGAGCCGAAGTCTAAATTTGAAACAATCTAAGCACCTATCACAATATTAAACCAAGTATAATGAATCAGTCTACTGAAACGATTCTACCGACTTACAAACACCTGTTGAATACCTATTTCAAGGAGGCCGATATCTTAGCGCACCAATTGGATTCATTCAATCAGTTCGTGGAGACGGATATCCCTGAGATCATTTCAATGGCCAATCCTATCACAAGTCGGGGATCACCAGAGATTCCTTTGGCGGGTCCAAGATCCGCCTTAGCCGCTGCAACCGGCCTTTCCACAACTGCTGCCAATGCTCTTATTCAACAGGCAGCAGTTGTCGCAGTTGCAGGCGGCGTTAAAACCGTGAATCACGAATATGAAGTCTCTATGGAGTTTGAAAAGATCTCCCTTCGCAAACCCACAATGCACGAAAACAATGGGGCCGTGCACAAGATGTTGCCCAAGGACGCCCGCGACCGCAACTTGAATTATTCGGCGGCCCTCAATGCAAATGTGAAGGTCACAACGACCTTCATTGATCATACACGCGGCTCTATCCGTGAATCCAAGGTGCGCGTCTTTCCCAATGTGCATCTGGGAAAAATCCCCATTATGGTGCGATCCAAATACTGCCTTCTCAATGACCAGAAGCATGTGGAGCCGAGACTTCTCGGAGAATGCGCAGAGGACAAGGGCGGCTACTTCATTGTAATGGGCGGTGAGCGAGCAATGCAGTCAATGGAGCGAATGTCCGAGAATCGCCCCTTCGTCTTTCGTAATGGCCGTGGAAATGCGAAGGACAAGGAGATCGTGGAGATCAAGTGTATCGGCCCCGACAATGACCAGGTGCCCAAGTCCAATGCGGTGAAGATCACCTATCACCCCAAGAACAACCTCGTGACAATGTTGAGGGCCACCATTCCCCGCATTAAGACGGATATTCCCCTCTGGATCCTATTTAGGGCGCTCGGCATAGAAACGGACAAGGCCATCTGTGAACTCATTCTGGGTCCCGGTGGAGACCCTGTCTACGACAATGTGATTGAGGAGTCCATTCAGGAGGCCACAGCAATCACAAAAAAGGCCGCGGCAATTGAGTGGCTCTCACAGCATATCAGCAGTTGGTCCGCGAAGTCCCAGCGTCAAATGGTGGTATCGGACATCTTGGCCGAGGAGCTCTTTCCCCAGATCGGCGGGGCGTCTTCGGAATACGAAAAGGCGTGCTTTCTCGGCCATATGGCCCGCAAGGTGCTCTGGGTCTCCTCCCAGCGCATTCCCAAGGATGACCGTGATGCCTATCCCAATAAGCGCGTAGATGTGCCCGGATTCTTGCTGGCAGATCTTCTGAGAAAGACCTACAACAACCGAATGGTGAAGGATATGCGTGCCTGTCTGTCCAAGGAGATCCACGGGGGCTCCTGGAAGGCCACGGGAAACTGGTCCGAGATCGTCAATATCAACAACATCA
>Ga0007809_10001289_pt1 | contig 10541 bp, 8 predicted proteins | sample CryBogCBE02Aug07_FD_60383 | JGI IMG/M metagenome (GOLD analysis project Ga0007809, IMG submission 60383) | Freshwater microbial communities from Crystal Bog, Wisconsin, USA - CBE02Aug07 | ecosystem: Environmental > Aquatic > Freshwater > Lake | place: Crystal Bog, Wisconsin, USA | collected...
CCTCAATTGGACACTTGCTCATAGTCCCGATGAGGGTCTCGCGTGCGTGGCCAAATTGAGGTTGGCCGCAGTGGCGATGGATACCAAAGATTTGGCGGGTGCGCGAAGCGTGTTGGCAGGTCATTGCCCCTCGTCATTTGAGCCCTTGGTGCAAGACCGCTTGGGTGATATTGATGTGCTGGAGAAAAAATCAGACGACGCCTCCACCCATTACTTGGCGGCTTGGCGTTCAATGAAGGATCGAGAGCCTTATCGACAGTTGGTCGAGGTTAAATTGGCCAGCCTAGGCGTGGATCCTCGTCAAGAGGAGAAAAAGCCGTGACACAACGCGAGGCAACTCCCCTCAAGTTTCTCTCTCAGCGGTTGGGCGCTCGGGTCGTCTTTGCTCTTGCCGGTGTCGCTCTCATGGGGTTGGTGGCTTGTTCGAGCAGTGCTCTGAAGTCCCCCACTGCCAAAGAGGTTGTGTTGCCTGGGGGTGGTTTACCGGTCACTTCGCTTTGGAGTGCCAAATTGGCACCGAGTGGCCCGTGGTTGACACCCGTGTTGGTGGAGGACACGCTGGTGGTGGCTTCCAGCACTGGGCAAGTGAGTGCCTTGGAGGTACAAACCGGGCGTAACCGATGGTCCATTGATTTGAAATCCAATTTACTCTCGGGGATCGGCGCCGATGCACCTCGCGCCGGCCAAGAGCAGCACTTTGCTGTGGTCAACCAGAACAACGAGTTGGTTTACTTCACCGCCAAGGGCGAGTTGTGGCGATATCGGCTCAACGTGCAAGCCATCTCTACTCCTTATTTGGCGGGAGGGCGAGTCTTTGTCCTGATGAGTGACCGTTCGGTCTTAGGGCTTGATGCGAAAAATGCCCGGCTTTTGTGGACCCAGCAAAAGGCGGGAGATCCTTTGATCTTGAATCAAAAAGGAATCTTGTTGGGTGTTCAAGACACCTTGGTGGTTGGATTTTCTGGACGAGTCTTGGGCCTGAATCCACTCACGGGGACCACCCGTTTTGACACCCCCATTGCTGTTCCCCGTGGGGTCAACGATTTGGAGCGCTTGGTGGACTTGGTCGCGCCCGCCTATCGTCAAGGTGAGATGGTGTGTTTGCGAGCCTTTCAGGCCCAAATCGGTTGTGTGAATGCGATCAGAGGAACCCTCTTGTGGTCGCGAGCAGCCAAGGGCGATGTGGGCTTGGGTGGAGACGAGAACACGGTCTTGGCCGTGGAGAGCAATGGCATGATTTTGGCCTATGACCGTGCTTCAGGTGAAAAGGCTTGGGAGAGCGAGCCATTGCGTTATCGCCATTTGGGAGCTTCAGTGCCTTTGGATCAGACCCGATTTGCGGTGTCTGAGTCGGATGGCACGGTGTATGTGCTGTCCTTAAAAGACGGTAAATTGCTTGCTCGCTTGCAAGCCAATGGCCAAGGTCCCTTGGTCGGTGTCCTCCCTACGCCCACTGGGATGATCACGGTTTCTTTGTCGGGTTCGGTGCAAGCCTACCGATTGCCCTGAGTTGTTGTGAAGTTGAACCATTCGTGAAACCTGTCATTGCCCTCGTGGGGCGCCCCAATGTGGGCAAGTCAACTTTGTTTAATCGTCTGACGAAGAGTCGGGACGCGATTGTGGCCGACTTTGCCGGTTTGACGCGAGATCGTCACTACGGTGATGGACACTTGGGGAAGTACGAATTCATCGTCATCGACACGGGCGGGTTTGAGCCCGATGCCGAGTCTGGTATTTACAAAGAGATGGCCAAACAAACTCGCCAAGCGGTGGCTGAGGCCGATGTGGTGATCTTTGTGCTGGATGCACGCCAAGGCCTCTCGGCCCAGGACCACGACATTGGCAACTATTTGCGCCGACTCGGAAAACCCTGTCTTTTGGTGGCCAACAAGGCTGAGGGCATGCAAGAGGGCCATCAACTGGTTGAATTCTTTGAGCTCGGTTTGGGGCCCGTGCATGCTGTATCAGCCGCTCACGGCCAAGGCATTCGCAGCATGATTGAGCTCGCCTTGGATCCACTCTTGGCGGCCAATGACGCGTTCTCGTCGGACGATGATGAGCTCCAAGAGGACGGGGTCATTCGTTTGGCCGTGGCCGGTCGCCCCAATGTGGGCAAATCCACCTTGATCAATACCTGGCTTGGCGAGGAGAGGCTCGTGGCCTTTGATCTGCCAGGCACCACTCGAGATGCCATCCATGTGCCTCTCGAGTTCAAAGGACAGCGCTATGATTTGATTGATACCGCAGGTCTAAGGCGAAAGGGCAAGGTGTTTGAGGCCATTGAGAAGTTTTCGGTGGTGAAGACTCTGCAAGCCATTGCCTCGGCCAACGTGGTGCTTTTGCTGCTCGATGCGACCCAAGGGGTGACGGACCAAGACGCGCATATTGCGGGCTATATCCTTGAGAGTGGGCGTGCGGTGGTGCTTGCGATCAACAAATGGGATGCAATTGATGCCTACCAGCGCGAGCTCGTTCAGCGTTCGATTGAGTCTCGACTGTCTTTTTTGAAATTCGCCAAGTTGCACTTGATCAGTGCCAAAAAAAGAACTGGCCTCGCACCGGTGTGGGACTCGATTGGAAAGGCCTACAAGTCGGCGTTTTGCAAAATGAGTACCCCAGTGCTCACCCGATTGTTACTTGAAGCCGTGCAATTTCAGTCACCTAAGCGTGCGGGCATGTTTCGCCCTAAATTACGTTACGCCCATCAAGGCGGGATGAATCCTCCAATTATTGTGGTGCACGGCAACTCGTTGGATCATGTTACCGAGGCTTATAAGCGATTCTTAGAGGGGCGTTTTAGAAAGGAATTTGGCCTGGAGGGGACCCCATTGAGAATTGAACTCAAAACCTCACACAACCCCTACAAAGACGAGTGAGCTGGATGTGTTGGGTTTATCGGTCCCTCTACTTGCTAGGGTTTGCCCGAATTGTGGTACCCTTAAGGCTTCTAAATTAGATTCGTAAACACGGAGAATATCGTGAACAACAAAGGTCAACTCTTACAAGACCCCTTCCTTAATTTGCTCAGACGTGAGCATGTGCCGGTCTCGATTTACTTGGTCAACGGCATCAAGCTGCAAGGGCAAATTGAGTCGTTTGATCAATATGTGGTGCTTTTGAGAAATACGGTCACCCAAATGGTCTACAAGCACGCTATCTCCACCATTGTGCCTGCACGTGCGGTGAATTTCTCCGGCACCGAGTTGGCCGAATTGGCCAGTCACCCTGACGCTTAAGCTGGAGGCGCTTTGCCCCACGGCTGCCATCGTGTCGGACATTCGGCGTTAGAGCCAGTGTTTTGTTGTCGCCCTTTTGCTTACACGTCAGTCCGCCAGGCATTGAAGCTGAAGGGGGTCATTTCTAGTGTTCTTTCATGTCTTAGAGTCATTGCCCAGGATAGCTTTAGATCCTGCTCTATTAATTTTCCTCAACCCATGATGTACTCCCTTGTTTGATACCACTCCAGCGTCAACAGCACGCGTTTTATTGGTGGGCGTGGATTTGGGGACTGGGTATTTCGATGCCGAGCTCAAAGAGTTGGGGCTCTTGGCCCAGACCTCCGGCCTAGAGGTGGTGGAGCGTTTTGTGTGCCGCAGAAAAGCCCCTGATGCAGCGCTTTTTGTTGGATCAGGAAAGGCCGATGAAATCAAAGCCTTCGCCCAAGGCGTGGGCGCACAAGAGATCCTTTTTGATCAAGCACTGAGTCCCGCTCAACAACGCAATTTGGAGCGACACATGGGCTTGGCGGTGAATGACCGCACGATGTTGATTTTGGAGATTTTTGCCCAGCGCGCTCGCTCTCACGAGGGCAAACTCCAGGTGGAACTCGCAAGACTGCAGTATTTGAGCACCCGGCTGGTGAGGCGTTGGTCTCATTTGGAGAGACAGCGTGGGGGGATTGGTAACCGCGGCGGTCCCGGGGAGACACAAATTGAGCTTGATCGGCGCATGATCTCCCAATCCATTAAGCGCACCAAAGAAAAGCTCGAACGCGTCAAAAAACAACGTTTAACCCAAAGAAAGCGCAGGCTTCGTTCGGATCACTTTGGTGTGTCTTTGGTGGGTTACACCAATGCGGGCAAGTCCACACTGTTTAACGCTTTGGTCAAGGCCCAAACCTATGCGGCCGATCAGCTCTTTGCTACGCTCGATACCACCACCCGTCAGTTGTTTTTGTCGCCTGAGCATCTCATTGAAAACCCCTTGAGTGAAGGGTTTGAGGCAAACTGGGGTGAGCCGCTCGGGACTTCAGTCAATCACACAAACGCTCTCTCCTTGGTGCAACAATCCAACTCGGGAGCTCGCCACTCTCTTCAAGGTCAAAGTGTCTCCTTGTCTGATACCGTGGGGTTTATCCGAGATTTGCCGCACACCTTGGTGGATGCATTTGAGGCCACTTTGCAAGAGGCCGCTCAAGCAGATTTGCTACTTCATGTGGTGGATGCATCCAGCCCCGATTTTGTTGAACAAATTGAACAAGTCGAACGGGTTTTGAGTGACATTGGCGCCGACCATGTTGAACAATGGCTTATTTTTAACAAAATCGATGCCATTGATCCTGATCTTCAACCTTTGGCGCCCATCGATTTGTATGAGTTCGAGCAGCGTCAATTTGATCGAATTTTTGTCAGTGCTCAAACGGGCCTTGGCTTGGATCGCCTCCGTGGCAAGTTGTTGGCCTGGGTGCATGCCCAGAGGCATTCCAGGCTTATAGAGGAGATGGATTGATTCACCCAAAAAGGGCAGGGTGCGATGACCACACTTAGGAGCCCATTGAGTCCTTTTTGTGCTTACTCCTTCATCCTTTCAGGCTTTGAGCTCTCTCAAGAAGGGACTGTCTTCACTCTAGCGCTAAAATCTCTCAATTGACGCTAGACTAGAGGCTTCTATCAAAGGGATATTCAGGCCCACTTTCATTCAATCCATGGAAGAGATCAGTTTTTGAGCAGTCTGATGCGGCGTTTTTGATTCGATCGAATATTTACTTCAAGGCGGTTCAATCTACGATGAGAGCTTTTTTAGAAAAAGTAAAAACCAGCCGTTTGCTCAGCTGGGCCCGTTCACCCGGGGCAGTGCGCAGGCCACTGGGCTTTCGGCGAGTGAGTTCCCCCTTACAGCCTCAGCTCACTTGGGCCGAGGGGCACGATAAACCCAGTGAAGAAGAAAAAGCCACCGGTGCTGCTCAGCCTGGGGGGGCGAGTGCCCCTCAAAACCCACCCAATGCGTCTCAACCCAATGGGTCCCCAAGTGCACCGCCCCATTCGCCTCCCAACGCCTCTCAACAGCCTCCTCAAAACTCTCCCCCCAATGGCCCCCCCGATTTGGATGAGCTTTGGCGCGACTTCAGTGGGCGCTTGAGAGAGTTCTTTCAAGGCCCCTCGTCAAAGGGCTCCAATGCGGCGCCTGGCTCACCCTCACCCAACGGTCCTCGAGGGAGTTTGATCTCGGACATGCGGGCCGCCAAATTTGCGGTTGGCATGTTGGCCGTGGTGGTTTTTTTGATTTGGATGGGGACGGGCTTCTTTATTGTTCAAGAAGGCCAACAAGCCGTGATCACCCAGTTCGGTAGCTACCACAGCACAGTGGGCGCGGGCTTTAATTGGCGCATGCCCTATCCTATTCAGCGCCACGAATTGGTTTTTGTGACTCAAATCCGCTCGGTCGATGTGGGACGAGACACCATCATCAAAGCCACGGGTTTGCGTGAGTCAGCCATGCTCACCGAGGATGAGAATATTTTGGAGATGAAGTTTGCCGTTCAGTACCGTCTGACCGATGCGCGGGCGTATCTCTTTGAGAGTAAAAATCCAACCGATGCCGTCGTCCAAGCAGCGGAGACCGCGGCGAGGGAGGTGGTGGGGAAGATGCGCATGGATGCTGCGTTGTCGGAAGACCGAGACCAGATTGCACCTCGCATACGCACCATCATGCAGTCCATTTTGGATAACTACCATGTCGGCATCGAAGTGGTGGCCATCAACTTGGAGCAAGGCGGTGTGCGCCCACCCGAGCAAGTGCAGGCGGCCTTTGATGATGTGCTCAAAGCGGGGCAAGAGCGTGAGCGTGCCAAAAACGAAGCCCAAGCCTATGCCAACGATGTGGTTCCCCGCGCCGTCGGGGCTGCCTCACGCCTCATGCAAGAGGCCGATGGCTACAAAGCCCGTATCGTGGCTCAGGCTGAGGGAGATGCGCAACGCTTTCGCTCCTTGTACGCTGAGTACCAAAAAGCGCCTCAAGTGACTCGCGACCGCATGTACATTGACACCATGCAGCAAATCTACACCAACGTCTCCAAGGTTTTGGTGGACACCCATCAGGGTCAGAACTTGTTGTATTTGCCCCTGGATAAGATCATGCAACTCACTCAACAAAGTTCAAGTAACCCGAGCACTGCGCCGGGTGGAACGGGTGGCTCAGGGTTTGCGCCCCCAAGCTCCAACAGCTCAGGCAACTACTCGAACTATCCATCGAGTTCAGGTGCTGGGGTGTCGGCTGGCGGCTCCAACAATTCCCAGGGCTTTGTTGGTGTCTCACCCAATGGGACACTCAACCCCAACGACTATGGTGCGACGAACATGGGCAACTCAAGTGCAGATGCTCGCACGCGAGATACCCGTAATCATGACCGTGAACGTGATGGTCGATAAGGCAATAGGCGGCACCCATGAATAAAATAGGTTTCTACATCTCTTCAGCCCTCTTGGGGTTGGCCATTTTGAGCTCCACGCTTTTTGTGGTCGATCAACGTCAATTCGGCGTGGTCTATGCTTTGGGTCAAATCAAGGAGGTGATCACCCAACCGGGCTTGAACTTCAAGTTGCCCCCACCATTTCAAAACGTCACTTACATCGACAAGCGACTCTTGACACTGGACAATGCAGACACGGAACCTATGTTGACCGCTGAAAAGCAGCGCATGGTCATTGACTGGTTTGTGCGTTGGCGCATCACCGACCCCACAGACTTCATTCGTCATGTGGGTCTTGATGAGCAAGCCGGTGCTGTTCAATTGTCTCGGGTGGTGAGAAACGCTTTTCAAGAAGAGATCAACAAGCACACGGTGAAAGAGTTGTTGTCTGAAAAGCGCGAAACGGTGATGCAAGACGTGAAGTCCGAGGTGATTAAAAAAGTCCATGGCTCCAAGTCTTGGGGAATTGATGTGGTGGATGTGCGCATGACCCGTGCAGATTATGTGGACACCATCACGGAGTCAGTCTATCGCCGCATGGAGGCGGAGAGAAAACGTGTGGCCAATGAGTTGCGTTCTACCGGGGCGGCTGAGGGCGAAAAAATTCGCGCCGATGCCGATCGCCAGCGCGAAGTGACCATTGCCAATGCCTACCGAGATGCACAAAAGATCAAAGGCGAGGGCGATGCCTTGGCTGCCAAAATCTATGCTGACTCCTTTGGCAAAGATCCGCAATTTGCCCAGTTTTATCGCAGCCTTGAAGCCTACAAAGCGACTTTCAATAAGAAGTCTGACGTTGTGGTGTTGGATCCTAGCAGTGATTTCTTCAAAGCCATGAAGAGTTCGGGCTCAGGAGCGGGTGCTGGTGCTGGTGCCAAAAAATGAGCCTTGCGCTCATATGAATTTCACTGACCTTGGGTTGGCCTTGGCTTTGGTGCTGATTGTGGAGGGTCTTTTGCCCTTCATCTCCCCCAAGTCTTGGCGTGAGCTCTTTGCGCAACTGATGACGCTGCAAGATGGTCAGATTCGGTTTTTTGGTTTGGTCGTGATCGCTTTGGGTCTAGGCCTTTTGCTGTTGATTACGTGGTGAGCGTCAGAGCCTGTGTGGTTGAGCCACTATTTTGCGCCTCTTGCACTGGAGTTGGCCTCAGGGGTACGTTGCGGGCCTTGTTGTGCTTTTGTCTAAGGGCTCGATTGGGAGTTCCATTATTTCCTTTTTCATGGTTTGGAGGGCGCTTTCTTGCACCGGCTCTAGTCTATGGAGATCACTCCCACGCTTACATAAAATCTTCTCAAGCTGGGGTCTCTTGGCGGTTAAAATGGACGGCTTTTGTTTTGATCTCATTTGAAAGTTGCCACTCTTATGTCTAGCGCTTGGGTTTTGCCCGATCACGTCGCCGATGTCTTGCCCTCTGAGGCCAGACGTATTGAAGAGTTGCGTCGTCATTTTTTGGATACGGCTCGTTGCTACGGTTACGAGCTCGTGGCACCTCCCTTGATTGAGCACTTGGAGTCCTTGCTCACGGGAACAGGGACTCATTTGGATTTGCAGACCTTCAAGCTTGTCGATCAGCTCTCAGGACGGACCTTGGGTGTGAGAGCGGACACCACGCCCCAAGTCGCACGCATCGATGCTCATTTGCTCAATAGAAGTGGTGTATGCCGTTTGTGTTACTGTGGGCCGGTGTTGCACACCCGCCCTGAGCGGCCCTATGCCACACGAGAGCCCATGCAGTTGGGGGCTGAGCTTTATGGGCATCCCGGACTGGAGGCTGATTTAGAAGTTTTAGAGTTGGCGCTCTCGGGGTTGCAAGCGGCTCAATGCCAAGGAGTATTGGTGGACTTTGGTCATGCCCAGGTCTTAGAGGGGCTTTTGCGCGGTGTGAGTCTTTCAGCAGCCCAACTCAGTGCGCTACAAAACGCTGTTGCGCTCAAAGATGCCAAGGGGTTGGGGCAAGTCTGTGAGGCGTCACATCTGAGCCCTGAGCTCACGCAGGCCTTGGTAACCTTGGTGCGTTTGCACGGCGGAGTTGAGGTGCTCTCCAAGGCCAAGGTGGCCTTTGCACCTTGGGCATCGGTGCTGGAGGCACTCGAGCAGCTTGAGTGGTTGGTCTCCCACGTGAATGTCCCGGTGAGCATCGATTTGGCCCACGCTTGGGGTTACGCTTACTACAGTGGGGTTCGGTTTGCTATTTATGTGCAAGGCGCCAATGACGCCTTGGTTCGTGGGGGACGCTATGACCAAGTGGGCGCGGTTTTTGGAAGAGCTCGGCCTGCGGTGGGGTTTAGTTTGGATTTGAAGGCTTTGGTGGATGTGTTGCCCCAACAAGTCCGGCGTGCCGCTGTTCGTGCGCCCTGGGGTGAGGATGCACAGTTGCGTCTCGCTGTGAGCCAGCTTCGTGCCCAAGGGGAGACGGTGGTCTCCATGTTGCCAGGTGCACCCTCCAAGCTCGATGAGTTTGAGTGTGATCGTGAACTCAAGCTCGTTCAGGGCGAATGGCGCGTGGTGGCACTATAGTGAATGCGAGTGGACTGCTTTGAATGCAACAGACGTTTATTCTGGGCAGAATGATTGAATTTTTAAGATACATAAGGTTTTTTGTCATATGAACATCACCCGAGGTCGAAATGTTGTGGTCGTGGGCACTCAGTGGGGTGACGAGGGCAAGGGTAAATTGGTTGACTGGCTCACGGAAAGTGCGACTGGGGTCGTGCGGTTTCAGGGCGGACACAATGCGGGTCACACCTTGGTCATTCAAGGGGTGAAGACTGCGCTTCATCTCATTCCCAGTGGCATCATGCGCCCGGGGGTGAAGTGTTTTATTGGTAACGGTGTTGTCTTGAGTGTTCCCAAGTTGCTAGAAGAAATCGCAGGACTGGAAAAGGTCGGTGTTCAAGTGCGCGATCGCCTTCGCATTAGCGAGGCTTGTCCTTTGATTCTGCCCTACCACTCTGCGCTGGACATGGCACGCGAAGCTTTTCGAGAGCAACAAGGGGTTCACAAAATTGGAACCACTGGCCGAGGAATTGGGCCTGCTTATGAGGACAAAGTCGCCAGGCGTGCCTTGAGGGTTCAAGACTTGGCCGATCCGGTGCGTTTTAAGCAAAAGCTAGAAGAGAATTTGGCGCTGCATAACCACATTTTGACAACCGTGCTTCATGCAAGTCCTGTGGATCTGGAAGCCGTGTATCAAGAGGCCATGGAATACGCCAAGATCATCACGCCCATGGTGGCCGATGTCTCGCGTGAGCTCAATGAGATGCACCGCGAGGGGGGCAATATTTTGTTTGAAGGCGCCCAAGGCACCTTGCTCGATATCGATCATGGCACCTACCCTTACGTGACGTCAAGCAACTGTGTGGCAGGCAACGCCGCCGCGGGCTCGGGTGTGGGTCCAGGACTCCTCCATTACGTCTTGGGAATCACCAAGGCCTATTGCACCCGTGTGGGTGGTGGGCCGTTCCCCACCGAGCTCGATTGGGAGACCCCCGGTACACCGGGTTATCACATGGCCACGGTGGGTGCGGAAAAAGGAGTCACCACGGGGCGTTCACGCCGATGCGGTTGGTTTGATGCGGCACTTTTGAAAAGAAGCGCTCAGGTCAATGGACTGTCAGGTCTTTGCATCACCAAGCTTGATGTTCTTGATGGCCTAAAAGAGGTGCAACTGTGCACGCATTACCTCAGCAACGGCGAGGTGGTGGATTTGTTTCCCATGGGGGCCGATAAAATTGCCCAGTGCCAACCTGTTTACGAGACCATGCCAGGCTGGAGTCGCGCGACTGCTGGGGTGACCAAGCTCGAAGATTTGCCCCCAGAGGCAAGGCACTATCTCAAGCGCATTGAGGAGAT
>Ga0007809_10001290_pt1 | contig 10534 bp, 8 predicted proteins | sample CryBogCBE02Aug07_FD_60383 | JGI IMG/M metagenome (GOLD analysis project Ga0007809, IMG submission 60383) | Freshwater microbial communities from Crystal Bog, Wisconsin, USA - CBE02Aug07 | ecosystem: Environmental > Aquatic > Freshwater > Lake | place: Crystal Bog, Wisconsin, USA | collected...
TTCATGGGCCAATCATCCCACTATTACCCGCATTGGTTATGAGAAATAAGTGAGAGAATTACCCCATGACGCTCCTCTCGGTCTGCACCGTTGACACATTGGCCGATGCGGCTAAGGCACTTAAAGCTGGCGCCCTTGTCGCATTCCCAACCGAGACGGTTTATGGACTCGGTGCCGATGCCCAGAACGCAGAAGTTGTCGCGCGGATTTACTCTGTCAAAGGCCGCCCAGCAGATCACCCACTGATTGTTCACATCGATTCGATCGATCGCATGGGGGACTGGTCCTCTGATATTCCAGAGTATGCAATCAAGTTAGCGCGCGATTATTGGCCCGGTCCAATGACCCTAGTCCTAAAGCGCAGCGATATCGCTAAGGATTTCATCACCGGTGGCCAAGAGACAGTGGGACTTCGAGTTCCTGCCCATCCGCTAGCTCTTGGTCTATTGGGTGCATTTGTTAAAGAAGGTGGGCTCGGTATCGCAGCACCATCTGCCAATCGCTTTGGTGCAGTTTCACCAACTACTGCAGATGCAGTGCAAGAAGAGCTCGAGCAATATATGGCTGAGACCGATCTGATTCTTGATGGCGGTCCTTCTCTTGTCGGAGTCGAATCAACCATTATTGATTGCACTGGCGAAGCCCCAAGAATCTTGCGATTGGGTGCCATCACACAAGAGATGATTGAAGAGACCACAGGGCTCGCTGTCGTGGAAGCGGTTAGCGGATCAACCTCAGAAACTCCTGAGATTCGCGTCTCTGGTTCGCTCGAATCCCATTACTCACCAAAAGCAAAAGTTATCCTCGATGTCGTTGCCGAAGCTGGCGATGGATTGATCGCACCAGATCAGATCCCAACACCACATGGTGTGATCCGATTAATGGCGCCATCGACCATTGAGCAATATGCTCGTGAATTGTATAGAGCACTGCGATTGGCAGATCAAAAAGGTCTGGAAGTCGTTGTGGTTCTTCAACCAGGTGGCGATGGTCTCGCCGCTGCGATCCGCGATCGATTGCAACGAGCAGCACACGAATAACGAGAAGGCGGTTCAGTGTTAACTACGGTTTTGCGCAAGTACCTCGCGCCATATCGCCGTACCGTTTTGGTCATTCTTGTTCTTCTCTTAGTTCAAACCATCACTAATCTTTATCTGCCGAATCTCAATGCTGATCTCATTAACAACGGTGTTACCAAGGGCGACATTCATTACATCTGGCATATCGGATTCATCATGTTGGCATCGTCGGCGCTCATCATGGGCTCTTCTGTCTGGCTGGCATTCTTAAGCTCAAAGGTATCAATGGCATTTGGGCGTGACCTTCGCGACGATGTCTTCTCGACCGTTGAATCATTCTCAGCTCGCGAGCTCAACCAATTCGGCGCGCCATCGTTGATCACTCGCAATACCAATGACGTACAACAAGTACAGATGGTGCTCTTCATGGGTCTTACCATGATGGTTGGTGCACCTATCACTGGTATCGGCGCAGTCATCATGGCAGTTCATACAAATGCAAGACTCTCACTCCTTCTTCTAGTCTCTGTCCCAGTGATGGGCGCATTGATCTTCTTCTTGCTTCGCCGTGTTGTCCCACTCTTTAGACAGACTCAACTTAAAGTCGATCGCATCAATCTCATTCTGCGCGAGCAGATCGCAGGTATTCGCGTCATCCGTGCATTTGTGAAGACTGGCGAAGAGCAAGAACGCTTTGCTAGCAGCAACAAAGAACTCATGGATGTTCAGCTCAAAGTCACACGTACCTTCGCGGTGATGTTCCCATCATTGATGTTGATTCTCAATCTCTCCAGCGTCGCTGTGCTCTGGATCGGCGGGCACCTCATTAATACCGGGTCGATGCCTATCGGAAACTTGATGGCATTCCTTACCTACATCATGCAGATTCTTTCAAGCGTCATGATGGCGGTCATGATGTCACTGATGATTCCTCGCGCTGCTGCATCAGCCGAGCGCATCAAAGAAGTTCTCGATACTCCTTCATCGGTTGTCGATACAACCAATCCGCAGACTCCTACAAAGCGTGAGGGCGTACTCACCTTCGAAGGCGTTGAGTTCCGATATCCCGGGGCAGAACATCCCGTTCTCTCCAATATTTCTTTCACTGCTCACCCTGGCCAAGTCACTGCGATCGTTGGATCCACTGGCTCTGGTAAGACAACACTTCTGAATCTGATTCCACGTTTTATCGATCCAACATCTGGCCGCGTGCTTCTCGACGGTATCGATGTGAAGGATCAGTCACTCGAAGGTGTCTGGTCTGAAATCGGATTAGTTCCGCAGCGTTCATTCTTATTTGGTGGCACCGTTGCAGAGAACCTTCGCTACGGCGATGCGAGCGCTACCGATGATCAACTCTGGACGGCACTAGAGATCGCGCAAGGAAAAGATTTTGTCAGCGAGCTAGCCGATGGACTCGGGTCTCGAGTTGCGCAAGGCGGTACTAACTTCTCCGGAGGCCAGCGTCAGCGCCTCTCAATCGCCCGCGCGATTGTGAAGAACCCTCGGATCTACTTACTCGATGATTCATTCTCGGCACTCGATTACACCACTGATGCCAAACTTCGTACAGCTCTTGAATCACATGCAAAGGATGCGACCGTCATCATCGTCGCTCAACGAGTATCAACAATCTTGAGTGCGAACCAGATCATCGTTCTCAACGAAGGTAAGATCGAGGGCATCGGTACACACGCCGATCTCATGGATACATGTAAGACTTATCAAGAGATTGTCTTGTCCCAACTCAGCCCCGAAGAGGCAGCATCATGAGCATGCAACGCCCTGGTGGCGGAGCGATGCGTGGTGGCCCAATGGCCGGAATGATGGGTGCGCCACCAGCAAAATCAAAGAACTTCAAGGGTTCGCTTAGTCGTTTACTCAATGAGTTAAAACCTGAGCGCCATATCCTCATCACCGTCTTTGCGCTCATTACCTCATCTGTCACGATCGGTGCATTCGGTCCAAAGATTTTGGGTCGTGCAACCAATGAGATCTTCAATGGCTTTATCGGCAAGAAACTTCCTGCTGGTCTGACAAAAGATCAGATCGTTGCTGGCCTTCGCATGAAGGGAGAGAAGACCCAAGCCGATATGTTGGCGCGGAGTTCTGTTGTCCCTGGCCATGGAATGAACTTCACGACGATCTCACACTTCCTCTATCTTGCAATCGCGCTCTATGTGATCTCATCACTCTTCATGTGGATCCAGGCATATTTGATGGCTGGCGTTACGCAGCGCACCGTCTACCGACTTCGTCGATTAGCTGAAGAGAAGATCGGCCGTTTGCCACTCAAATATTTTGATACGCAATCTCGTGGTGATCTCCTTAGTCGCGTCACAAACGATATCGACAACATCTCGACCTCACTTCAACAAGGCCTCTCTCAAATTCTCAACTCAGTACTCACGGTTCTCTCTGTACTAATCATGATGGTCTGGATCAGCCCAGAACTCGCTCTCGTCAGCTTGATCGCTATCCCACTCTCGATGTTTGCATCAGTGAAGATCGCCAAGCGATCCAAGGTTGAATTCGTTGCTCAATGGGATTGGACCGGAAAACTCAACGGCCACGTTGAAGAGATGCATACTGGTCATGCACTCGTGAAGGTCTTCGGTCGTCGCCAACAAGCGATCAAAGATTTCAAGAACCTTAATTCAAAGCTCTACGAATCAAGTTTTAAAGCCCAATTTATCTCCGGCATCATCCAGCCCGTTACACAATTAGTCTCGAACCTTATTTACGTTGCCATCGCAGTCCTTGGCGGCTATCGCGTGGCAACGGGTGCAATGAGCCTTGGCGATGTCCAAGCATTTATCTCGTACTCTCGCCAATTCGGAATGCCATTGGCTCAAATTGCTGGCCTCATGAACACCGTGCAATCCGGTGTTGCATCAGCAGAGCGCCTCTTCGAACTTCTCGACGCGACTGAAGAAGAACCAGATCTCAAGGATTCGATTCCGATGGGTCGCGCGAAGGGTGAGGTCATCTTTAAAGATATCTCATTCCGTTACGTGAATGATCAACCGTTGATCGAAAACTTTAACCTCACTGTTAAGCCCGGTCAGACTGTTGCCATTGTTGGCCCAACAGGTGCCGGTAAAACAACACTCGTTAACTTGATCATGCGATTCTATGAAATCGATGGCGGAACTATCACGCTCGATGGCATCGATACAAAGAAGATGACTCGCGATGATTTACGCCGCCAATTCGGTATGGTCTTGCAAGAGACCTGGCTCTTTAGTGGATCCATGCGCGAGAACATCGCCTTCGGTTCAACAAATGTCACAGATGAACAGATCGCAGAGGCAGCGTCGGCTGCAAATATTGATCACTTTATTCGCGCACTTCCCAAGGGCTTTGATTCATTACTCACCGATGACAACTCAACTGTCTCAAACGGCGAACGACAACTATTGACAATTGCGCGTGCATTTATGGCAGACCCAGCAATCTTGATTCTCGATGAAGCGACCTCATCTGTTGATACTCGTACTGAAGTTTTGGTTCAACAGGCGATGGCGAAACTACGCACAGGACGCACAAGCTTTGTTATTGCACATCGCCTCTCCACTATTCGCGATGCCGATGTCATCTTGGTGATGGATAAGGGCGCCCTTATTGAGCAGGGGACTCATCACGATTTAATGGCGGCAAAGGGCTTCTATTACGACCTCTACGCCAGCCAGTTCTCCGCCAGCGTCGAGGAATAACCTCCAATTTGGGTCAATCCCAATACCCGTTACACTTCACCTGCTTGCCTCATTATTTGAGCGTAGAGCGTGGGGCCTATAGCTCAGTCGGTAGAGCAACGGACTTTTAATCCGTGGGTCGACAGTTCGAGCCTGTCTGGGCCCACTTTTTAGAAATAAAAGAAAGCCCCTTGGAATCAATCCAGGGGGCTTTCACCATATGACGAACGGTAATGAATATTAACACTGCCCACAGGGCTGGCTTATTCACATTTCGCACAACGTTGAACCGTCCGCTATCGCCAATGGTGTGAGCTTCTTCGTACAAGACGAATCTGACTGGGTCACCGGGCAGTGTCTCTCAATTGATGGCGGCCACTCTCTCCATTAAGACGATAGAGTTTAGTTACCTACTCGATTGGCTGTGGCATGAAAAGATCAAAGCTTTTTCTTATCATCTCGATCGCAGCACTTTTTATCGGCGGACTACAGGCAACTGTCTCTCCAGCTGATGGACCAAAGATTATTCCTGGTTCGCCAACTCGTTATGGGTTGGTCTCTTGTGCAACAAATCCACAACAAGCTGTCGCATGCATTGAATCAATCACTGCCATCGACTTAAAAAATCCCGCTAAAACCTATCCAGGTAACACGACTGGTAGAACGATTCCATTGCAGCCAGATATCGCATCGAATGATGGAATCCCCAGCCATGTCACGCCTGAGACCGCAGCCTTTACAGTCGGCAAACGTGAAGAGTGGCAATTCCCAGGGCTAACTTTTGGCTTTGGCGGCAACTCAGTGATTGCTGCAGTTGAATTTCAACCCGACGGTGCTACCTGGTGCTGGTTTAGCGGTGTCTGTGATAACCATCGTGAAGAATTTCAGATTGCTTTCAACCCAGCCCCTTCACCGAGTTTAGCTCCAGTCATAGTTCACTTTCGGGACTACTCGAGTGATCTTCAATGTGGACCAAAAAATAGTCCAACTCTTTGCTCGGGAGCTCCAAATTTGGGTGGCTCATACAGGTTCATAGTGAAGATGCGCGTCCCACAAGATTTTCTCTACGGCGAAGTATCTGGTCGTGGAGTCCAAAACTTATTAGTTAAAGATGAAGGAAATCTCCCAGCATTCCACTCTGTGCCAACAAAAGAGATGACAGTTCAACTCACAAATTTGAAGTACAGCGCAACACTCACCTCTGAACTGATTCCAGATTGGCGAGTTAAACCGAGCGCCCACTTTGAAACTGATCTTCCTGTTCTCTGGATCTTTGGGCAGAAGAATGGATTCTCAGATAATTTAGGTCCGTGTAGTAAATCAGGTGGCGTGATCTTGACATCAAATGCTCCAAACACAACTGATCCAACGTGGGATCCGGCAAATGAAAGCATTAATGTTCAGATATCAGCCCCACATCTGACTTCTGCAGGTGATCCAAATATTGGTTACTTAGAAATTCGTATTCCACGAGTGATGGCAAAATGTCTCTGGAACACCGACCTTGCTGAGGCTGTTTCGGCAAAGATCAACATCTCCTATGATGATGGCGGAGCACCAAGTGTTGTTGCAGTTGCAGGCAAACTCGATGGCCAAGATTATGTTGTTGTTACATCAGGATTCCATTACTCATCGCCAAAACTTTCTATTAAGTTGTCGAGCGTTCCTGGCCAACCAGCAACTCCAGAACCAGTTGTAACTCCAGCACCCGCTCCGACGACGGCCCCCGTGACACCAAAAGCTCCGGCAAAGCCAGCAGCTTTGAAGACCATTACCTGTGTCAAGGGCTCCTTGAGCAAGAAAGTTACCGCCGCCAAACCGCTCTGCCCGGCCGGGTATAAACAAAAGTAAAGAAGTTCAACCCTTCTATTTACTCCCACCAATAAGACTTTCGCTAACACCGGAGTCAAAGCCGAGGGCTAATTTCCACCTAAAGGCCCGAAAGTAAGCACAATTGCAACCTGAGAAGGTTTCAACTCAGTTGATGCGTTGATATTTGATTGCATCTTGGTGAATACCCCAGTCGTGTCAGATGTCAGTTTTTGGCTGAAGATAAGTGCGCGGAACGTCCCGTCACTGGCCGTTTCAACAGTGGGGTTAAACCCACCGATGAAATGGCCATAGACAACTGCTGCTGAGCCAGGAAGACCTTGCTCAGTAGCGAACTGCGAAATATCTGAATTAATTTGAGTCAAATCAAACTTGTCATACGTGCGACTAAACGCCTTGAAGTAATCTGTCTTCGTCTTAGCTTTCTGCGTGACGGATGTATCTTTATGTGGAATGTGCACTAAGGCTGGCACAAACGAAATAGTCGCGAGAAAAATAACCATCAAGGCGAGAAAGAGATCGGCATACATCCAACCGGCTAGTCCTAAGACATCTTCAGCGTCGTGATTCGGGCGGCGCCTCAAGGATTAATTCGCTTCTTAATTCCTTGCGTGACGTTGCGAAGATCTGCCGTCGATCCCCTCAGATTCTGAATGGTGTTACTAACCGAACTGGCTAGCGTTGCAGTCGTTACCTTGCGTTGTGTAAAGAGGAAGTCACCAAGATCTAGAGCAATACTCGTCCGCTCCTGTTCGAATTCACTCTCTTCTTGATCGCGCACTCGCCCGATGCGAACTGTGAGATAGGAGATCAAGAATGTCGAGATAATCACGAGCAAGATGAGAATCACGTCAAGATCAGCAACTTGAGAAATTTTCCAAAATGGAGGAAGCACCCCATACCCGTTCTGCCAAAATTGAAGGAAGTTTGCTACAGAGTTTTGATCTTTTGCGACATAGATTGCAAAGTACCTACTTGATTGGCTCACCGCTGCCCAAGTCAATGCGACCGGAGTGAAGACCAAGACATTTCGAAGAATTGTGAGAGTTGAAAGTAATCGAAGCATCCTTGCACCATGAGCAGATTTTGGATGAGGGAGTAGATCAAGCGGATCAGTCTCTGACCATCGGGCTAAGTTGGAGTTCTCCATTAAAGCTCGGGATACTCGAGAGAGATAAGGATCTGTAAGTAGTTCATGCTTTTGCCCCCAAGCGAGCAACTTTTCAGCGAGCAATTCGCGCACAAGTGGTTTTCTCTTTGAGGTCATGAGTGACTCTTTCACGTTTTCACTCCAAAAGATTGGACTCGCGCTCGGCTTTCGAGCAAAAGCTTCACAATCGATGCAGATCAAGAGCGAGAGCTCGTTGTGAGAAGAGATCTGGTGAGTTACACTTTAAGAGAACACCCGACAGCTGGGCTTATCGATTAACTTCGCTGAGTTTGACGGCCGGAAACCTCTTTTAAAGAAGGCCGGCCCACCATGCGTAGAACAGTTCACCCTACCCGTAACTTTGCGATGAGAAGTTTTTCTTCCTTGCTCATCTCGTTAGGCACTCTCGGGTTCTTTGGAGTCGCCTCATTCATTGGGATTCAAGAGGCATCAGCGACAATTTTTGCAACTCTTAATACGCCAACCTCGGTAAGTGCAACGGCACCGAGTTCATCCTCGGCAACAGTCTCATTTACTTTTTCAGATTCAAACTTTTCCTATCCGTCAGATCAGCTTGTGGTAAAAGTTTATTCCGCATTAACCGGTGGCACAGCCCTGTCATATACGAGCGGAGGTAGTGGTTCTTCGAGCCCACTCACCATTTCCGGATTGAATCCATCGACAACGTACTACTTCACGGTCTATGCAAACGGCAGTGGGTACCATTCAGACTCTAGTGAATCAAGCCCGCGAGCATCAGCCACAACGGCTGCCGCAAGTTCGGGAAGCACAACCTTGGGCGGAACTGTTGCCACAATTCCTCGATGTTCCTATGCAATCAGTGGTGTTCCTGGATCTATTTCACTAACGGGTTCTACCTATAACCCTGATGTGACTGCAGGTTCTACAAGCCTTACTGGAACAGCAGCAGGATTAACTGCCAGCGCCTTCCCAGATGCCGGCAGTCCCTTTAATGCATCATGTTCGTTCTACAACTCATCCAGTCAAAATCCAACAGTGAAGGCTTCTATCGCAAGCATTGGCTGGACAACTAGTTGTAGCCCGTGTGCAAGTGGTGCTTCTTCATTTACTTGGAACGTTGGTTCTACTTACAACAGCTCAACTTCACCCCTTTCTGTCGGAGTTACTGCAATTACGGGCAGCGGTGCAAAACTTAACGATTGTGCGAATAATGGTGGAGGTGCAAATCCCTGGACTCTGAGTTCTAGTACCAACATCACCAGCACATCTGCGGTTAACATCATGAGCTCGGTCAATACAAAGCCGCTTCAATGTGATTCGAATGTTGTCATTTCATCACTTATTCCTTATGGAAACATCGCACCGAACGGACAAGCAAACTACTCCGTCACGGGTCCAACGATCACTTTCACGCTCATTACCTCCTGATCTGAAGTATTAGGGTGAAGTCCTCTCGGTTTCTCTCTGCCCTGGCACTCGCTCTGGTCTCCTTATCGACCCTTGTTTCAAACTCGGCTCACGCTCAGACTGCGTCAAAGGGTCCGACTTTAGGTGTCGGTGTCGATGTGATCCCCGCAACGAATGGCGATTCTGCTTTAGGAACCGCTTCTAATCTTTGGTTCTTAATTAAACCAGGTGAATCCGGATCTCGAAAAGTCGTTGTGAGAAGCACTGCAAATATTTCTGGAGTTGTCACTCCTTCTATGGTTTTTGGCATGTATGTCAATGGATCTGCCACATGGGATGAGGCTCGAGTATCTCCACTGGCGAAGTGGACCACATTTTCTGACAATGCGATCTCTCTCCGGCCGGGGGAAGAAAAAGAAATCACGATGACAATCAGCATCCCCAAAGGTGCTGCTATCGGCACGAATATCGCCTTCCTCTTTCTCGCTATGAATCCAGAAGGTGTTGTAAAGAAATCTGGTCGCTTCTCTATTGGAGGCGCGGCAAGAGTAGGAGTTCCGATCTTCCTTGGAATCGGAACAATTGATCAGATTGCGATTGATTTCCAAATCGTTCAAACCAGCACTTCGCATAACGGTAAGACCCGTTACATCAACGTAACCATCAAAAATATGGGAAAGACCCCAATCGCTCCGGTCGGATACTTAACGATTAAAAATGTAACAGGTGATATTCAGATCAACCAGAAATTCCCCATGTACAGCAAAACCCTGCCGCCTGATGCGCAAGGCACTATCAGCATTCGAGTTCCCGATTCAATTCCAAATGGAAAATGGGTCGTTGATGAATTCCTTCAACAAGGTGCTCAGCAGAAAACAAATGAAGCAACCATTACTCTCACGACCTCAAACTTCTGGAGCCGTACAAATGTGATGACGATTCTCTTCATTGCGCTCTTCGCTGCGATGTTGATCTGGGGATTAATTCTGCGCCGCAGGAGGACTAAGGATGATGGCGAACCACATGCTCCAACTGATGCGATGAGTCATGAAGTACAAAAGCGGATAGCAGAGCTCGAGAAATCTTTAGCCACACCTAAGGCTAAGAAAAAGAAGGCTCCAGCTAAAAAAGCAGCTAAAAAATCGCCAGCCAAGAAGATTGCTAAGAAGGTTGATAAAAAAGCTCCGGTTAAAAAAGTGGCCAAGAAGGCTCCAGCTAAAAAAGCCGCCAAGAAAGCTGTGAAGAAGACCCCACCAAAGCGGCGCTAACTGCGCCCAGTCACGGCCTTAAAGAAATTCACGATTCGCTTGCGCCAGCGTTTGCCTTGCTGAAGCGGATTCACTTCTAAGACCTGCGCAGATAATGGTTCGCCAGGGGTCTTCACATCCTTCAGTGCTGGACTGCTCTCATCTAAAGAATCTGCGATGCGCTCCATATTGCCCACTAATGAG
>Ga0007809_10001294_pt1 | contig 10516 bp, 21 predicted proteins | sample CryBogCBE02Aug07_FD_60383 | JGI IMG/M metagenome (GOLD analysis project Ga0007809, IMG submission 60383) | Freshwater microbial communities from Crystal Bog, Wisconsin, USA - CBE02Aug07 | ecosystem: Environmental > Aquatic > Freshwater > Lake | place: Crystal Bog, Wisconsin, USA | collected...
TTTCTATTAATACTTCTATAAGTTTGTACTTACTGCTAAAATAATTTAACTTATCTGCTAAAATTAAAAATTCATTTGATTCTTTTACTTTAGTCCAACTACCTTGTAATTTAATTTCATAATCATCAACAAGTGCAAATCTATTTTCATGCGGGTGTTGAAAAACAATAAATTTTGGTTTTTGTTTTATTTTAGCCATCCAGGTTAGTAGGTTATATTGCAACACATCTATACCACTGCCACCTAATCCCAAATTATAATAATCACAATTTAATTGGTTACTTAATGAATAAGCATAAGTGTCTTCTAATATCAGCCCAACTCCCTCGGTATGACTGCAACCAATGGCCAAAAAATAATTATTTAAATTTATTTCTTCTATGTTTTTACAACGATGACCATTAACATTTCTTTTATAAGTAATAACCTTATCTCTATAATACCAATCAGCCGGTTTAGTTTTTAAACTATCATTAAAACGTTGTAGGCTGTCAGATCCACTGGATGTTGAAATAAATAACTCATCATTACGATCCGGTGCCCAACCTATAAAACCATTAGCTGTGATTTGCATTTTGTTTCCCGCTACGTAATTTTTTTAATATTTTATCTACTAAATTTTTGTTTGTCATTCTGCCAGGATGACCAGTATCTCTAGCAGTATCTATATCATATGAAAAAATAGTTAGTTCATCAGGTGATTTTTTTAAATCATCTGCATCAAATGCAGTTAAATCAGTATAGACTTTAACTATAGGAACATCAAAATAAGTTTTTATTAATTTAAATCCTAACTCTCGTTGACTTTGAAAATAACCAATTTCATTTCCTACCACAAGCATTTCTTTACTTTTTCTATCACTTGACCATAAACCCTTAGTTGTAATTTGATATTCGTCTTTTACTTGATTAATTAAGTTAAATCTAAGAAGGTTGGGAGGTTGTATAATTAAAAATTTAGGTTTTTGTTTTACTTTAACTGCCCATGTCAACAGATTGTGTATCATTATATCTGTGTTGGATGCACTAAGTGCTAAATTATAATAGTCACAATTTAATTGTTTACTTAATACATCTGGATATGTATCTTCTAAATGTAAGCCAAGACCTTCCGTTGGACTGCATCCTGTTACTAAAAAGTAATTATTTAAATCTATTTCTTCTATGTTTTTACAACGATGTCCTAGATTATTTCTTATGTATGAAATATCTGGATTTATTCTGTAATACCAGTCAACCGGTTGTTGACGTAAACTAGCCTCAAGTTTTTCTTTATTGTCAGTCTTACAATATAATTCGTTTCGTTCGTGCTTAAAATATCCTACAAAACCGTCTGTAATAGTATACATCAACGTCTCCTAGTGATGCGACCTCTAGCCAAATCGTAGGGGCTGAATTCTACTTCCACGGTATCACCCAGTAATACCTTGATATCATTTTTACGCATTTTGCCTGATATGTAACCTAATATTGTTGGTCCAGTTACTAGCGTAATTCTAAAAGTAGCATTTGGTAATACTTCTATTACCTTACCATCCATCTTAATACCTTCTTCTTTTGCCATAATTAAATACTATTCATTTCTGTAATATGCTCCAAATCTTTTCTTTTTCTTTTATTTCTTCTTCAAGTTTTATGTACTGATTACGTAACTCACGCAATTGTTCCCACTTTTCTTCTAGCTTTTCATTTGGGTGCAAAATAGCTAATTTTTCTTCAATCATTTCTATTGACTTTATAATACTTTTACCTTTGAGTTTAACATCACCTTCAAAGTTAGCATCACCTTGAACATGCAATGTTGAATTAGTGTTACTAGTAGTAATAGTATTGATATCACTCCACATTGGATTAGAACCATTGCTATATAGATATTGACCTGATTGGCCTGTGTTAGGGGCAACTGTTATAACTGGTATAGCAGTATTACTGTTATTAAAGGCTGTGTTTAATATGCTCATATTTTCTTTAGGATATAGCGACCATTTTCATCGATTGCAAAATCAATGGTATCTCCCTCTTTCCATGCCATGGATTCTAAAAGTTTTGGGGGGATTGGTAATAACAGGTCACCTGTGTCAGGGTCTTCCTGTGCTATTACTTCATAACGAACATGGTCTTGTCCGGGCTTATTTTTACTCATGTGCTATGATACTACGATACAAGGGTAAATACAAATGTTTTGGTTACCATGCACGACATGACCAATAACGTGCTTTCCAACGTGGACCGGGGTTTTCGCAATGATGTCTTGCTCTGAATGATTTACGATGGCCAGGACTGTTCTTTTTGATACGCATGTTCTTGTCACCAAAGTTAACTTTAACTACGTTACCTTTTGGCCCCTTAACATACACTTTAGATTTCTTTACATCACCCTTCATTGGCTTACCTAAGGGCACTTCACGACCTTGGTACTTTGCTTCATCCAATTGCTTTTTAGCATCAATCATGATTCTGATTGCTTGTTCGTCAACGTGGATAATCACACCATCTTCAGTAAGGTCTTGAATGGTTGTTTCAATTAATGTATCATCACCCAATTCAATTTCTACAACATCACCAATTTGTGGTTCAGCATAGATTTCTTCTAATTGTTCAATAATATTGCGAATGTCATCTGATTTCATATATCTATTTATATCCATTTGTGATAAATCATGGTTAACACATTGATTGTTCTATCAGTTGTTGTTTCATGATGTTTAACTGCTATACCGCCGTTATCTGCAAATGGTTCCAAATACACATTATAATCGTCTACTAACACGTTTGGATGACCATCTGTTAATGCATATTTGTATTTATCTCTATCAAAGATACAAGTCTCACTGGTACCAGGATTGTACTTATCTAACCATTCTTTTTTACCACGAATACATGCTTCTGTTTCTATTTTAAAGGGGGCAGTTAATACTGTAAATGGTATTTTGTTATCATGCAACCATTTAATAATTCGTAACCCACCCTCCAATGGTTGCAAATTTTTAAAGAAATTATAAACTACATCTGGTCCCTGTAACTTAACACGTAGTGTAGCATTATGTTTATCTTCTACGTGGTCCCAACTAGGCACTTTATGTAATTTTGCCAACTCATGAAATAAATTAGCCTGCACCCCATCCATATCCAAATACAAATGAGGCATTCTTATGTTATCCATGGCATTTTTTCTTTCACTAATTTGTTTCTATTGTTTACGTATAAATTATAAGATTCTTTAGTAGCACTAGTTATTGAATGTCCAGTGAACAATTTAAGTTTTTCTAACGTATCTTCAACATTGAATAATTCTTTATACGAAATTACCATAGTACTGTTTACAAACTCATTTGGTATAGGAGTAGTCATAAATCTAGTCCAAGACAAAAAATCTGGACGCATGTACTCTAGCATTTTATTAAATATTGGTTCAAAATGTTCCAATGTAAATTCATGACCATCATAATCTTTATTATAAATTTCTTTATATATTTTCAATATGCGTTGAAAGGTCATTGATTTTCTGTACTTGTCTTCGAATGTCAAATCAAATCCATTTTTATACATGATGTTCCCAATTAATTCTGGGATATCTTGTTGTTCGTATTTTATAATGATAGTTTTAATGGTTGAGAATTTTTGTTTTATTACTTCCCAATCAGGGTATGAGTGTGTTGTTATTAAACCTTTAGGTGAATCACCTATAAAATCAAATTTTTTAAATGCATCCGGGCCATTAACATACCATGGACTACCATATTGTACTTTTTCATTCCAGTTTTCAGTCCACGGATGTTTGTAGTGTGCAGAATTATATTTGGTAAATTGTATTTCTGAATTATCATCATGTATGATATTCCATAAAATACTTGCTAAAAATCTGCCACTAGTACCGGCTACAAAACTAATTATATATCTGTCATTCATTGAGATATTTATCAGCTAATGCCACGGTATATTGTTTTTTCAAATAAATACATACTCATAAGGGAGAATAATAATAAAATGGCCTTAATAGATTCAGTATTAAATTTAATAACAAAACAACCAAAAGACCCTAACGCGGTTAAACCGCCTGTGGGTTCACGTAGCGAACGTGAAGCTAAAATCAAAGATAAAGCAGGTATGGTAATTAGTGTGTTTGCATTAATTCTTGCTGTTAATTCTTGGTATGGTGGCAAACTAAGTAGCACAACACTAAACAACACAATTGCAGCCAATGATGTTTGGGCGTTTTATGAGGCAAAAAGCATTAAACAAACTCTTGCAGAGCAAAGTTTAGATGATGCTATTGTTCGTAAAGATGCAGAAAAAATAGAAAAATTAAAAGCTAAAATTGCTCGTTACGAAAGTGATCCAGCGACCGGCGAGGGTAAAGTCGAACTAATGGCTAAAGCTAAGAAATTAGAAGCTGAACGTGATTATGCTAAAAAGCAAAGTCCATGGATTGGTTTTGCTAGTACATTATATCAGTTGAGTATTGTTGTATTATCAGCAAGTATTCTAGCTGTTAGCATGAGCATGTTCTGGGGTAGTTTCTTTGTTGCAGGATTAGGATTATTACTAACTAGTCAGGGTATCTGGCTCTGGTTCTAAGGAGCCGGGGGTGTGGATCCGCTAACACTCTTTGCCCTAGCCAACGGGGCAGTTGCCGCCGTTAAAAAGGGTTGCCAACTTTATAAAGATATCAAAGGTGCCGCTGGGGACATTAAATCTGTCCTCAAGGACCTTGACGACCAATTTCATGCTAATCACCCACCCGATAAACCCGCTACAGTTACGCAACGTAATGCTTACATAGAAGAAAAAAATCGTGTAATTGAGTTAAACAAAAAGCAGGGTGAAACCACAGGCATATACACGGAACTTGGTAACTATCTTGGGGATTTCTTTGACGCTATGAATCAATGCATGGCAGTCATAGAGGAAGAAGAAAGAAAAAATAAAGAAGAAATTTATAGTGGTGATAGCAGTTTAGGTAAACGTGCTTTGCAACTTGTACTAATGAAAAAACAATTGGAACAAATGGTTATAGAGTTACGTGAAATGATGATTTATAATGCACCACCCGAATTAGGTGCATTGTGGACTGATGTTAGTGAAATGATGAAGGTCATGGGTGCCCAGCAAAAGATTCTTATTGCTAAAAAAATGAGAGCGGAAGAAGTAATTTTAAAAAGACGTAAAGCCCGTATGAGACAACTTACACAAGATGCTGTAATAGGTGCGGTAATTGTATTTTCTATATTTTTTATAGGGGGTTTGTTTATGTGGGTAGCATACGACAGACAACAAAAATACCCACAGTATGGAGATGGTTTATTCCCCAGAACTGAAAAAGAGCGTAGAGCAGAAGAAAGACCTCCCGTCTATATAGGAAGATGATTACCCTCGTTCGGGGAAATAATCTTCTATCATTCCTTCACGATGTAAATCTGAAGTAATACAATGTAATCCACCATCCCAAAAATAACGATGTCTAAAATTACATATATGTGGTGTTATGCCATACCTGTTTAGTGCGTCAAATGCTTTTTTATTATAACCATTAACAATAACATTTTGTTTATCAATAACAATCATGTTCACATCAAACACACTTTCTTCAACATAACCAACCCAATGGTTCATCCATTGTTCAACAAATCCAGTAAAGTCTTCGTTAAGTTCTTCACCTGGTACCCACCATTTACCTTTGTTTTGTTCTTTTAAATCTAAAAAATTACCTACTTTATGCCAACTTTCTTGATTAAGGTAAACCACTTCCCAATCTGGAAATGTTTTGTCATAATTACATTCTACCATAACACTTATAATTAATCCCGGCACCACCGGAGTAAATGTACCGTCATTGTGTCCATAAGTATCTATTACATGTATTCTATATTCTGGTAACAATGATTGTATATATTTTGTTTTGTATTCATAATTATCATTATCGTCTCGGATACCAACATACAAATCTCTTCCCAGTCTAGTGGTCATAGCCGCATTGATTCTATGTTCTATATCAGAATACGATGCAGGAATGCGTATGATTCTTTCATGTTTAGCACCAGCAGATGCCACGTGATTAATAACATGTTCCCAACCTCGGCTTTGATGCGCTCCCCAATATAACCTTCTACCCAACATGATAGAAAAATCTCTAGGTTGCATAATACCAACAGGTGATTCTATTATTTGATTATTTTTAATTTGTTCTCTAACTTGTTCTAGTCTACTTTCAATGTCGGGTCTAAAAACTTGTACATTAAATTTTTCTAATAATGAAACTAATTTTTGATAGTCTTCTTCAGTTTCTTCAGCTATTCTGTAGAATACTTTTCTAACCTTTTCATTTTTAATATAGTCGTATATTTCAGGCGGATATGATTTACCCACTGCCATTACTTTAAGCGGATCCCAATGTTGATAAACTGAATATGTCATAGTGTGTCTGGCCAATCTCTGTAAAGGGCGTGTTGAATATTACTGCTAACAAATTGATTGAAACTTTTATGTTTGGTTTCTAACTCACCACTAAGTGGTGCAACTCTTTTGAATGCTTCATCCATTTGAGCCATGTTGTTAAACTCCATCATGATGTGCCATTCAGGTAAATCTTGTATGCTACGAAATCCCATCTTGCATCGTGTAATGCGATATGATTGCATTTTGTTTTCTTCAACCAAATGGTCTAAAAAACTTTTCATATTATTTACCCAGTCAAGGTCGCTAATGCCATCTTCTTTATCTGCCCAAATATGATATATGTCCATTAGATTGGTCCTAAAATTTCATAGCCGTCAATTTGACTTTTATAATCGTCTGCTACACCCAAATACAAATATTTAAACCCTTGACTTTTATAATAAGCACATTCATGTTGCAAACTTGCTATGCCCAGTCTTAAGTCAGGCTTAACATAATCCCATGCAAATTGTAATGATTCTGCATTTTCTCTATCATATCGTTTTGTTAAACTAAATGCAGATAGTTTATCGTCCGGATAGTATGCAATTACGTCAGTATACTTGTCAAAAATTAGTCCCTGAAATAGAGGCATAACACTTGTGAATTGTTTATATTCACAATATTTACGATAGATATCTTGTAGCACATTCATGCTGGCTTCACGCTCGGGCATAGTCATATAGTGCCCAAACTGTAATGTGCTATAATTGGTTTTAGATAAATTAATTCTACAGAATTTCATTTATCTATTTAGTGCGCCAGGACACCACACTTTCTAAATCATTTTTAGACCAAACATCATAGTAACCTTTTTCTTTTAATTGATTACTTGCTATTGTTAGTTTGTCTAGTTTTTGTAAAATAAGCAATCCACAATGACCAAAGTTCATTTTTACACCATTGATGTATTCAGGTATATGTGGGTGGTCTTCTAGTACTACATAGTTAGTTGGTAACAATCGTTCATTAAGATAATAAACTGCTTCCTGTAATGTAACTGGATCAATACTATTATGGTCAAATGCAATGACCACAACTTCTTTATTATCCAAATATGGTATGCAATCAATAGCAGTCATGTATAAATCAACAGAATCACTATACACGATTTCTATTTGATTATTGATTCTAGCCTGACGTGCGTAAGGACAGGGACTCCATCCATTTAATGCCTCATTAGGTTTTTCTACAAAATCAATTAACCAATTGTGTAGTTGTTCTTTAATAGACTCTTGATTCATTCAAATTGTTTTTTATCTTTTTTTGGAATATAATCTACACCAGCTATGGGTGTAAAATCTTTGCACACACTATTAATCATATCTTCACCATACTTAAGTGTAAGTAAACTAAAGTGTTGGTCAATGTCTTTGTTGTAGCTGTTGTCAATACCAATCATAAAATGTTGCCACCAACGAATTTTTGTGTTGGCATATTTCTTTACAATTGAATCTTTTTCAATGTCTTCAAAGTTATTGTTCTCACGGTAAAACGTATAATATTTCATTGCTTCCACATCCTAAAGGCAACTAAATCCTTTTCATTTTCAAAGTAAAACTGATATGTACCCACTGTATTACCTGCAGGCTGTACACAACGATACCCAAACTCACCCTCACAATTACGCTTTAACCAATCTACCATTGGTTCTAACTCACCAAATTGAATCTCAGTTTCAGCCCTCAAACTTAGCAACATCTACTTTACTTTTGGTTAAAAAATCAATGCCATCTGTACTACGATAAGCATCACGGTAAATCAATCTTGATATACCACTTTGATATATCAACTTAGCGCAATCAATACAAGGGGCATGGGTGCAAAACATAACTGCATTTTCTCCTGCCTCATTACTTTTTGCAAGTTTGCTGATTGCATTTGTTTCGGCATGAAGTACCTCTGGTTTAGTTTTTAATGTAATACCTTCTGCATCGGGATAGGTAATTTGGTCTTCGCAGTTGTTGTCCCATCCTGCGGGCATTCCATTGTATCCAATACTAATGATTCTATCATCTTTAACAACAATAGCACCAACTTTTAATCTTACTGCATGGCTAAGTTGTGCAGTACGTTCTGCAACATCCATGAAGTAATTTATAAATTTCTTTTTCATTTTACGTAAAACGTTTCTATATGACTTTTAGCACGACTATCAGGTAAAACATCTAGTACATAATTAACTGTGTCGTATTTTTCACAGAATGCTTTGCCTAAGGATTTACCATCTTTAATCTGTTCAAATAAATGATACTTACAAAAGTCTTCAAATTCTTGCTTAGTAATCTTAAAATCCCTATCACCTTTTCCCAGTGACTGTAATTGTAGTTGTCTTGCCATTTGGTCAAACATAATCAATCCCAAAGATTTCTATAATATTTACCAAACAATTCTAAACCTTCTTGTATACGTTCATCATGCAGTTTGTGTCCCTCAGCATCATACCAATGTCTATCAGGGTTTTTATCAACCATTTGAAAGGTTTCTTCGTCTTTGCCTGTTATTGGATTGGGGAATGTTCTGTCAGTTTTTACCCAATCGAACTCTGGTTTACCATGATGATATAATTCATCATAATCATTTTTGACTAGTTGCTCGAAGGCCCAAATCATTTTATCAAGTGTTTCTTCCCAACGTTTGATACCTAATATAAAACAGTCATCATTTGATTCTTCATAAAAATCAAAACTTTGTTGATCCGTGTATTTTTCTCCGCCTACTTCTGCAAAATCATGAGGTACACCATGTTTGGTATTTTTAAGTTGTATCAATGCAGGGTAGATAATAAGTGCTAATGTATGGTCAAGATTCCATGTGTCATGTCCCTCAATGGTAACATTGATTTTTCTGTTGTTGGCTTTTTTTGGAAACTTACCTAGGCTAACTTTCATAATGAACTTTTAACATCTCCATTGATAAAATAATAACAATTTTTGTCGTGTACTACAACCGCTACATTGACGCCTCTATCTAATTTGGCTTTTTTTGCTAACTCTTGTACAGTATTACCCTGGCAAATAAACGCCTTGTTATCAAAATCGTATAGGAACAATTGATTATCAGATTCTTCTACCATCATTTTTCTAACAATAACTTCTTCATCTTCATCGGTTGTAAAACCCTGACGATGTGCTTCAATTTTAACTGCCTCACGAATACGTAATGAAAAAAACATTTCTCCAAGTTTAAATCCAATTACGAATACTGCTAAAAATGCTAGGATAGTATCTAAGTCCATAATTATTATTTATTGATTGTTAAGTTAGACCATTGTTTTAATTTCTCAAACTTTTTCTTTTTAGCTTGAGAAATGCCTGCCTTGGACACTCCGATATTTAAGTCAGAAAGCAATTCTACCATTGCAAACAAGTCACCAATTTCTTCTTCAAGCATATTGATATTGGTTCGTTCTTTACCTGGCTTCATTTGGTCGGGACCAAAACGCATACACTTGCTTACTGCTTGTGTAACTTCTGCACATTCTTCTTGCAGAATTAATAAAATTTCTCTAGTTTCTTCGTTCATATTTTTGTCAATACTTCTAATGTACCATTTGCATTAGTTACGTTTTCTGTCAAGTGTTGTAATACACTTGCACCATAACCATTCATTCCTTCACGACCTTTATAGCAAATATAAAGACTTCCTGAATGATTAGTATACTCGAATCTGTCTTCAAACTCTACTGTTTCGGTAATGCCTGAACTAAGTTTCCAGCTATCACCATTTAAATATCCACCATACCAATTGGCAAATACTTTGTCAATTGTATCATTCTCTGTTGAGATTTTTACAACTATCCATCTATCCGGGGTGTATGTACTCATACAGCATCTCCTAAATATTCTTCATGTTGAATCCACTTGTTGTCTTTTAAGAAACCCCAATCACGTTGCTGTTTACCCATAAAGAATAAACTTATTGTAGGCTTTTCTTCGTCTAATTCTAACCAATGATACTCTTGTGCGTTGCGAATAATAATACTACCTGGACCACGCCATCTAGAATACTCTGCAAATTTTTGACCTCTACTATTAAACACGGGTGTATGTTCCCAGTAACCACCACGCAATATGATTGT